>Ga0209542_10010319_pt1 | contig 16890 bp, 20 predicted proteins | sample RifCSPhighO2_01_FD_184028 | JGI IMG/M metagenome (GOLD analysis project Ga0209542, IMG submission 184028) | Soil microbial communities from Rifle, Colorado - Rifle CSP2_plank highO2_0.1 (SPAdes) (version 2) | ecosystem: Environmental > Terrestrial > Deep subsurface > Rock core/Sediment ...
GGACGTTCGTAACGAAATAGATTTGGAATAGAGTACCAGCGTAAGGGGAATTTTAAATTTCTGCGGCGTGCGGCGATCATGCGAGCCAGTGTCGGGGTCATCTCTGGACGCAAAGTAACCGATCGATCACCACGGTCCGTGAATGTAAAAGTCTGCTCATTGACTATCTCCGCGCCTGATTTCTCGGTGTAAATTTCCGTCGGTTCAAGCAAGGATGCGCTGTATTCAACATATCCATTTCTCTCCACAATCTGACGCCACGTGTTGAAAATATAGTTTTGGATAGCCATATCTTCCGGATAGAAATCCCTAACTCCTTTGTACGGATCGGTTCCAAGTTTCGCCATATCGACATTATATAGCCTTCTGCTCACAGCACAGCACTTGACATAGTAGCATGAATATGCTAGCCTGTTAATGGACAGAGTCAAATAATCTAACAAATCTACAGGAGGGAAAAATGGATTATCAAATGGTATTTTTAGAGGTTGATGATAACGGAGAGCCGGCTATCTATGCTCATCTCAATACTAGAGCAGAGAGCATAGAGGCCATCAAAGAACATTATCTTTTTGATGGCCAGTTCGTCCACGGTGTCCATCAGGTGATCGAATCAACTATCGTCAAGAAAAACTATGCGGGGCGTCATGTCCTCGATGCCATTCCGAGTTTAGATAATCTTAGTCATCGAGATTATGGTGTCGACTACAACGTGACTCTTCTTCTCCTCCATGATCTTCTGTCCACAGCTTTCGAAGCTGGGATGAATTATCAAAAGAGGAAGACGGCTAAAGTTCTACTCCCGTGATAGTTCTCAAAATCTTCCTGACGTGGGTTTGAAATGGACGCAAGAGAAATCTTGCACCCATTCTGTTTTCAAATATTTTTACTTATTTTCTATATACGTCATAAGTTCACGGTCGTGTGGCTACGGAGGCGTTGCCTCCGTACCTATAATAGCGAGACCGCTGTATCAGGAGTTATTATTTAAATTAATCCACTCAAACAATTCTCTTTTGTGATCATTTGGTTTTTTGAAATAAGTTGGAAATTTTAATGGATTTATAATTTGGGATTTTGAATTAATGTATTCTCTCAGACTCGAATATGGATAAGAAAAAACATATTTTAATAGAGTATTAATGTCTCTTGCTTTACTTGTTCTCCAGTTTTTACTTATCAATTTAGCGGGATTTAAGTGTATATATGAGTATAAGTATTTTAAATATCTGTCGCTGTTTATATGAGTTGACTTAAACACCCCCTCATATAACTTACCTGTTCGTTTATATTTTTTATTAAAATACATGGAGTAAGCGGTTATTAGTTTAAGCATATATTTAGAAACTCCGCCCTCTGTTTTTTCACGAATCAGAATATGAAAATGGTTAGGCATTAGACAATATGCACCGATATCAGTAATGGTCTCTCCACGGTTAAAATTCTTATTGATATTTCTTAGCTCGATACTTTTTTCAGTATTACAGATATACATCAAAAATAAAAAATGTTCGTAATCTTCTTTATCTAGAAAAATTGTTCTCTTTTCTGTCCCGCGATTATATAAATGGTAGTACTCGTCAGGGGCAAAAGACTGTTTTCTTAAAGTCATATGTGGAAGTATAGCACAACATACGGAGGCGTTGCCTCCGTACCGTATGTTTCGCTAAGACAAATAAAAATGGTTCGGAGGACGCATGTCCTCCGAACCTCAATCAATCTCGCCAGCGCATATTCTTCAGATTGTCATTTACACTACCGGCACCCTTATGAATCGGCAGATATCCTCCGATATTTTTCTTGCCGTAACTTTACCCGTGGAAGCCCAGTCGAGATTGTGGAGAACGATGGTGTACCTTTCTTCCAGTCCCATGATTATCTCGACAAGATCAAGAGAATCTGCGCCCAGATCATCGCTCAAATCACAATCCAAGCCGATATCCCCCTGAGATTCATCAAGAACCTCAGCAACTGCGGCTGTAACACTTTTCTGGACCTCTGATTTTTTCATGACTTCTCCTTTCGAATTTGTATTTTACGCATTTCTATCTATACTGTACATCATTTAAAAATAGAAGCTATTTATCTTTCCTCTGGGCTTTTGAACGAGCTTGTTGGGTTAAAAGAATTTTTCGCAAACGGACAGCATCGGGAGTAATTTCTATATATTCATCATCGTTCATAATCTCCATAGCTCGTTCGATGTCAAGTTTATAGGCTGGTGTGAGATAAATACCTTCATCCGAGCCGGAAGCACGCATATTGCTTAGCTGTTTACCCTTGGTCGGATTAACGTAGAGATCTTCACCCTTTGAGGTATTACCAATAACTTGCCCCTCATACACCTCATCTGCGGGCTCTATATACAAGACGCCCCTGTCTTGTAGATTGTTGAGCGAGAAGGCAAGCGCCTTGCCATTCTCCATAGAGATCATTGAACCATTCTTTTCATGCTTCATTTCACCAGCGTAGGGTTTAAACGCGGTGAATCGAGAAGAGAGAATGCCAAAACCCTTGGTGTCTATTACAAATTGATTGCGATAACCCAAGAGTCCGCGAGTCGGCGCCTCGAGAGTAATGCGGGTTTGCCCGCCTCGCGTCGGCTCGCCTCCGCGAGTCGAGGCGGGATTATCTACTGTTTTTATATCAAGAATAGCGGCTCGGCGCTCTGTCAATTTTGAAATCACGGTACCGGACATTTGTTCGGGCACGTCAACTATTACTTCCTCGAATGGTTCGACAAACTCACCATCATTACCCTTACGGGTAATGACATGCGGTTGAGATACTTGAAGCTCAAATCCTTCGCGCCGCATATTTTCCAAAAGAATGGCAAGATGCAACTCCCCTCGACCATAAACAGTTATAAATTCACCGAAAGAGAAATCTACTTTAAGTCCGACATTTACTTCTAGTTCACGCTCGAGGCGCTCACGAATTTGTCGACCAGTTACAAATTTGCCAACTCGCCCGGCAAAGGGGGAGTCGTTGATGAGCAGATTAAGAGAGACGGTCGGTTCGTCTACCGATATCGCCGGTAGAGCTGGAGCGTTTTCGCTTGCCGTTATCGTATCGCCGATATATATCTCTGGCAGTCCTGCAAGCATGCAAATATCTCCAGCGATTACTTCATCCGCCTCCTTTCTCTTGAGTCCTTCAAAAGTGTAGAGTTTGCTGATTTTTCCAGTATATGTTTTCCCATCGGGCTTTTTTACAAAGACTTTCTGCCCGTCTTTTAATGTGCCCTCGTAAATCCGCGCAATCGCCAATCGTCCCAGAAAATTATCATAAGCCAAATTGAAGGGCTGGGCTCTCAAGGTCTCGCTCCTTTCTTCCGTGAGACTATTCGCTGGGGGCACATGTTCGAGAATCGTATCCAGAAGAGGAGTCAGGTCTTTAGATTCATCGGTTAGATTTTTCTTGGCGATGCCTTCTCGTCCGATGGCATATACGGTGGGGAAGTCTATTTGTTTGTTGTTGGCGCTCAGTTCCAGGAAAAGTCCGAGTACGGATTCATGCGCCGCTTCTGGTTCTGCGGCTGGTTTGTCAATTTTGTTTATCACCACAATGGGTCTTAGCCCAAGCTCCAAAGACTTTTTTAGAACAAAGCGAGTTTGAGGCATCGGTCCTTCTTGAGCATCCACAACAAGAAGCACCGTGTCTATGGAACGTAGCACACGCTCCACTTCGGAGCCGAAGTCCGAGTGTCCGGGGGTATCAACGATATTTATTTTTGTGACGGCACGTCCTGAGTTTGTCGAAGGATAGAAAATGGAAGTATTTTTTGCATAAATGGTAATACCGCGTTCCAATTCAAGCGCATTTGAGTCCATCGAAACTCCTTCTGCTGCGACGCCGGTTTGGCGCATCAAAGCATCTGTAAGGGTAGTCTTACCGTGGTCAACGTGCGCGATAATCGCTATATTGCGAATTTCCATAAGCGACTATTAAAACACAATTTTTATTTTTCTACAAACTCTCCGTTCTTGTAGATAAATTGTTTTGATGCAGAGACAGTCGGTTCGGCGGCAAAAGCTTCGTCAGGCTTACGGTCTAAATATTCTACGGTCACAGCGTCTCCTTTTATAGAAAGAGATTGAGGAGCAATGCGATCTCCAATAAAAATAACTTTTGAGCCTTTGTAAGCCACAGGTCCTGATGTAAAAGCCGCTAGATATATAAATATTCCGGAACCGGCGCCATAGCGAGCCAAAAGAAGGATCGTGTCTTCTTTGCCGTCCGCGTTGAGATCGCCATAAGCGAATTTGTCCATTAAAACGGTTTCTTCCACGAGTACGCTCCCAGGAACAATCGGTTTCTCGTTTCTTCCTGCTGAGAGAGTGATCTTTTCATTGTCAAATATAAAAGTGGCGCTTGATGGGTCGGGACGGAAGACGCCGGTCTCAGTTGTTGTCGGAGCCTCGGTTGTCTCGGTAGGAAAATTATCACGCATGGCGTAAACAAGGACGGCGCCAGCGACTATGATTATAATGATAATAATTTTCTTCATCCCGTTAGAAGTTTACTAATAATTATATTATCACTATACATTGTACGAGTTGAACTTCTAACGGGATTCATCCGCTTAATTTTAACATGATTCAAACGAAAATCCCCGAATGGGGGATTTTCGTTTCGCGGTCTGCTCCGTGTCAGAGGATGATTCCGCTTTTTGTTATTTTGGGTTATCTCTGATTGAGGCTCATAACACTCAATTATTTGAGATCCCTTTGTTATATTGTTTAAGGAATCTCCTCAATGAAGCTGACCTCATATAATCATTATCTCGAAATTTTAAAAAGTCAAATCAATTTTGCGAATAAATTGGTGGATATCCTGTTAATGAAATGTGTATAGCTTGTTGATATTTAGAATACAGAATGGCCCCAAGCGCATCTGCACTTGGGGCCACGAGTAGCGTGAAGTATCTAATCCTCCTTTAAATTTAGAACTTCAGCCCTTGTTCAGAGATCGTCTTTTTCACTCGGCGGGCCAATCCTAGTGTATTTAAGACCTTGATTACTGGCCACGCTGGGTCTATCTCATTCCATCTAACGCTGAACTTGGGACTGTGCGTGAATCCGTGATGATTATTATGCAACCCTTCGCCCGCAGTAATCAGTGCCACGAATCTAAGATTGGTCGCCGTGTTGAAGAAGTTCTCATATCCTTTATAGTGACATAATCCATTAATGGATGACGAAAGTATAAAGACATATGTCACGGCATGGACACCGGCTGCCAATAATCCCCATCCCAAACCCAAGAGCACACAGAGTATCACGGTACCTAGTGAGACACCAAGCAAACCATAGTTGAAAAACCACTTGTCCCAAATATCTTCCTTAATGTCTGGAGTGTACTTTATCAGGATATTCTTATCCCTTAGCGCTCGTGCATAGTGAACGACGTTTCCAAGTTGTATAGACCAGAAACCCTCAAGAATCGGGCTATGAGGGTCGCCTTCTCTATCTACAAATGTATGATGTTTGCGGTGCACCGCTACCCATTCTCGCGTTTTTTGTCCTGTGGTAATCCACAAGAAACAACGAAATATCCAAGCCATTGACGGATGCAATGTCAGCGCATAATGCGCCATCGTTCGATGTAGATAGATGGTGGTGCTAAACACCGCTATCTGCGACACAATCATTGCGACACCTAGTGTAAACAGTAGATACATGGTCGAACCCTCCTTTCTTTTTTATCTCTGAAACTAAAATCATTTCTGTTTACCATTATATAATCAATCTGGCGGAACTACTAATCGGTATCTTTTTCTGTCAGAATATGCGTATATGTCTAACTTCATTAGAAGACACGGCATAATTGTATTTCTTGTTGCCTTTCTTTTGGCGTTTGTTTTAATTTCTATCTATGTTACTCCGAAGGAGATAGTGGATTATATTGGCGTTGAAAACACATACTTTGTCTCTTTTTTGTTGGCGGTGTTTGGCGGGCTATCGACTGTAACTGGTATTTCTTTTTTTACTTCAGTAGTGGCCTTTTCAAGCGGGGGCGCGAATCCGTTTCTTCTCGGTCTTTTCGGCGGTCTGGGGATTTTTATCAGCGACGCTATTTTCTTTTTTGTTGCGCGATATAGTGTCCAAGTGTTAAGAGAAAATATCAAGCCTGTTTCTCTGCGGCTTGTTTCTAAAATGGAAAAAGTTTCTCCAAGTCTTATCTTGTTTGGTGTTTATCTTTATATCGGACTCACTCCGCTTCCAAATGATATCCTTATGATTGCTCTCGCGTTTCTGGGCATATCATTTAAACGATTAGCTCCAGTATTATTGGCCGGCAGTGTCACTGTAGTGATGTTGGTAGCCTATTCGGGAGAAATAATTTTTAATTATTTTTTGACTCTGTAGTCTGTCCGTCAAAGTGTTCCGTATCGGTCTCTGCTTCAACTTTGGTTTTGTGAATAACGCCGTCACGGTGATGCGGTGGCATGTAGAGAGTGTAAAGTTTCATGGAGCCGGAGTCGGAGTTCACGATGTTGTGTTTGGTACCCGCCGGAACAATGATAACACTGCCGTCAGTAATGTTATGCGGAATATCGTTTAGAATAGCCGTACCACTTCCTTTCTCCACACGCAGAAACTGATCAACGTCATGCACTTCCTCGCCGATTTCTTCTCTGACAAGAAGCGACATTAGGACAAGCTGGCTATTTTTGTCCGTGTATAAAACTTTGCGAAAATTCTCATTCTCAAGCGAGAGCTTTTCAATGTTTGTGACGTAGCCTTTCATATAGCATGTTATTTATTGATTTTTTCTTCTTTATGGCTTTCATATTTACCGATCGTAGAAGTTTTATAACGGTTTTATCGGACACTTGCGAGAATTCTTCATAATACATACCAATAGCCACAAAATTCGGGTCGGGATAAAGACAGATAAAATCATCCACCTCGTCTGCCATCGTAGTCATTGTAATATCCGGAGCCACTGGAACCGCCAGGATAATTTTCTTCGGTTTGTGCGGTCTAAGATCGTTCAATGCTGCCCGGACAGTTAGTCCGGTGGCCAAACCGTCGTCAACGATTATCGCTATCTTTTCCGTCACTTCCGGGATACGAATTCCCTTGAGATACAAACTGTGTCTTCTGCGCGCTTCAATTTGCGCATTCTCAACCAACTCGTCAAACTTATCTTCTCCGATGGCTGATGCCGCTTCTTTGTTTTTTACCACATACCCATTTTGACCGACGGCGGCGATAGCGAACTCTGGAAAGTCTGGGTGGCCTATTTTTCTCGCAGTGAGGATATCAAGCGGCGCGTGAAGAGCACGCGCCACTTCTGCTCCCACCACCACACCGCCGCGGGGCAAAGCATAAACCACCACATCTTCTTTGGCATAATTCTCAAGCCGTTTGGCAAGTCGCTTGCCAGCCTCTTCACGGTTTTTGAATTTTATTTGTGTCATCATTCGTTCTTAAGAGTATCGTTTAAGGCAGAAATTTTCTTATCAAGTTTTTGAACATCTTTTTGTACTTCGCGGAGAACACTTGTTTCGGCATAAATCTCCGCCGCCTCCTTTTCAACCAGTTTCTTTTCTTTTTTGATTCCACTGGTAATAATTTTGTCGCTAATAAAGTGTTCCACGAACGCTCCCGAAAGGAGCAAAATAATAATGCTTGTTATAAGGGTTACAAGTCCCGTCATGAATGAAAATTCGTCGGCCAGAAGCCAAACTCCTCGAAAAAAGAGAACAATGCCGACACCGCTTACGAGACCATAAAGAATCGGTCGTTTGCTCAAGGAAAAGCGAATTTTATCCTCTAAAACATCAAAAAACTTAAGAAAGGTCTTCATATTTTATTTTTATTACCACTGTTTAAGGAATAGTGATTATTTTATTTTTATACTCTTGAAAAATTTACCCTTATGAGCCATCTGGTTCATGAATCGACCGGTTTTGTTATTAATCTTAGTAAAGCGCTTATTGTGTCCGCTGAATACCTGCGAGCGATTTCTGATTATACCTTGACGACCCCTACCTTTTGATCCATTTTTTGCCATGGTTTTAGTATACCAACGTTCTTTATCTAATCCCAGTGTTTAATGTGCGTGCATTTCACCTTGGTTATTTGACATTTACATATTTTTAGTTATAATCTAGCCAGATTTGTAGTAAAAATGACGAACTAACGCGATAGGAGGATACAGTGTCAAAACCAAGTTGTTTGATGGCCGTAATGCCGGATGGTTCTGGTTTAACAGTAAGGGTGGTGAGCGACAAAGTAATTGCGAATGTACGTGAAATTCACCACTATTTTGAAGAGGAATGGGAAGGGCCAATGTTTGAGGTGTATGAGAAGGTTTTTAGCCAGGAGTTCGATTTTTCGGGTCTTCCCTGGAAATCGGAAAGACATAAAGAACTCTTGGCGGAACTAGTTCGTGGACGGATCATGCGAACTGGTTTCAAAAAATTTGCGGAGCCAATTGTAAGATTAGCCCAAAAGCTCGCTACGCAAAGCGAGGCATACGACCGAGCCACGGCTTAGATTTGGTGAGTGAAAGGGGGAGCAAAGCTCCCCCTTCTTTTTTTATTTATAAAAACGAAAGCCGCCCGCGAAAGCGCTCGGCTTTCGGGGGCGGATGCACTTTCCCAGTGGTTAGAGTTAGTCTAGCCAGTAGGCATCTTGCCATTTCCATATATGTTTACCCGTTGAGGTGTTTCGGCCCACTCTTCTCCATAGACGAACCCATTTTACAGTCCGAAAACACTTGGTTTTAGTCACTTGATGAATTTCGTCTTGCTTGTAGGAACTCTTGGTGGGTAGTGTTTTGGGCCAAAAGGGAAATCCTTCCATGTTTTGATGCCCAGCCCAAGATGAGGTGACGCTTTCTAATAACATCGTTGATCCTCCTTTCTTTACTGTACTCTTTCCTTCTGTAACCTAAATTACTCTAAAATAAGATTATGTCAACAATTTGTTTTTCCCATATCGATTCAAAACTTATTTTTAGTACGCTCAATTTGTTCAGAAAAAGTAAGTTTTGTGTAATTTCTATCATCCAGTCCTTTCAAACGATAAATTTGATTTGTCGAAAACTTTTTACCATCTTCGCGTTTGAGACTGAGTTTCTTAACAACTTCGTGGATCTTATCCCAAGTCGGTTCTTCTATTTCAAGATATGGATCAAGTAGGGGCCATGTGTCTATATCGCATTCTACTCCATTCAAAATATATCGTGTCCGTTTATTTTCTTGATACATTTTTTCAATCAATCCGATTTTTAAAAATATTTCGCGAGTAGCGTCAAAATTTTCAACATTTGTTTCGCGTTCATACATTCCGTCGTCCCCATCCAATTTGTCTCTGACGTTTTCTCCAAGGCGTTGTTTAAAAGCCAATGTAATTTTGTCTCCTTCGTCTCGTAATCTTACCCAAGCCGCTTGTTTGTCCAAACTGAAATCCGGATAGTCAAAAACAATTCGACGATAATGATAATCGCCAGCCTTCTTGGCTCCAAGCGCAATGAGTTTCCTCTCAATTTTATCCGTATCGATATCTATATATGTGAGTTCAATTTCTTCCATCAGAAAAGTATATCAAAAATAGGGAAGTTGAGGATTATAAAAATAGGAACCGCCACATGCGAGAAATGTGGCGGTTCTCCAACTGGGGCGAATCTTCTGATTTCACTACCTACCCTCTTTTTTACAGAGCTCATCATCAATCCGCCCGAATTTTTCCTCGGCACTCGGGTGGCGCTTGTACCACCGTCGATCCGCCCAAATTACCACCATTAAGCCGATGATGGCGATCCCGTAAATTATACCGACGATTACCAGTATGCTCATTACTCTTCTCCTCTCATGTAAATTTATTCTCTCTGTGCCTGTTATATCAAATACATTATATATATCAAGGCATTGAAGTATTATACCTTTTTGTTCATTGTTCGTTTTTATTGTTTAATATTATTGTATAAAACAGTAAACAACCAAACAGCCAAGAATGCAATAACGTTCCATATAATCAATCCTAAGATAAATGTGGTAAACGTAAGTATATTTTGTCCTACATTAATACTCATATGCAGCCCATACTGCATAAACCCAGGGCGGACACCGGGAAGCAATGTCACACCTGCAAAACAAATCACATAAACAATACTAATCCACGCCGATGCAACTTTAAGCAAATGTTTGGTATTCATAAGTATAATGATATCACATCCAATTTCTTGGCTCCCGAATTAAAACCATCGCAAACTTTTGAAATTATCCTGCCAAATCTGATACATAAATCCAAAAAGCGAAATCTGAAATGATGCGCCCCGCCACTATTTTTCTGGGGCAAAGGAGGCGGGGCGACGGACTTGCCCGCGTGGAGGAGGGGTCTGGGGAGGAATCCGCGCGGGCTTCGGCTTTCTTTTTTGAAAAAATCGGCGGCTACTTCTTATAGTTTATCTCAATATCTGGTCCGTTGGGAATACCGTCTGGGTCGTTACATTCCGGCTTGTAGTAATTATACAAAGCTAATTCTGCGCCGTCTCGGTCATTTTGACTACTGATTTCCGCAAACGAAAATTCCGTATAGTATTTTTTAATTCGTTCCGCAAGGCACTCATTTTGTTCGTTGTCTGTGTCCAAGTGTTCTTTTAATCGTCTATCTAAATCGTTCGCTTGCCCGACATAACGAACTTTGAGCATATCGTCTTTTTGTTTTACGGAAATTTTATATACTCCTGATCCTGTCGGAGCATATTTTTTGACATTATCGCTCGTATATTCGTAATATCCTTTCCAATCAAGTTGTAGCGTTCTTTTGCTCATATTATTTATGTTGTTCGTTATGTTCGGGCTGTTCCTTTTTGATAATTGATTTCTCAATTTGGTGGGCGCGGTCTTTCGTTTTCACTTGCGCGTATTGAAACCTTGTTCCCTCCGGAATTTGCTCTTTTTTAATGTCTTTGTGTTCTATCAGCCGATCTTGCGACCGACCGCGACCGGCAATCCCTGTATAAAGATTTTCTCCGTCCTTACTTTTTATCTTGTAAACTATCGCTTTGTCTTGCGGGACATTGGCTATATTGGCTTTTGTGAACTTTTGGGTTCGGCTAAATTTAGGCATAGTATTTTTGGTTAATTTATAATTTGTAGAGTTATCCACATTGATTTTCTACTTTTGTTCTATTATAATTGATGTGTGATAAATAAGTCAAGTCTATTATGTTAACAAAGCGCCAAAAAGAAGTCCTCGACTTCGTAGAAAGCTACTCGCAAAAGAAGGGATACTCTCCTTCTTTTGAGGAAATCAGAAAACGACTGAAACTCGCTTCTGTTTCAACTATTCATTTTCATATTTCAAAACTTAAAGAAGGTGGCTACTTGGGGAATATAGAAAATAAAGCTCGCACCATTAGTGTTGCGTCTAAAGAGCCAATGGTTAAAATTCCGCTTTTAGGAACTATCGCCGCAGGAGAACCAATAGAGGCAATTCGAGAAAATGAATTTATTGCTGTCCCTAAAAATATATTGCCTAGCAGTGGCAATCTTTATGCTTTGCGTGTAATGGGCAATAGTATGATTGATGAAAATATAAAAGACGGAGATGTCGTCTTGGTAAAACAGCAGGATGTTGCAGAAAATGGAGAGCGAGTCGTTGCGTTGATAGATAATCATGAAGCAACGTTAAAGAAATTTTATCAAGAACGAGGATATGTCCGATTACAACCGGCAAACAAAACTTTTGAGCCGATTATTGTTAGAAAAGATCGCAATATTAAAATTCAAGGTGTTGTTATAGATGTTATAAAAAACGAGGAAGAATTGCAGGCAGAAAAAATTATAACAACAAAAGAAGTAAGAAAAGAAAAAAAGCTACCACTTAATCAAATAATTTTAGGAGATGCCGTTCAGGAACTAAAGAAACTTCCTGATGAAAGTTGTGATGTCGTCATAATTGATCCCCCTTATAATATCGGTAAGGATTTTGGGAATAATATAGATAAACGAGAACTTGGAGAATATGTAGATTGGTGTAAAAGTTGGATAAACGAAAGTATAAGAACTCTAAAACCGAATGGGACAATGTTCATTTATGGTTTTAGTGAAATTTTGGCGTATCTTTCAATCGAAATTCCCATACAAAAAAGGTGGTTGATTTGGCACTATACAAACAAAAATGTTGCTTCACTCAATTTCTGGCAAAGAAGCCACGAAGCTATAATTTGCGCGTGGAAAGATAAGCCAGTTTTTAACAGAGATGAAGTTAGAGAGCCATACACTGAAGGCTTTCTAAACGGAGCCGCCGGAAAGGTAAGAAAAGGAACACTAGGAAGATTTAGCAGTAGCGGTTTAGAAACCGTTTATAAAGCCCACGATGGCGGAGCTTTACCGAGAGATGTTATCAAAATCCCTGCTCTTGCTGGTGGAGCTGGAATGATTGAGAGATGGTTTTTGTGTAAAACCTGTGATTCTGTTTGTGAACCACGACAACTAAAAAATCATGATGGGCATGAAATAATGAAGCACCCAACACAAAAACCATTTGAACTATCTAAAAAATTGATAAAATCTGCTATGCCAAAAAAGGATGGCGTTGTATTAGTGCCTTTTGTCGGCACTGGCTCGGAGTGTGCGGCGGCTAAAGAATTGGGTCAATCGTATATTGGCTTTGAGATCAATCCTGATTATGTAAGATTGGCAGAAAAAATGGTGGACAATAAAAAGTCAGTCGCCAAATTATTTTAGAGAGTTGTCTATCTCTTTTTTCTTTTGCACAAAAGCATAAGGAGCGAAAACAACAAAACCATTCGGAAATCTTTTCAATTCCTTATTTGCTTGAAATCTTTTATACGGGAGTTTATACTCGCCGTCTTTTTTCTTTGGGTTTTCGAAATAATCACCACTTGGAACTTCATAATTAATATCAATAAATTGCCCTTCTATTTTATTTTTAACTCCACCCTTACCACGCCTTACCTCTCCGCTAAATGATTTCTTTTTAACTTGGTAGTTTAAAATTTTTCCTTTATATCTAACTTGAAAATCAGCTCCTTGATGGTCAAGTTCGCCCGACATTGCAACTGTACCTTCACCGAAAACTGACTCCGCTACATAACCGGCGTGTATTTGAGTAATAATACTTGCCCAAGTACGATAAATTCTTGCGGGAAGTCCGCGATAAAAACAATCTTTGCACATTGTTATTTTTTGTCTAAAAAATTCAATTTCTGTTTTTTGCGAATTTAAATACTCTTTATAAAAATCTTCAAAAGACAAAAACTTCTTTTGATCCCAATACACTTTGTAGAGCATATTGATTGCCTGAACTTCTTTAGGTAAATCCATTTCCACAATTTTAATAGGCCTATACTTATCACGATAGGATTTAAGGTCAACTGATTGTAAAAAATTATCGAATTTTTGTACTAACATATATTATAAAAAATATGAGGACGGCTTTTTATATATCTCTGCAAACTTCTTCATTTCTGCAACATCAAGACGCCTTTCGCCAGACTCAATTTTTGAGATATACGATTGGGGTTTACCAAGTTTCTTTGCAACCTCTTGCTGTGCAAGCCCAGCTTCAATACGAGCTGTTTTCAAGCGTTCTATGATTTCTTTGTAGTCCTTTGTGTAGACAGATTTGTTCATTTGTATTTATATGATATATCCTATTGCAGAATAATCCCAAATCAGGATATAATATATCTATGAATTTAGCCGCCGATTTTTTCAAAAAAGAAAGCCGAAGCCCGCGCGGATTCCTCCCCAGACCCCTCCTCCGCGCGGGCGAGACCGTCGCCCCGCCTCCTTTGCCCCAGAAAAATAGTGGCGGGGCGCATCATTTAAGATTTCGTCTTTTGGATTTGTGTATCAGATTTGGCAAAATGATTTCAAAAGTTTGCGAAGGTTTTAAGTGAGGAGCCAAGAAATTAGATACGAACTCATTTTTTGAAGATGAGAGTGTTCGCTCCGCGAGGGCAACGCCCTCGCTTTGGCGCGAAATGAAGCGGATTTTAATGCTTTCGGGAGAATATGCGATTTTATTTTTCCTTTTTCAAATCTCTGGTAATCTTTAGATATGAAAAACTGCGCAATCTACACGAGGGTATCTACGGACATCCAGGCGGAACAAGAATTTTCATCGTGCGAAGCGCAGGAAGAAAAAATCAGGTCGTTTTTGAACAGCCAAAATGATTGGCGTGTGTTTAAAGTTTATACCGATGCGGGATATACTGGCGCGAATATCGACAGGCCTGCATTACAAGAACTATTATCAGATTTGAAAAAAGAAAAAATGGATGTGGTTTTGGTTTATAAAATAGACCGGCTGACCCGCTCGCCAAAAGATTTCTACCAGCTGATCGAATTTTTTGAGCAATCAAAAATTGATTTTATCTCAATTACGGAACGATTTGATACTTCAACGCCCGCCGGAAGATTGCTCCGCAATATCATGCTGACCTTTTCTCAATTCGAAAGAGAGCTCACGAGTGAGCGAACGCGAGATAAAATGCTTGAACGTTCCAGAAAAGGAATGTGGAACGGCGGGCTTGTTCCTTATGGATATTCAAGGCAGGATAAAAAACTTATTTTGAATCCGAAAGAAGCGGTGGAAATAAAATCAATTTTTGAAACCTATCTTGAAACCGGCTCTTCGGCGAGCATTTATCAAATGCTGAAGGAAAGACGCATTAAAAACAGGTCCAGCAAAAATTTCTCAAAAACAAATATCTCACATATTTTGCGAAATGTTGTGTACGTCGGCAAAGTGAAAAATAGAGAAGAAATTTATGGCGGTATTCACGAGCCGATTATTTCAGAGGAAATTTTTGCCCTTGCTCAAAAAATTCATAAGGAAAAGAAGAAAAAATTTAGAGTGTACAAAAACTTCCTGTTCGGCGGACTGATAAAGTGCGAGGAGTGCGGTTCAAATATGACTTCTTGTTTTACCAACAAATATATCGCTGGAAAATTAAACCGATATTATTACTATCGTTGCACCGCCACGATGAAGCAAGATTGGCAAGCGTGTTCGGTAAAACAAGTGTCCGCCGAACGATTGGAGGATTTTTGTTTGGAAAATTTAGAGCGTATTTCCGTGGACAAAAACTATATTGAAAATCTTATTTTTCGTTTAAATAACGATACCCAAGCTGGACACCGCGCTGGATACGAACTAACGGACAGATGCTCTAAATTTTCCACCGAAAACCTTTCGGACACTCTAAAATTTTTCCTCATAGGACTCAAAACCACCAAAGGAATTGAAAGAAATCTTTTTGCGAAGAGATTTCTTTCAAACATCTTTTATTCCCCCGAAAGCATTAAAATCCGCTTCATTTCCCGCCAAAGCGACGGCGTAGCCGTCGCGGAGCGAACACTCTCATCTTCAAAAAATGAGTTCGTATCTAATTTCTTGGCTCCGCGACCAGGGCTCGAACCTGGGACATCCTCGTTAACAGCGAGGCGCTCTGCCAACTGAGCTATCGCGGAATATATTTTTTGGTAAAGGCTCTACCTGCGGCTGTTTTGAAGTATTTTTCACGCTTTCGGGCCTCTTGTATACTATCGAATTCTTCACTATAAACCAACTGCCAAGGAATATACCGTTTCGTGAAAGTTGATTTTCCTGAATTATGCTCGGTTATACGATTTTTTAGATCTACGGTACTACCGACATAAGTTTTATTCCTCATTTTACTCAATAAGATATATGTGTAAGCCATCTATCAACTGAGCTACCCGCCTCGCGTCGGCGAGCAACGCGAGTCGAGGCGGGTCGCGGAATAATGTTAGAATAATAGAGGGTTTCCAGACATTAATCAAATTAAGAACAAAATATGAATCAAAAATCATACTACTTAACAACCGGTGTCGTGTTTCTGGTTATCGCTATTTTGCATCTGTTGAGGATAATGAATGGCTGGTCGGCTAATATCAGCGGTTTTGTTGTGCCGATGTGGTTAAGCTGGGTCGCCGTGCTTTTTGCGGGATATCTAGCGTATCACGGTTTAAAAATAAAAAAGGTTGTCTAAGGTGCTAAAATAGCGGAGTGAAATCTAAATTCCACTCCGAGTTTTATCTCCGATACGCCCTCTTTGCCGGTGTCGTTATTGCTTTTATATTGTCGGGTTTCGTAGCTTATCAGTACCAACTTCTTAACAATGAATTGAAGATGGTAGAAAATGATAATCTGGAACTTAGAACTCAATTAGAAAAAGTTGAAAAAGACAGACTAGACCTCACAGAACTCTCTCAATATCAGCAGTCCATAATCGATTCGTTCCAAGGTCAGATCAGCAGTATTGATAACACTGTTGGTACACTTAAGAAGTTAGCTCAAACCGACAAAGAACTTCTCAAGAAATATTCCAAGGTTTATTTTTTGAATGAAAACTATGTGCCAGCGAAACTTGCGCAGATAGATGAACTGTATGTCTTCAAGCAAAATGGCGGTAATCTTCTTATTCAGAGTGAGGTCTGGCCGCACCTTGAGGGACTTCTCAAAGCTGCAAGTTCGAGCAATATAAACCTGCTCGTCGTTTCCGCCTTTCGTTCCTTTGACACTCAAGCGGCTCTAAAATCTGAATACAAAATAACGTATGGCGCCGGCACAGCCAATCAATTTTCTGCCGACCAAGGATACTCGGAACACCAGTTGGGCACTTCCGTGGATTTTACTACTCTTGATGCAGGGGCGGTATTCTTAAAGTTTCGGATAGATCCCGCTTACCAATGGCTCAAGGATAATGCCCATAATTACGGTTTCATACTTTCGTATCCGGAGGAAAATAGTTACTATAAATTTGAGCCTTGGCATTGGAGATTTGTTGGAGTAGAGTTGGCTAAAATGCTTCATCGAGAAAACAAATATTTTTATGACCTCGATCAGCGCGAGATAGATACCTATCTTATCA
>Ga0209542_10010324_pt1 | contig 16888 bp, 17 predicted proteins | sample RifCSPhighO2_01_FD_184028 | JGI IMG/M metagenome (GOLD analysis project Ga0209542, IMG submission 184028) | Soil microbial communities from Rifle, Colorado - Rifle CSP2_plank highO2_0.1 (SPAdes) (version 2) | ecosystem: Environmental > Terrestrial > Deep subsurface > Rock core/Sediment ...
CAAGCCGAGAGTCCTCGATTTTTGCGATTAGCAAAAATCGGGATCGCACTTGTAATAATATCAACTAGTTGAAATGTGCTTTCAATCTTACCTATTTTTCTCTCTTCTACAATTTTTTTAGCAATTTGTTTTGCAAATTTCTCTTCTCCATATTCCTTTAAAATATTTTCTATCTCATTTTGTGAATATTCATTTACAATAATTTTAGCAGTTAAAAGTTGCCCATCATTATATCTCATATCTAGAACTTCGTCTTTTTGAAAAGAAAATCCTTTGCCAGATTCTTCCAAGTGCCACGATGAATACCCAAGGTCTAACAAAACTCCATTTACCGTCAGAAAGTTAATTTTTTCAACAATTTCTTTTATATTAATGTACGAGTCGTGAACCAACACTAACCTTTCATCTTTAATTTTTAATCTACAACTATTTATCTGGTTTTCATCTAGGTCTATGCCTAACACTTTACCTAAAGGTTTGTTCCTTTCTAAAATTAATGTTGCGTGTCCCCCTTCGCCCACTGTGCAGTCAATAAAGTTTTCATTCTGACTTGGATCTAATAATTCTAAAACTTCTTTTGTAAGAACTGGAATATGTATCATTTTTTTTAAAAAACTATATTCCTAAACCTCCTAACTTTGCCACAACTTCATCTACCCCCTTCTCTGCTTTCTTTTTATAATTTTCCCATTTTACAGAATCCCAAATTTCTAATCTATTTGATAATCCGCATATAACTACATTTTTTTTTAAATCTGCGTATTCTTTTAAATAGTCGGGCACAAGTATTCTTCCTAATTTATCTAAAGAAACTTCCATAGCTCCTGCCAACATCATTCTCGAAAAAGATCTTGCTTCTGTTTGAGTCATCGTTAAGTTTACTATTTTGTCTGAAACTATCTTCCAATCTTTTTCTGTATATACAGTAAGACAGCCCTCCATCCAGCGAGTAATTATTACTTTGTCGCCTAATTCACCTCTAAATTTAGCTGGGAGAGCTAAGCGTTTTTTACTATCAATTGTGTGTTCGTATTGGCCTATTAACATGTTTTAGTTATCCACAGCTTTAATGACTTCTCCCATACTTATCCACTTTTATCCACTACATATCCTTTATAGCCCACTTTATGGGCTCAGGTCAACACTTTGAACTTTTAACCATATTTGTTCGTAAATGGGCTTATTTGTCCACAAGTAATCCACAGTTCATATTAAGAGCAAACAAAAAAAACAGCCCCCTTAATAATTTTTGGACTGTTTCTATATTTAAATACTATGCTACGCCTCTGGATTAATTATTACTTCAAAACTCTCAGAATCAACTTCAATTTTGTCTCCTTTGACCACTCTGTCAGATAAAAGTGCCTCTGCAACAGAGTTTTCCACTTTATCTTGTATTACTCTTCTCATTTCTCTGGCTCCAAAAGCTGGCTTATAAGAAAGCTCAACTATTTTTTCTAAAAGAGGTTCTGTGATAATAAATTCTATTTCTTTCTCTTTTAAATTCTTTTTTAAACTACTAAGCATTAATTTAGCAATATCTAATAAGTTTTCTTTTGTTAATGGTTTAAAAATTACTGTAGCGTCAAAACGGTTTATAAACTCTGGCTTAAATAACCTTTTTTCAAAAAGTAAATTCAAAAGTTTATCTTTTTCTAATTTTTCACCAGAATCAACCATTTTAAAAATATTTTCAGCTCCGGCATTAGAAGTGCAAATAATTATAGTATTGGTAAAAATAATTTTTCTGCCTTGGCCGTCGGTAATGTGGCCTTCATCAAAAACTTGCAAAAATAAATTTAAAATATTTGGGTGGGACTTTTCAATTTCATCTAATAAAATTATAGAAAAAGGAGTTTCTCTTACTGGTGTTGTTAAAAGTCCTTGCATTTCTACGGGGCTCGTGGCTCCTATTAAACGAGGAATATCTGAAATAGCTTGAAATTCCGACATATCAATTCTTATCATTTTTTCTTCTGAACCAAAATAAATTTCGGCCAAAGATTTTGAAGTTTCTGTTTTACCAACGCCAGTTGGCCCTAAAAATAAAAATGTGCCCATTGGTCTTTTTTTAGAAGCAATGCCAGCTCGAGCCCGCCTCATTGCAATAGATATTTCTTTTACGGCTTCTTCTTGGTTAATTATTCTTTGATGAATTAAATTTTCCAGATTAAGCAATACTTCTTTTTCTTTAAACTCCATTTTGCCTACTGGTATTTCAGTTTTTTCGGAAATAACTTTGGCTATATGATGAGGCAAAAGAACTTTTTCCTTTATAGACCTTAAATAAACAACCGATTCATCTAAAATATCTATGGCCTTTTTAGGAAAAGGAGTGCTTGGAAAATATCTACCAGTTAAGTTTACTATTTCTCTTATAGCTGGATAAGCTATCAAAATTTTGTTTTTTTGTTCTAATTCCAAAGCTAAGTTTTGTAAAATTCTGATTGTTTCTAACTCCGAAACATCCAAAACTTCAACTTTTCTAAAAAGGGAAAGAAAAGAAGAATTGTCTTCTATTTTATTATGAAGCCCATTGTAATCTGTAATACCCACAAAACAAAATCCTGGCAAAGGCAAATATTTTGATAATATGCCAGAAATATCAATAGAACCTGGCTTGTTTTCGCCTTCTCCCACAAAGTTATGCAAATTTTCAATAACTAAAATAACGTTACCTGCCGCCAATGTTTCTTGGAAGATTTGATCCAACATAAATTCTAATTTTTCCGAACTTTGAATTTGAGAAAGCAAAGCCACCATATCTAACTCAACAACTCTTTTATTATCTAACTCTGGCAAACTTGTTCCTAAATAACATTTTTGCGCTATTGCCTCAATTATGCTTTTTCTGCCGGTTCCGGCATCGCCCACTATTAAAACATTTGTTAAGCCAGAACCGCCTAAAACCATTTGAACCGCATCAACTTCTTTTTGGTGGCCAATAATTTCGCGATACCGCCACTTTGAAACAACATTTCTCCAATCAATAGAAAAATTATTCAAGTTTACTGTGTAGCCCGATGCCCAATCTTTTCCCAAAGAACCATATCTTGAAAGGTTTTCTGGCTTCCACGATTTTTTTGTTGATTCAAATATGCCTTCTACAGAATCTAGCCATAATGTTATATTTTCAATATCTTTTTCTTTTAAATCAAAAGCAAGCAAAATTTTCTTAAAAAATTCATCATGGCGGGCTAAAGCAACCAAAATTTCTTTCTCCCCTATTCTTTCATGTTTTCTTTGTCCAGAAATAGCCAATGCTTCTTTTACAACTTTTTGAAAATCATCTGAAAAGGATTCGCTTGCAACATTCTGCCTTTGCGCTTTTTCTAAATAATTTTTAAAATCTTCCTGGAGTTTCAATACATTCAAACCCAACCTATACACAATAAGTTGCATTTCTTTTGAAACTCTCAATCCCGCATAGAGAAGGGCTGTTGAGCTAATTTCGGAAATTTTTCTTTTTTTACATAATTTTATTGCTTCATCAACAGTTTTTACAGCATCTAAACTCAAAAACTCTGCTAAGTTATAATTATCGGGATTTAAAACAGCATCTGCAATTTTAATTTTTAAATTGGGTTTTTTAATTTTAAGGTCTAAAAATAAAGAAAGATCCAAAAATAAAAGCCAAGCTATTAAAAACCCAGCTAACGACTTTATTATTAGTATTTCTGAAAGAAAACCCAAAAAAACAAAAGTAACAGAAACAACCGAAATAAAAAATAAATAAAAAAATAATTTCTCAAAAAATTTAGCAAACACAAATATGGGAGATTTCTCCATTTTTGCTATCCAGAAAATCTCGGTTTTTTTAATATCAAAATTCATTTTAAAGTGTTAAAAGAAATAAAATACAAAAAATTATAATAAAAGGAAGTAAAAACCATAAAAGTATGATAACTATTCCGGCTATAAAAATAAAAATTTGCGCTGTGATACCAATTATAATTAAAACTACTCTGCACATAGCTCCCAAAATGCGAGAAAAAGTATTAGAGATAAGTGTATTAAAAAATTCTTTTATATCAAACCCCTTTGGGTAAAGCCAATTATATCTTCGCCATGGTGAAAAAAGAGTTTTTAAAAGTAAATGAATTGAAAAATAATCTAAACCAAATAAAAGATAACCCTTCCAGCAAGAAAACAAAAATTTAGGCATTTCATAAAATTGCCACAAAAACCACATAATTATAATATTTTCCCTTTCGGAATTTTCCATTCTATTTTAACATTTTTACTCCTAATCCAGCTATTTGCCCTCCGCCAAAAATTAAAATTCCAGCTAATATTGACCAACTAAATAAATTTAAAATTTTAGGCAAAGTATCGGTGGGAATCATTTGACTAATTTGTTTTGATACTTCTTCTTTAAGTTGTTTTTGTAAGTCTTGCAAATCACCAATATTATTGGTTTTTGTTATTGCTACAGAAGTTTGCACTTTAAACATTAAGGGAGCTGGAGAATTTCTCATAAAAATATTATACGATTGATAAAGCGTAAAAATTATCAACAATAAACCAGCAACTAATAACGCATAACCTATGATTTTATTTATCATAATAATTTTTTATTTTAGATAAACTTATGACTCATAATTTCTTGTTCTATATCATTGGGTATAGGAATTTTTTCACCTGGTTTTGAAATTCCCGGATACCGCCAAGCGCTAATTATTGTTCTCGTTCCCTTAATGTCTTTATACATTAGCCATATTTCACCCGGCACTTTTTTTTGCCATTTAGTAGATGGCGCAACCGGTTTCAATTTTGCAAAAAGTTTATTTGTTTTCATCACAGCAATCGTACCTGGCACTATGCCCAACTCTTTTCTTTCTGGTTTATAAAGTATTCCCAATAATTTACTTTTTGAAAGGCCGTATTGTTTTATTTTTAACTGTGAATGCTGTGTCCAAATATTTTTTTTAAAAGAAGTTGCCATACTCTTATTCATTTTATCATTTTTTTATAAAAATAAGCAAACAAAAAACAGCCCCGCTATGGCGGGGCTGTTTTTTATAATGTCTTCTTATTTAATTTCTACTTTTGCTCCTGCGGCTTCAAATTTCTTTTTAATCTCTTCTGCTTCTTCTTTCTTTACTCCCTCTTTTACTAATTGCGCAGATGTTGCAACTGCATCAACTAAATCTTTTGATTCTTTTAATCCTTTTGCAGTTAAGTCGCGAACAACTTTAATAACCTCAATTTTTTGAGCGCCAACTTCTTTTAACTCAACATTAAAAGCAGTTTTCTCTTCGGCTGGTGCACCTGCTACGGCTGTGGCAGCAACTGCTACTGGAGCCTGAGCTGAAACACCAAATTTCTTTTCTAAAATTTTAACCAATTCGGCTAAATCTAGAACCGACATTTTTTCTATTTCTCCAACCAAAGATTTAAACTTGGCTGGCACTTCTACTTTTTCTATTTCTTCTGTCATATTTTTTTATTTATTAATTTTACTTAAAACTACTACCAGACCTTTAATATTACCTTGTAAAACATTCATAAAACCCGACATAGGGGCGGTAATTGAACCCACTACTTTTCCTAACAACTCCTCTCTTGATGGCAAGTTAGCCAAAACTAAAACTTTTTCTCTTTCAATAAATCTATTTTCAAAAATACCTCCTAAAATTTTAAAGTTTTCATTGGTTTTAGAAAACTGGTTAGAAATTTTTGCTGGAGTTAATTCGTCGTCAATACCAAAAACTAGAGCCAATTGACCAGGTATGCTGCTTTTTATTTTGCTCCAAAAAGAAATATTTGACTGACCAAAAGCAATTCTTATTAGTGTTTTCTTGCCAACCTTCAGTACACAACCGGCTTCTTTTAATTTATTTCTCAGAGAAAATAAATCTCCAGAATTTACTTTTGTAAAATCAACAAAAACTACCGATTTTTGCTTTGCAATATTTTCTTTTAAATCTTTTAAAACCTTTTGTTTTTGCTCTTTTAGTAATGCCATAACTTTTAATTTTAATAAAAAATCCGCGTTTCCGCAGACCAAATATAAAACAACAAAAAGCGTTATTTTATACCTCGGCAGGATTTATCATTAAAGTACCTGCTGTCTACGGCTTTATATTTAATTGTATTTAAAGTATACTCCTCTAAAAAATAATGTCAATACTTCCCCACTATTTTAGATACTTTGCTATGGCCGCGCTATGTTCTGCAAATGTTTTGCTAAAAATTGTTTTTCCGTTAGAACCAGACAAATAATACCAATATTTTGATTCGGTGGGGTAAATTGTAGCTATAATTGAATCCATTCCTGGGTTTGAGATTGGGCCTAAAGGCAATCCTTTGTATTTATAAGTATTATATGGAGAATCTATTTTAGTGTCTTTTATGGCAACTCCCGAATGGTTTTTACCTGTAATGTAATTAACTGTTGAATCAACCTGTAAAGGCATACTAGCTTCTAACCTTTTCCACAAAATGCCGGCCACAATTTTTTTATCGTCTGTTGATTTCACTTCTTTTTCAATTATTGAAGCCATTGTTATTACTTCAAAAACAGTTTTGTTTTGTGAAATAATTTGCTCTCTTAGGCCCGCGTTTAACTTTTTATTAAAATTTGAAAGAATCAATCTAACAACATCTTCTGCTTTTTCTCCCAAAGAAATATTATAAGTGTCGGGGAAAAGATATCCCTCAATACCAATATTTTCCGGTTTTTCCGCCAAAAAGTCATAATCGCTGTAATCTTTATTCAAAGCTTCGTTAAAATCTTCTGCGCTGGAAACTTCTTCATCTACAAAATATTTTTCAATATCTTTTATATCCCATCCTTCAAGAATTGTTATTTTTTTCTTAATAACATCACCCGAAACAAATTTTCTTACAATTTCTGGAATAGTCATAGCTGGCGATAAAGAATATTTGCCAGCTTGTAGTTTTGAATCACTGCCAGTTATTATAGTGTAAATTCCGAAAAAATAATTATTTTTAATTATCCCCTGCTCTTTTAATCTTATGGCAATTTCTTCATCGCCCTCCCCTTTTTGGGCCAAAAACTCAATATTTTCTGACGACCCCGACTTTAAAGGAAAATAAATCTCCCAACTAAAAAAAATCAAACCCAAAAGTAAAATAGTGGAGGCAACAGAAATAATTTTTTTCAAATTTTTGATTTTCATTCTCATAATAGTTTGTCTTGGCGGGGGTGCAAGGAGTCGAACCCTGATCAAAGGTTTTGGAGACCTCTATTCTGCCATTGAACTACACCCCCATATCAACTAATTTAACATAAAAAAAAGATTTTATCAATTGATAAAATCTTTTTAATTTAAAAAATTATTAAAAACTACTCTACTTTATATAAATAATGATTTGTTGGGTGAAGCTTGAATCCGTATTTTTCATATAGTTTATTTGCCGCAAGTCGTGTTACCGGATTTGAGGTTAACTCAATCATATCCATTCCATTTTTCTTTGACCAATCTATAAGTTCCAAAAGCATTTTTGCTCCGTATCCTTTACCTCGATACTCTTTATCAACTATCATATCTTCCACAATTGCCTGCCTTCTTGAAAGAGTTTGCCTGGGAAATATCCAGCCCAATCCTATGAGTTTTTCTCCGTCGTATATTTTAGATAAAAATCCATTCAACATTGCTTTGTAAAGCGACTGTTCGTTTACCACAGTAGATGAATCTAGCTGATTTATTAATTCTTTTACTCTTACCATATCAAAAGTAAAATTTTCTTTGAGCCAAGCAATCATATTTTGATTGCTATCAAAAGCAATATCTGATGCATTAACGCTTTTTAAACTAACAAACTGATATTCATTATTTTCTTGATTAAGTTTTATATCGCCATTTATTTCTGTTAAAAAAAAGTGGCTTAATATAGGAAATTCTTCATTTTTCCAAGAGGCTTTTCCAGGCAATGCCTTTATAAAAGTTAAATTAGCACTATTTATATTTAGTTCTTCTTTCATTTCTCTCTTTAAAGATTCTTCTGGAGTTTCATTTTCGTTCATATATCCGCCAGGAAGGTCCCACTTACCTAAAAATGGCTCTTCATTTCTTTTTAACAGAAGAATTTTATTATCTTGAATGATTATTGCTGTTGTTGTTGCTTTTGGATTTTTAAAATTACATATTTCACAATTCATAATGTTTTTGTTAATTTTTATTAATTATCCACAGTTGACCTTAGTTGCTATTAGTAATAAAATCTAATAACGCTTAACGATTAACGATTATTGAATGATAATAGTAAAAGAAAAAATAATCAAGTTTTAAATTATGAATATTTTTGTAACTAAAAGGGATGGCACAAGAGAATTGTTCAATGCCGACAGAATTAATCGTTCAATAGAAAGAGCATGTTTTGACTTATTAGATTCTATTGCAAGAGTAACTCAAGTTGCAACCGACACAAAAGTTATTTTGTATGACGGCATTACTTCAGATGAGTTAGATTTGGCAACTATTAATGCGGCGGTTCAAAATATAAAAGAAAATCCTGATTACGATAAAATTGCAACCCGCTTATTACTAAAAACAGTTTACAAAAAAGTATTGGGAGATTATGCATTAGATAGCCAACAATTGAAAACCCTGCACAAAGAAATTTTTCCTGAGTACATAAAAAAATGCGTAAAAGAAGGAATTTTTGACGAAAGAATGGAAAAGCTTTTTGATTTAAAAAAATTAGCAGATGTTTTAAATATTGAAAAAGATGATTTGTTTATTTATGCAGGCCTATCAAGTTTGCTTAATCGCTATTCTGTAAAAGACAAAAAACAAAATCCTGCTGAAACCCCGCAGTATTTTTTTATGAGGGTTGCAATGGGCCTTTCTTATAATGAAAAAGACCCAACAGAATGGGCAATCAAGTTTTATGAAAAAATGTCACAACATGAATATATAGCCGGCGGTTCAACAAACATACATTCGGGTACCCCTAATCCTGCGCTTTCAAACTGCTTTTTACTTGAAGTGCATGACAACATGGAACATATTTCAAAATCGGTGGCAGATGTTATGATGCTTTCAAAGGCATCGGGAGGTATTGGAGCCTCAATTACAAAACTAAGGGCTAGTGGCTCTCCCCTTTCATCAAACAACACCACTTCATCTGGCCCTACTCCTTTTGCAAAAATAATTGATACTGCCATAAGGGCAATTCAAAGGGGCGGTAAAAAAAAGGGGGCTTTGTGTTTTTATATGGAAAACTGGCATTTGGACTTTCCTGATTTTCTTGAATGGAAACATAATGCAGGTGACGACTATCTAAGAATGAGAACTGCCAATACTTCTGCTTTTATTTCTGACGAGTTTATGAAACGAGTTGAGCAAAAAACCGATTGGTATATGTTTGACCCAAAAGAAACTCCGGATTTAAATGAACTTTACGGGCAAGAATTTTCAAAAAGATACCAAGAATATATAAAAGATGCAGAAGAAGGTAAATTAAGAGTATTTAAAAAAGTTCCTGCAACAGAACAATTTAGGCAAATTTTAGTTTCTTTACAAACAACTTCTCATCCTTGGCTTACATTTAAAGACCCAATAAATGTACGAGCCCTAAACAACAATACAGGTACTATACATATGTCTAACCTCTGCACTGAAATTTGCCTGCCACAAGATAAAGATAATATAGCTGTATGTAATTTGGCTTCTCTTAACTTATCAACTCATTTAAAGAAAAAGCAAATGGATTGGCGAAAGCTTGAAGAGTCAACAAGATTAGCAGTAAGGCACCTAGACAATCTTATTGATATAAATGTATTGCCTGTTCCAGAAGCCGAAAAATCAGATAAAGAAAATAGGGCAATTGGGCTTGGAGTTATGGGATTTGCAGATACTCTTGAACAGTTAAGTATTCCTTATGACAGCCCCCATGCTTATGATTTTTCTGATAAAATTTTTGAGTTTATAAGCTATATGGCCATTGACGAGTCAACTAACTTAGCAAAAGAAAGAGGTAGCTATAAAAATTTTGATGGGTCTGAATGGTCAAAGGGAAAAGTGCCCATTGATACTTTAGAAAAAATGGAACAAGAAAGAGGTTCATTAATTGACATTGATAAAAAATCAAAGCAAAATTGGTTGGACTGGGACGCCTTAAGAGCAAAAGTTAAAAAAGGAATCAGAAATGCAACTTTAATGGCTGTGGCTCCCAATGCCAATATAGGCCTTGTTGCTGGCACAACTCCCGGCATTGACCCAAGATTTGCGCAGGTTTTTTCAAGAAATAAAATATCTGGTAAATACCTTGATATAAACCATAATTTAGTTACAGAGTTGAAAAATATTAATATATGGGATAGGGTTAAAGAAAAAATCATTGAACTGCAAGGAGATATTTCAAGCATCGAAGAAATTCCACCTCATATTAGAGAAGTTTATAAAACATCTTTTTCTGTTTCGCCTTATGCATTTATAGAAGTGGCGGCGCGAGCTCAAAAATGGGTTGACCAGGCATTAAGCAGAAATATGTATTTGGAAGACCGAGATATAGACAGAACTATGGATATTTATTACACTGCATGGAGAAAAGGTTTAAAAACCACTTATTACTTGCATATGAAACCAAGGCATTCAGCAGAGCAAAGCACTGTTGTGGTTAATAAGTCGGAAAAGTTTGGAAAAACCGGATTTGCTTCTGTATTCAAAAAATTAGAAACACAAACAATAGAAAATAAAATGACTGCGCCTGTGGTTGAAGAAACATTTGAGATTGGTGTTATGGAAAATCAAAAACCGTTGATAATTCCAGTAGATCAAACCTCAAAACATATTTTTTCGAAAGTGCAAACGCAAATCTCTTTGGAAAATGAAATAATTATAAACACAGAAAAAGAGCAGCCAGAAGAACGTTTTCAAACAAAAATAATTGACGGAAAAGTATATAAAATACATATGCCATCTGACCCGCAGGAAAATTTCACCTGCGACGGATGCCAGTAATAACTTGTATAGTTTTTAGAATTAGAATACAATTTCATCACAGTAAGTTTTTTATGGGAATTCCTATTGTTTGCGCCTGTAGAATGACAGCAATTTTGCCCAAGCATATACAGATTCTGTCGGGAGGGCATTTTCCCCGAGGAACGACAGAGATCAAATAATGGGAAATTCCATAAGGAACTTACTACAAAAATAAAAAATATGATTTTAGGAAAAGCTTCGCCAGAAGATATGAATCTTCACCCTTTGCGTTATAAATGGGCTTATGATTTATATCAGCAGGCAGTAAGAAATACTTGGTTTCCTCATGAAATTGCTTTAAAAGAAGATTTAGAGGACTGGAACAAAATGACAGAAGATGAAAAGCACGCCGTAAAGTTTACTATGGCTTTTTTTAATCCAGCTGAATTAATAGTAAACAGGTCTATTGCTTTGGGGGTTTACCCTTATTTAAAGTCGCCAGAATGTCATTTATTTTTAGCAAAACAAATGTTTGAAGAAGCAAACCATTGTGTTGCTTTTGAATATGTTTTGGAAACTTTTCCATTTGACAGAGAAAAAATATTCAATGTGCACATTGAAACGCCATCAATGCAAGAAAAAGAAAAATATATTATGAATTACTTGAAAAGAATGACCGAAGAGAAACTAGATATTGAAACTGCAGAAGGTAAAAAAGATTTTATAAAAAATTTAGTTGCCACTAATATAGTTATGGAAGGAATTTGGTTTTATTCTGGCTTTATGGTGGCTTTGTCTTTTCGCCAAAGAAATTATTTAAGAAATTTTGGGTCAATGATTGACTGGGTTTTAAGAGATGAGTCATTACATTTGAAATTTGGCATATATCTTATACAAACAGCGTTAGAAGAAAATCCAGAACTTTTAACAGAAGAGTTTGCAAACGAAATAAGAGCATTAATTATTGATGGCGTAAATATAGAAAATGCATACAACAAAGACCTATTCCCAAATGGAATACTTGGATTAAATGCCGATTATGTAAATCAATATGTTCAATATGTTGCCGACAGAAGATTGCAAGAATTAGGATTCCCAAAGCACTACAATGTCACAAACCCTGCCAAATGGATGAGCACAGCCACCGATGTTTTAGAACTTGTAAACTTTTTTGAACAGCAAAACACAAAATACGAAGTGGACTCGGGCCAAACAGAAAAAAGTCAATAAATATTTTATAATAAAAAACCTGTTGGAAAACCAACAGGTCTGTTTTTTTTGATTCAGTCGTCGCCCAAAATCTCTTTATAAAGCGTTGCTTCACCTTCTAAAAGATATTCGGGCTTAAATATTTCACACCATTTTTGGATGAGTTGTCTATCTGAAAAAAGTTGGCGCAATGAATCATTCCATTTTGCCACAACTTCCCTACTTGCGTCTAATTGGTCAGAAACTACAAGTTTTTGGTCAAAAATAATATCTTGAATTGAAATTGGATTTATTTGTGGTCTTGTGTATGAAAAATTATAAAACTTGCTACTTGCTTCGTGGAGAGAAGTATATAGTTCTTCTCTTATTTTTTTGGACCATGTATTTGGCTTAAATGCATTAAAAGCCGCTAATTGAACTATTCTATAAGCATCTTCCGTGGCAAATCCATGATGACGCAAAAATTCCTTTACTTCTCCAGCGGCATAGCACCCGCAAGAATCAATAATTTCCAAAAGCATATTATCTGGATACACAACTAATCCCTGCAGAACTTTCAACATTGTATTTGCCGAATGAACAGCAACATGAAAAAGGTCTGGCCATGCAACTCTTTCAACACATGACTGTTCAATTGCCCTTTCTTCCCAGGTTTTAATATTATCAATAATCATAAAAAGATAACCTTTTGCCATGCGAGCCATTCCTTCTATTTGCTCGCATAAAATAGTGTTTTTTTTATGTGGCATTGCCGAAGAACCTTTTTGCTTTTTACCAAAAGGTTCCTGATAAATTGGCCTTCCGCTTCGGGCTCCGAGGCGTATATCTGTGGCAATTTTGTCTAAAGTCAAAACAATCTGGCAAACTGCCTGTGCAATTGGAGCATAAAGTTCTCTTGGCATAATTTGAGTAGCGCCATAAAATGGTAAAAGACCTAAAATATCTAAAGCTTTTGCTTCAACCGCAGGTTTTACTCCCCTATAGTTTCCTATGGCTCCGGAAAGCTTGGAATATTTTAGTTTTTGCTTCACCATTGTTAGGCTACTTGTTCCTTCTCTGATAGCAACCAACCATGTAAGGCATCGTTTTCCAAATGATTGAAGCTCTGCCTCTTGGCCATGAGTTCTGCCAATCATTAGAGTATGGCGATAATGTCTTGCCATATCAATCAAAGTTATTTTAAGACGATTGAGAACTTCTTCGAAAATTTTTATAGAGTCCCAAATCATTTTTACAAATGCCGGCTCTTCTGTGTCGTAAGAAGTTAGGCCATCATGAAAATATTGCTGTAAATTAGCTGGTAAAAATCTCAATCTCTCATCTAAAAATGCATTAAGGTCGTGCCTCACTTCCTTGTCTCTTTCTAACCACCAATCAATGTCAATTTTATTATCTCGCAATAATTTTAAAATCGCAGCATAAACTTTTTCTTCAACTTGACCAAGTTTCACCCTGGCTTCAATAACAGCCAGTTCTGTTTCTTGCCACCAAAGTAGCTTATTTGGAGGAGACCAAGTTTCCACAATTGGAGGGCTTGCGTATCGTGGAATCATCTTTCACCATCCTTTTGTCAAGGTGCAGTGGTTTTGAACTATTTTTATATTACTTTATATTATTGATTAGTCAAATTATAAAAAAAGTCGAACAATTAAGTTCGACATACTAATAATTTTTTTTTAATTTTTGCAAAGCCAAAGAATGAATCTCCGAAATTCTAGCCTTAGATAAACCCAGAATATCACCTATTTGCTTCATTTTATAATTACATCTATAATATAGTCTTATAATAATTTTCTCTCTTTTTGAAAGAAATGAAATCAGCTCATCAAAATTTTCTTCCTTAGCAATCTCTTCTTCTGGTCTTTTGGATTTAGGATCTGAAATATTTTTAAAATCAATAAAAACATTGTTCTCTGATGCATCAGTTGCTCTATAAAGATGCACAACAGGTGTATTACCTTGACGTTCTATTTTCTTTGCTTTAACAAGAGAAATTTTAAAATAATTTGCAATCTCCTGTGGTGTCGGTACTTTACCATTACCATCTCCCAAGGCTTTTTTAGCTAAATCGTATTTCTTAATGAGTGATCGTGTATAAAGAGGAATCCAGTCCATTTCACGCAATCCATCAAATATTGCGTTTCTAATCAAAAAAGAAGAAAAAGATGAAAACTTTACGCCGCGAGAAATATCAAACCTATCAATAGAATACATAAGACCAAAAACTCCATCTGATATGAGGTCGTCTAATTCAACACTATCTGGGAGTCCTTCTTTAATCTTAATCGCAATATGTTTTACTATCCAAAAGTATTCTTCCATCAATTCATTTCTAAGTTCCACATTGTTTGTTGCTTTGTACCTCTTCCATAAAGAAGAAACACCATTTAAATCCTTTTCCTTGGCCATTTGTTCCCTCTTTCTTCTTGAAATGCGGATTACCAATAAATTTCAAAGAGCAACGCAAAACCAAAATGATTTTATCATTATTAAATTATTTTTTCAACTTTATTTGTAAATTACGATAATTTGCCTAATAACTAATTCTTTTGGATTTATGTATTTACCATTAAAATCGAACCAAACTACCATAAAGTCATCTCTTTTAATTTTTCGTACTCTGCCAATTTCTGGGTCTTGCAAATAAATGTATTTATTATCCAAGCCAACCACAACAGAATAGTGGCCATCGGCTATGTCAGAATCGGTATAATTATCGCCCCCTCTAGTGAACCAGTCCACTATTACTGGCACCTTCTTATTTAACCAATGCTGAATATCTTCAAAATTGCTATTTGTTTTTATTTTTACATTAAAACCCAAACTTTCAGCCGTAAGCTTCATTGCTTTACCGCTTGTTCCCAACTCTGTTGTGCCACACATTTTAGCAATTTCTTTTTCTGTTTTATTAACTTCATAATAATCAAAAACCATTTTTAAACTAGCTGGTCCACACATATTGGGAGTTTCCCGGAACGGTTTTACTGGTAATAAATTTTTTTCCATATTTTAAAAAATTTACTTTTTTTATATATCCTACCTTCTCTTTAACGATATATGTCGATATTTCAGATTACGCCTTTTTTGATTCTTTGTGCGGAGTATGTTTTTTGCAAAATTTGCAAAACTTGCTTAGTTCTAACTTTTTTTCTTCTACTGCTTTTTTTGACTTTTTTGTAAAATAATTAACATTTTTACAAACTGTGCACTGAACTTTTAAAAATGGTTTTTTGGCTGCCATATTATTTTAATTTTTAGTTGAATTTTTTATATGAAGCAAGAATAAGGATATTTTTCAATTCGGGCTGGCCGTGGGTTTGGCGGGCGTTGAAAAATATCCTCATTCTTGCGCAATCTGAGCCGATGCGCAGATTTGCACTGCGGACCTCGTCATTACCAATGACGTGCTCTGCTAACTGAGCTACATCGGCATAATTTATTTTATATTTAATATTTGATTATAAAGATTTTCAAATACATCTTCTGAATTATTTGCTTCAAATTTGAACGCTTGTTTTTTATTGCTATTCAAAATTACACAATATGTACGGCGTTCACCGCCTATTGCATAATGGTTCATTGCCACTATTCCGTAACCCATATCCCAAATTTTTTTCTCAAATTCTTCAAATTTCATTATTAATAAAACAGTGGGCGCGGCAGGACTTGCACCTGCGAAGGGTAGAACCCGTCAGATTTACAGTCTGATGCCTTTGCTGCTCAGCCACACGCCCCCTAACTCATTCAAATTGTATCATATTTACACAATTATTCAATGACTTTACTATGTTTATTTTTCCAATTTTCTATTTCTTTGTGATTACCAGAAAGCAAAACTTTTGGAACTTGCCATTTAACTCCTTTTTTAGGCAAAAATATTTCAGGGCGAGTATACTGGGCATATTCAATAAACCCTCCTTTTTTAGTAATTCTTTCTTTTAAAAGCTGTGGTTTTCCTAAAACTCCTGGAATTAACCTTGAAATTGTTTCTATGGCAATCATTGCTGGCAATTCCCCACCCATTAAGTCGTAATCTCCAATTGACAGCTCCATATCTGCAATATTTTTTGCCACTCTTTCATCAACACCTTCATATCTCCCGCAAATAAAAATTATTTGTGAATAATTTTTTAGCTGATTAGCAATTTTTTGGTTAAACTTTTTGCCTCTTGGAGTAAACAAAACAACCTTGGTTGTTTTACCCTGAGCTTGCCGAATGGTAAGCTTTTTTACTGCCTTATAAATTGGCTCTACTTTTAAAACCATGCCCAATCCCCCGCCAAATGGCCTTTCATCAACTGTTTTGTGATTGTCGTTTGCCCACAACCTTAAATTATGCACATTAATTTTTATTAGTTTTTTTGCCTGTGCTCGAGCAATTAAGCTCTCTTTTAAGTAAGAGGTAAAAATTTCTGGAAAAATTGTTATTATGTCGAACTTTATCATTTTTAAAATCAAAAACCGTACACCTTAATAGTAGCACGGTTTTTGTTTATCTGTTTACAGAGAAATATTCTCAATATCTTCTGAGACCTCTTTTCTCTCAGTTCTTGGAGCACGACCACCCTCTGGTTCCTCAATTTTGAGGTTAACCCTAGCATGGTTCTTTAGTCCAACAATTCGGACCAAGTTTCTTATTGCCTTGGCAGTTGATCCTTCTCGGCCAATAATTTGGCCCATGTCTTCAGGATTTACTTTCAAAGAAAGTAAAACTCCCATTTCGTCAACTTTTCTTTCAACTTTGACGTCTTTAGGATTATCAACTAACTCTTTGACAATGTACT
>Ga0209542_10010325_pt1 | contig 16888 bp, 18 predicted proteins | sample RifCSPhighO2_01_FD_184028 | JGI IMG/M metagenome (GOLD analysis project Ga0209542, IMG submission 184028) | Soil microbial communities from Rifle, Colorado - Rifle CSP2_plank highO2_0.1 (SPAdes) (version 2) | ecosystem: Environmental > Terrestrial > Deep subsurface > Rock core/Sediment ...
GAATTCAATCTAATCATTTTGCTAGAAATTATTACTATATCATTCCAATTTTTGGAAATATCGTCTACATAAATATTGGATTCTGGGAAATTTTCTTCCATAAGGATAGAATATCGAGTAAAAGATTCGGCAAATAAAGACTTTGCAGTTTCCATTTCATAAATTTCATTTTCTATTTGTTCTTCATAATCAGATACTCCAAATTCATCTTCTTGATTGTTTATCGTATCTTGTAAAATCAATATTTCCAAAGTTGATGATAAAATTAGAGAGTTGGCTAATCTCATGTCCTTTAATGCATCCCAAGTTGGTAGTGTCTGTGCGCTTAAATCAAGAAAACTATCCTGAACTTGTTTTGTATTTAAAACTGCAATAATGGATACCATTCCAATAAGAGAAATCAAAAGAATTACTTCTAGAGAAAACTTTGTTTTAAGCCTCATGAAATCCCCCCCTAGAATACCCTTTTCTGGCTACCTCTGATAGACCATATCCTAGTTTCATTGCTGATATTTTGAACGTATTTTTGGGATATAAGAAAAAGTTTGTAATCAATTACAAACACAGAGTCATCTAGTTTTCAGGAGTAAAATCATCCAGGTAAAAATAATGGTTTCAGCGTATGCTAATTCTAGAGCATTGGTAGTGATTCTATCAGTGTTATTATTAAGTTGGGGCACATTTGCAAATTTTAATTTCGCATATGCCGTTCTTGATTGTGATGGATTTCCAGCTTCCATAATTGGAACTTCTGGCGACGATGTAATTGAAGGAACTACAGGAGATGACGTGATTATGGGACGAGCAGGTAATGACATCATAAATGGTAATGGTGGAAATGATATAATTTGTTCAGGGAGTGGCTCTGATGTTGTAACAACGGGATCTGGCAATGATGCAATTCACGGTGAAGGTGGAAATGATACATTTGATGCAGGTGATGGGGTTAACGTCATAGACGCAGATTTTGGTAAAGAAGGAGACGTCATTACAACAGGTTCTGGAGATGATGATGTTTTACTTGGAGACGGTGATGATATAATCAACGTCGGTGATGGTAATAACATAGTCCAAGCAGGAGGTGGTGATGATACTATAATATCTGGTTCTGGAAATGATGATATTCTTGGAGGATCTGGCAATGATACAATCAATGCAGGTGATGGTAATAATCATGTTCATGGAGATGATGGTGATGACACTATTACCACTGGTTCGGGTAATGATGATCTTGACGGAAATGATGGCGATGATTGTATTAATTCCGGTATAGGAACTGATAGTATTGATGGTGGGACTGGAAATAATATAATCAACACCGGTTCTTGTGTTCCCTCTTCTTCAATAATTATAACAGAGCCAACTGACGGCTTGATTTCTGTATATGGTTCAAAAATTACCTTTACTGGCACTGCTTCAGATCCTGAAGATGGCATTCTTACATCATCAATTATCTGGTCTTCTGATCTTGACGGTGTAATTGGTTCTGGGGGTTCATTCAAACTTTCAACTCTCTCAGTAGGTACTCACACAATTACAGCTTCAGTTAAAGACTCTACATCAGAAACTAACTCAGTCTCAATAATAATTACCATAGGGCCACAAGTTGTTGAAGAATTAATCACTATGATATGTCATTTTCCGCCGGGGAATCCAGGTAATTGGCAAGAATTAATGATTGCACCAAGTGCTTTACAAGCACATAAGGAACATGGAGATAAGGTCGGTCCATGTGTAAATAATGATGATGATTTAGAAAAAAGATTGGAAATAATAAAAATTAAAAAACAAAGAGAGGAAACAAGCAAGAAACATGAATTAAAGGAAAAACGAAATGAGCTTAAAGAAATTCAAAATGAAATTCATCAGCTAAAGAAGAATATTAAAAATGACGAAGAGTTAAAAAATATAGTCAAAGAGTTAATCAGCGACATTAAAGAAACACTACAAACTTTAAAATCAGATTTTGATTATGATAAAGAATACAAAGAAGAGATAAAAACTGAATTTAAAGAAATAAAACAAAAAATTTACGATGATTTGACAGTCCCAGAAAAAAATGCTATACACGCAGTTGATTCTAAAATATCAATTCTTTCACACAGTGATGATCCTAAAACTGATGCTAAAAAATTAGGGCTAGATTATAAAAATGGCATGACTACGGTTGCTATTCAATTAACTGATGATAATAAAAAAATTCTACACCAACTAAGCTCCATAAGTACTATAAATGCTAAAAATAACAATAATGTCCAGATCACAATTAAACTAAACGATCTTCCGAAACTTAGTTCAATTCAGGGTATTGAAAACATTAGGCCCCCATTTCCAGCAGTACAATTTGAGGAATCCTTGTCAGAAGGAGTGTATTTCATGAATGCAGATTTGGCACAATATGCAGGGATTACAGGTAAAGGGATCAAAGTAGCTGTGTTGGATTTGTCATTTACAAATAATCCAAAAATTTCAGATAATATTGTTGAAGTCAAATCGTTCAGACAAGGAGTGTCTGTTTTACCTGATAATTGGGATGGAAATGAAGCCTTGCATGGAACCGCAGTTGCAGAAATTATTACTGATGTTGCTCCAGATGTTGAGCTGTTTTTGTATTCAATGGAATCAGACATTGAATTTGCAGCTGCTGTTGATGAAGCCATATCAAAAAATATAGATATTATAGCAATGTCTGCAGGCTGGCCTAACTTCCCAACTGATGGTACAAGTCCTATCACAAAGAAGATTGAAGAAGCCGTTGAAAACGGCATTGTTTTTGTTGTGCCCGCAGGAAACTTTGGCAATAAGCATTGGGAAGGAAATTTTGTGGATTCCAACCTCAATAATTGGCATGATTTTTCAAATACCGATGAAGGCTTGTCAATTACAGTAACAGAAGCTCGAATTGCAGAAGAAAAACCAATTATCGCTCATATGATGTGGGATGTGGGTTTAGATGATGTTGCTGATTTTGAGCTTGTACTTGTTGATCCGCTAGGACAAATAGTTGATTTCTCTGCAAACAAGCAAGAAAAGATTTCAGACAATCCATTTGAATATATTTATCATCTTCCAGATACTGAAGGTATCTATTCTCTTGGAGTCTTGTATTCTGGGGATATGATATCTCCTAGCAATAGACCTCATGCAACTTTGGAAATTTTTACTGTAAATGATGAACTTGAATATCCTGTCATACAAAGTAGTGTGTCAGTTCCAGCAGACGCAAATGGCGCAATAGTAGTAGGGGCTGTAAACCACCTAGATGGAATACTCGAACCATATAGCTCCCAAGGCCCCACTAATAATGGTAAATTAGCTCCTCATGTCGTAGGACCTGATGGTGTAACAACCTTAGCTTTAGACGGCAAGCCCTTCTATGGGACATCAGCTACTACTCCATACGTTGCTGGCTTGGCTGCATTAATTCTTGAGAATAATCTAGGCATGTCTCCAGAACAGTTATTGACTAAGATTCAACAGAATACAGAACCTGGTCTATTTTCATTACAAAATGAATATGATTTTGCAACAGGTTATGGAACTGCAAGTGCAGTTTTCCTAATAGATGACTCGGAGGTTCTGCAATGAAGATGAATAATATTATTAAAGACGAGCTTATGGGCAGAAATCATTTAAGTTTACTTGTAATTGCTGGCATTACATTTTCTACGATATCATTTTTCATACTAGATGAAGAAATACAAGAAATTTTTTCATATGCAGAAGTAACTCCAGTTCCAACTAACATTTGTGAGAATGGTTTGTGTTATTTCAGAGATGCCAAAGAAACATCTAATCACATGTTTGTTCAACTAGAAGAGGAATTATCTAAAACACAACAAGTTTTAAAAAATGAGGAATTCACCAATCTTAAACTTGTAAAGAATCTCCCAGTAAAAGCACCCGAGATATCTGGAAATAAAGTCATATTATTTGCTGAAAAAGATAGTTTCATTAGAGAAGGTGTACAAAACAGTAACGAAGGCTCAAACCAAGTTCTACGAATTATGGGCACTGGACCAACTAACAACAGGGCTTTAATTGCTTTCAATCAAGACGATATTCAAAACGTAGCTACTGGTAAAACTCTGGAATATGCAACTCTCAAACTGTACATAGAAAGTAATAATCACAACTGGGGAGACGGACAGCTTATCAACATCCGCAGCTTTGAAACTGACTGGCAGGAAGGTAATGGAATAAGTGTTCCAGTTAGCAATCTATTGAATCCTAGCGATGGGGTAACTTGGAATTGTCCTACAGGTTCGGATAAATGTAGTAATCAGTGGAACGGAGGAAAATTTGACCAAAATCCAACAGATTCTATATGGGTTTCAAATCAAGTGGAAGGTTACTGGGTAAAGTTTGATGTTACTAACGATGTTTTAGATTATCTTTCTTCAGAAGAAAATTTCGGATGGATCATAATGAAAAGTGACGAAAATTCAGAAGGCCAAATAAACATTGCATCAAGAGAGGCTCAGTCACACATTCCAGAATTAGTGTTGGTGTTTTCAGATGATTAGAGTCAATAAAATAAAAAACATTGTTCCTGAAGAAAAAATTTATGTTATCTTTGGTATATTGATTACTTTGTCCCTTATTCTCGGACCTACCTTAACCAAATCATATGCAGCAGAAGATTCTTCCGTAGAATGGCAATTACTCTATATCAAAAAAGATGCATGTGGTCCTAAAGATAATATGGATAAAGTTTACGCTAGCCTTATTTCCAAATACTTTGAGCTTTACCAATTAGCAAACCATAACTCTTCAGTGGATTGTATTTCCGAATCCCAATTCAAGGATTTCCAAAAATCTGAGAATGTAAACTTGTTGGTACTAATTTTTGATCAAGCTTTAGGAAAATCCACTTTGCATCCTAATAACCTTGATGGAATTTATGTGCATTCAGGTAACGACAGAACAATTAACCATCTATTAATGATGTGTGATTGTTCTGATTTCGCTTCTGGTTACGAAACGACATTACCTTCTTGGATATTATCTCACGAACTTTCTCACTTTGTATTGTCTTACAAAGGCTTCTCTAAATCTGATATTAAAATGAAAATTCATGAAAAACAAGATCAATATGATACGTGTGTAGGATCTAACTTTGATGACAATAAATGTAATGAATTTAAAATAATAGTTCGAGCTGATTCTTCAACGAAGAATTATGTAATGATGGCACCTTATGCACCAGCGATTGGTAATACTTTGATCAATTACGCAATAACTAATTCTGAATTAATTAATCTTCAACGAGATTTGACAAAAATGTGGATAACAAATACAATTGACGATAAAGCTTATGAAACTACTCTCAAGCATTTAGTTAATCCTGTAACAAATTCTACATCTGAGGACGCTAAACTTGCTCTGGAATTTCCAAATGGATTTATGATTAGGGAACTTTCAAAACCAACTGAGATTGATTGGAATCAATATCTTAATCCAATTTCTGATAAAGAAAAATCATTTCAAACTCTGTTAAACTATATCCCATTTAATTTAAAAGATCCAGTAAGCGAATCCAACATAGAAAAAATGCCAAACTGGTTTAAGACAAGAGCACTATTATGGTCAGAAAAAAGAATTAGTGATAAAGTATTCTTTGATGGGGTTGAACATTTGGTTAGAATGGGAACTCTAAAGTTAGATTAGGAAAAATTTTTCTACAGATTTACTCGTTTTTTACCTATACCTCTAAGCTCTGGATTGTAAGAGTCTTCAATCATAGCTTTTTTTATCAGAGGCGCTCTATCTTTTAGAATTTTATTAAATTCCTGAATATCTTCAAGACTAGGAGTCTGCTGCATGTTTTTGTATGCCTGTAAAAATCCAGAGTAAACACAACCAGCAATATAACCAAATGCTGTATCCGCTACCGATTCTACTTCAGGAACGTATTCTTCAGCTATCTGTTTATACGATGGAGCTTCACTGATGTAGTAGTCGACTAAACTATCAATAAAATCTCTCGTGTTTTTTGAAATTGCCATATAATTACAGTCAAACATTGATACTTATAACATTAATTTTTTGAGATCGAGCATAACCTGTAAATTTCTTGGACATTAGAAGTTACAATATGTGGAAACTTGAGCGTGAAGAAGATTATTTTCGAATATATGATTCAAAAAAAGACATTGCTGGTTATTTTGATCCTGATTATGGGGAATTATTCCCAAAAGAAAATGAGCGTGAAATCATACAACAAATGCATAAGAATCAAGACAAAATTTCAGGAGGATTTTTTATGGTCCCAATGGTAAAATTTGGAATATTTGATAATGACATTGAAATAGATATTGATAGATTAGAAAAACAAATTGCGTCAGTTGAACAGAGATTGTCTCGTTGGAGGGATTTTCTGTTAGAAATTAAAAATGAATTCCACGGCATTAGAGTATCTCATACAGATCAAGATATGTTAAGCATTAATTTTCCAATCAAATTTGATTTCCCTACTTCACTTGAAAAAAATCTTTTACTAAAAAAGTTAGAACCTACTTTGGACTTGTTGCAGAAACAAGGTTTACTATAACCCTACTTGAATATCTTGTCAGTCCTACATATGCTGAAACTGATGATACAAGTAGCATCATAGAGCCAAATGGAAATTCAGGAACTGCGGTATATTCTTCTGACTCTGCTACAAGTGAATAGTCAACAACAGAGTTTGATTGTGTTTTATCAGGAATTGACACAAAAAAGAAGGCCTCATCACCAGCTCTCAGATAATCTGGCTCTACATGTGTTTTTGAAACAGTTACAACATTTCCATTTCTGTCATATAGAGTAGCTACAACCACAACCGTATTTGCAGTTATTTCTCCATGATTTACAACAGTTCCAGTTATTGCCAAATTATTAGAATTATCTATTGAAAAGTCTGACTTTGTAATATCAATGACTTGGTTTTTAGGCTCTGTCAATTTGTAGCTAATTTCAAGAGAATATTTATCGACGCCTTTTGCATCATTGCCTAAAATGACTATATCAAACGGGCCTTTCATTTGAGGCATAATTGTATTTAACATTGGGGACGTTTTTACAGTATCAATCAAAATACCATTTGAAAATAATTTGGCTTGGACTTCAATTTGATTTAATGGCACATTAAAATTATTTTGTATTTCTCCTACAATATGTAAAGTACCATCATCTCCAAAATATTGCTGATCATTTTGGATTGATATTTCAGACCATGCACATGGAAACCCCATTAGCGGAAAAACCAACAACAAGAATTTTTTCAACAAAAGAAATCTAATTTACATATTTAAAGAAGTTACTGGTCAATTCCAGTCTTTACAGCATTAAATTTTGCTAACGCTGCCATTTCGTATCCAAACGATTCTTCCATTAGGGAATCAGATCGAATTTTTGCATCCATATCCCCGCTTTGAATCCAGCGGATAATTTCTTTATCACTTTCAAGCTGACTCTGAGTTGATAATTTGAATAGTTCAACAGATGAGGAAAATGCCTCAGGCGGGTCTAAAGTATCATATCTGGAAACTAGTTCTTCCATTTTTAAAATATGCATATCTGAATACCCTAAAAATTCATCTTTACTAATGTCTTCATCTTCCAATACGGTAATCTCTGATTGGAAATCCGTTTGGATTTTTTTTAGATCTTCTTGAATTCTTTGTAAATTATGTCCAAAAGTAAACCCTTTGATTCTGGTCTGCTCTGCAGAATAATAATACATGATCACAAGACCAATTACTGCAATCGTAATAATCCCAAGAATGATATTTTGTCTTTTTTTTCGTGACAAGGCTAATCTGTGACAAGTAGACTCTAAGGTGCTATTAATTTTCTATTTTAGGCATGGTTTCTAATAAAAAAGAAAAAAAAGGGAAATTTTCTTTATTGTCCTGCTACAACTGAATAACTTACTGTAAACGGAGTTTCATTCATGGTATGAACTGCAAGAGCGTTTCCTGCAAATGCCCATGTTCCCATGTTTGTTTCGTCATCAACGAAGGTTAATGCAAACTTTGTTTCCCCATCTGGTGTCCAAATTGCTTGGCCCATATCTTCCCCAGCAGCTAGTGGTCCATGAAGGGCAACAAGCTGAATTGGTTCTGACGCTGAATAGGTCAAGACCCCACTGTAAGTTTTTTCACTTGGTGGAAGTATGATTGCTAGTTGATGTGTCTCATGACCGATTCCTGGGTCTACCATTGAATCTATGGTTCCAGTTATTACAGTATCAGACATTTCATTTTCCATGTAACTTACTGAATAGCTAACAGTAAACGGATCTTTATTCATGGTATGCACTGCAAGTGCATTGCCCGTGAAAATCCAACTTCCCATGCTATCTTGTGGATCAATGAATGTTAATGCAAACTTTGTTTCGCCATCTGGTGTCCATATGGGCTGTCCATTATCTTCCCCGTCAGCTAGTGGGCCATGAAGAGCAACCAGCTGAATTGGTTCTGAAGCATCGTATGAAAACAATCCCTTGTAGACTTTGTCATTTGGTGGCAAAATAATTGCAAGTTGATGATCCTCATGACCTATACCTGGGTCTTGTATTGATGTGATGGTGCCTGAAGCACTTTGCCACATTGCATGATCACTTTTTTCCATTGACGGCGCCTCTTTTTCTGAAACTGGTTCACTAGGAGTTACTTCTTCTTGTTCACTCGGTGTTTCTTCTTTTTTTGGAACACTTGGTGTTTTAGTTTTTCCTCCTGTCTCAGAACAAAGTTTGTCTCCACAAACCTTATCCTTAGTTGCTGAACCGTATTGTTGTGATGGTGTACCGGCACTTTTTGTTACAGCATCTGCTTGCGGTAACAATTCAACTGAAACTGCGATAGCTGAAGTCATTAAAATTGTTGTCAGGAATAAGACTGTTAAAATTTTTCTAGTCATTGTTGGGGGTAAGAGAGTATGATCTATAATAACTATTCATTACCAAAATCAAATTGAGCGTTATGCTAAATGAGATATTTTTTTAATTTTGTATTTAATTGAAGGACTGGATTACTAAAGTAATTTTAGCAAAATTGAAATGAATTTTCCTAGTCTATGTATTTTCCTTCAGCATCCGTTTTGAGTTCTATTATCATCACTGAGCCACTAATGAAAGATTCATTTCTAATTGTTCTAACTCGACCTATCTCCAAATGATATGGCCAAATCTCAACTACAATGGCCCCAACCTTAACGTTTTCTGGAGCATCAGTTAATACAATATCCTCTTTTTTTATACCATAAGCTTGTAATTTTTTTAAAGAGTGTTCAACTAGTGGTTCAGGGTTATTGTGATTAATTGCCCAGACAATTCCAGTATAATCAATTTTTTCCAACTTGTTAAAAATTTATTTTCTTATATAACAATCATTCGGGATTGACTACGTTTAGAGTCATTGTGCTAACTACGCGTGCAAGACGCCTTATCTTATTTCCAACGGTTTTTTCAAAATCTTCTTGAGTAGGAGCATGAACTTCTGCTATAATATCATAGGCCCCAAATGTAAGATATGCCTTTTTTACTTCTGGAATATGTTTGAGTTCTTCAACAATATACTCTTCAGCTCCTAGGTCGCAATTTAATAAAACATATCCCATATGCATTACAGTATTTACACACTCTTTTCTTTAAACTTGTGCTTTTTGTTTTTTAGGAAATAAGAAATTACCATCTGCTTCTTAAACCGTAGTAACTTTTCCCGCCACCCTCACGACGTCTATCGCCTGGTTTGTTTCTTCTATCATATTGATCACGAGCAGACCTGTGGCTCGACCCTGATGAACGACCTCTTCTTTGCCCATAAGATGATCTTTGATACCCCATTCTACGAGGACCAATCTGTCTTTTTAATGGATCTGGAATGTTGATCTCTATTCCCATCTGTTCATTCAAATCAGTCATCACAACTTTTGTTTGTTGTTTTATTACTTTCCAATCTCCGATTGAAGAATATGATACTAGAGTAATTGCTCTTCCTATTGCCCCCGCTCTCGCAGTTCTTCCTATTCTATGAAAATATATCATCTCTTGATTTGGAACATCAAAATTTACCACAAGTGCCACTTCTGGTACGTCGATCCCTCTGGCTGCAACATCGGTTGCAACAAGAATGTCAGCCTTTCCACGTCGGAATTGAGACATTGATTTTTCACGTCTATGCTGTGACATATCTCCTTCAATTGCCACAACATTGTAATTGCTTCTTTCAAGACTTCGTGCTACATCTCTTGTCCTATGCTTTGTCGAACAAAAAACTATGGTTTGACCTTTTTTATTTTCTTCAATGAAATCTATCAAGTATTTTAGTTTGTCTCTGTCTTTAATTACTAAAAAGGCCTGAGATATGCCCTCTCCACTTAGATCATCTGCATCAAGTAGGAATTGTTTTGGATCATTTAGGTAATTTTCAGCTAATCTCAAAATTGCAGGAGGCATGGTTGCAGAAAATAGCGACATGACCTTTTGTTTAGGAGTAAGATCCAAGATAAATTCAATGTCTTCAATAAATCCCATATCTAACATAGTGTCTGCTTCATCAAGTACAACATGGCCTACTTGATTGAGTTTAATTGAACCTCTCTTCAAATGGTCAATTAATCTACCTGGGGTCGCAACAACAATTTCAGGTCCTCTTCTAAGTTGATCTAACTGCAGCCCCATTCCTTGTCCGCCATATACTGTTGCTGCTTTGATACCTGTATGTTTAGCTAATTTTCTTATCTCCTCTGTGATTTGAATTGCAAGCTCCCTTGTTGGAGCAATTACTAATCCTTGAATTCCACCATTAGGAGTAATTTTCTGTAACATAGAAATAGAAAATGCCGCAGTCTTTCCTGTTCCAGTATGTGCTTGTCCTACTACGTCTCTTCCAGAGAGTAAAACAGGTATAGTTGCTACTTGAATTGGAAATGCCTCCTTGAAGCCAATTTCTTTTAGTCCATCTAAAATGGATTTTTTTATCCCTAATTCATCAAATGTAGTCATTTTTTTTCATCTTTAGCAATGACAGAAAAAGCTCATTGCCTATCCGTCATTATTTCCGATAAATCACTTGGCCATTTCACGTCTAATAAACCCTTGTTAAAAATTAACGAGCTTTTTTGATGAAGAAATGAACTAAAAGAGCCAATGGCGAGAGTTGGACTCGCGACCTTTCGCTTACAAGGCGAATGCTCTAGCCAGGCTGAGCTACATTGGCATAAGGTACAAAAAAGACAGACGGTTTAAAATGTTCTCTAAAAGCAAGTTGCGAGTTTTTTCATATGCTAAAAAATAATCAATCTTTAATACCATATAACATTGAGCAACATCGATGAAATACGTAAAGCCACATAAGCTTAAAGTTCTAATGCTCTTGTTTTTTGGAACTGGATCTATAGGAATTATAATAGGATTATCTACACATTCACAAGTTTCGTTTTTTATTACATTTATGGGCGTTATTAATATCTGCCTTGGTGGTTTTTTAGGTTGGACTTTCTTTACTCAAGAACCAAACTTACGGGATAAAAGAAAGGAATAAAGTAATTACGACCATAATGTTTGTTGCAAAGTGCATAGCATAAGCATGGTTTAATCCTTTTTTATCATAAATATATTTGAACAAAAATCCAATCGGTATTAGCATAATTGCCATGTGAATTTTAACTCCCATTGCTATATGGACTAGTGCCCAAACTATTACCATCTTTTTTGATTTTCTAAAATAAAGCTCTTCTACATAGTTTATGTGAATAAACATGTAAAGCAATAGTGGAATAAAAGGTAAAACTCCCCATAATCCTTGGTCTGCAAATGGTCCAAACGCAATGTTGTAGCCAAGCCAGCTCCAATTTAGAATAGGAATTGATTCAAAAAAATCAAAAGCAAGGAAAACATAAGCAAGAATTATTCCAAATGAAATTGGTGCAAATATCATAGAATTTTTGCCGTCTATGAGATCACGCCATCGTTTTTTTGTCTCTTTTATCAATAGCAGGGAGGCTGAAACTGTCAACACATAGTATCCAATAACGAAAGCCTCCGATTGAAAAAATTCAAGATCCAAAGCAACAAAAAGTCAGATTGATGTTATAAATATACTAGTTCCTAAAAATCGCACTATAGTCCTGTTTGCTAAATAGTCATATGTGTGAATGAGGTACAATTAGCCATGCAAGAAGGAGATACTGCTCCTGATTTTGAGCTAAAAGCAAATGATGGAAGCATTATCCATTTAGAGTCATTTAAAAACAAAAAAAGTGTTGTTTTATGTTTTTATCCAAAAAACCATCTTTTTGCATGTCCATCAAAAAAAGTCTTCAAGATGGCCCAAAGCGTAGTCTCGTCTTATTCTGATATTGTATCTAGAGACGCTGTTTTGTTTGCAATATCAATTGACACAGTAGAGGAACAGAAAAAATTTGTAGATGTATATAATATCCCCTATTTGCATCTAAGTGACCCCACAAAAGAGACCTGCAAAAAGTATGCCGGACTAAACATTGTAGGATTAGCAAAACGCTCGACATTCATTATAGACAAACAAGGAGTAATCAAGAAAATCTTCCGGGATATTTATGTAGAAAAACATGGACAAGAAATTGCAAATTTTCTCAAACAGCTTTGACTAGAAGTTTTTGCAATAATCAAACTATAAATATCAAAACCTTTGAAAAACTGAAGAATTGTTAGACCTAGTTGCCAAGAAATTATTTCTTACCAAAGGAAAAGGAGTTCACGAGGACAGATTAACTAGTTTTGAGTATGCACTTAGAGATGCAGGAATTGCTGGAACCAATTTAGTTTTGATATCAAGTATATTTCCACCTCAGGCAAAACTTATCTCAAGAAATGAAGGACTAAAGCTAATTAATCCTGGACAGATTCTTTTTACAATTTATTCAAAGAACCAAACACAAGAGCCCCACCGATTAACTGCAGCCTCAGTTGGAGTTGCACAACCAAAAGACACAGGTCATTATGGGTATCTTTCAGAATATGATTCCTTTGGACAAACAGAAAAGGAGGCAGGTGACTATGCCGAAGATATTGCAGCTCAAATGCTTGCCTCATCCCTTGGTATCCCATTTGATATTGATAAAAGCTGGGATGAGAAAAGGCAACAGTGGACTATCTCTGGTGAAATCTACAAAACAGCAAACGTTACTCAGACTGCAATAGGTGATAAACAAGGACGCTGGACTACAGTTTTTGCTGCAGCGGTATTACTTGTCTAATGTTTTGCTCTAAATCCTTTCATGTAATAAATTGAGGCTCCAATTGCTGCCATAACTATGCCAACTAAAACTACAATCTGAAAAGAATCTATCTTTGCTGTATTTGATGGTGTGTTTATTTCGTTACCATTAGTACTGTTCAAGGGACTTACTGTGAAAACAAGCTCATCTTTACCAACCGAAAACTTTTTTCCAAAAAGATACGTTGCATCAATTTTTTCTCCAGACTCTTGATCAAAGAACCAACCATCAGTTGTAAATTCTGGTAAACGTTCGCCGTCTTTAATTACATCAGGCACAATTTTGGTATTAACATCACTTACTTTGAGTGGTTCTGGTGATAGTAAAATAACCTTTAGAAGAGAATTTAGTGGATAGAAATCCCTTGAAAAATAATCTGAGCGTTTTAATTCATTAGTCTTAAAAAATTCAAGCGGACTGATATTTTTTATTCCTGCTGCAGTATTTGGATAATCAACAGATAGTTTCAGCTGAAAAAGTGAAATTCCGTTTTGTGGAATTATTGATAGTGTCATCCTAGCATCTTGTTGCTCAGATAACTTCTTTGCAATATCATAAAACCCACCAGACTCTCTAATCTCTGCAGGAAGCAAAATAGTTGAGAACTTTTCATAAAATGTTCTGGCATCCTCACGCGGCATAGTATAAACTGCAGAAAACGTACCTTCTCCAGAGATAACCCCAGATGTTTCTAATGCTTTACCAGTTTCATCTTTTTGATGTATAAAGACGGAATGAAATTTTGCATCAGTATCAAATACATCATTGATATCATCAATTAACGAATTTCCAATTTGTTGCCCAGTATCTTGAATTGCAGTTATACCGCCTGGAATTCCTTGTACTGACATGTTGATCATAATACAACTTTCATCAGATGGCACCCCAAGAACGCACTGTTCTTCACTTGTTATGATGACTGAAAGAATCTTTTCTGTTTCTTGAATCTTTTTTACAAGCTCTATAGGAACCCTAATTTCCTGATTGCTTGTACTCTGGAGAGAAATTGCCGCAGTAACATTATTTGATATACTCTGATCAATTATCATCTGAGCAGTTTCCTGAAATGTAGCTAGCTTTGGTTCTTGTGCATAAACTTCAGCAGAGCTGAAAAATATCATGAAAGAAATAGATGCTAAAATGAATAATCTATACACATGGAGCACAATTTGGCTTGAAATTATTAAGGTTACTATCCTATTTTTTCCACTTTGATTACAAAGCGATGAAATGGCTCTTCTGAATAGTGTTCTTCGCACACAAAAATTGTTTGATTTTTTTCTGGTCCACAATCATAAGTTACAAGATACTTTGCTTTTTTGTTGCAACATCTAGGGTAATTCAACCCAATTTTATATAGCCAAACAAACTAAAATGCTTTCAAAAGTTTAAATTTAGTATATTTCTTTTTCAATTTGACATCGGTTCAAACCGAAGGGGAACAAAACGAGAAGACTGACAGTCTGATGCGTTTAATGACTGTCAGTCACTTTTAATTTTGAATAAAATTTTCCATTCTAGTTCAAGGCTGAAAGCTGTTTTACTTGATCATGAACATAATCGAATCCATCCTGCCAAAATCGTGATGAACTTATGTCAATCCCATATTCATTTAGTAAGAGTTCTGGTTTTTTTGATCCGCCCGCAGACAAGATGTTAATGTATGAGGGAACAAAATCCTGATCCTCTTTTTTGTATCGTTGGAATAGTGATAAAGCTAACAAATTTCCAAAAGAATATGCATAGCAGTAAAAAGGTGTATGGAAAAAGTGTGGAATACAACTCCATTCTAATGCAAAATCCTCAGAAATATCAACCGAATTTCCAAATTGTTCTTTTAGATTATGCGAATATGTTTTTGAAATTTCCTCAACTGTAGTACTTTGAGCAATTTGTTTATGTGCTTCAATTTCAAATAATGTAAAAAATGACTGTCTCATTATTGTTGCATACAAATCATCAATTTTTTCAGAAAGCATAATTTTTTTCTCATCTACTGAAATTTTATCAGACAAATTATCATACAAAAGCAATTCAGAAAAAGTTGATGCAGTTTCTGCTAAAGGTAGTGGGGCATCAGACACTAGAATTGATTTATCTGAGGCTGCCATACTGTGTACTGCATGACCTAGCTCATGTGCAACTGTAAAAACGTCTTTTGATTTCCCCGCAAAATTAACCAACACATATGGTGTAATTTTTGGTGATAAAGCACTACAAAATGCACCATCTCGTTTTCCTTGTCTAATTGAGGAATCAACATGTTTCTCTATGAATACTTTTTTTGCAAAGGTAGATAGTTTCGGACTAAATTTTTCTAATGATTCAAAAACAAGCTTTACTGATTTGTCATACTGATAGTTTTTTTCTTTAATTTTTGAAGTAGATGGTGCATATAGATCATACCTTCGAAGTTTTTTTAATCCAAGCATTTTTGCCTTTTGTATAAAAAAATTCTGAAAAATTGGTGCATTTTTTTTGCATACTGTCAAAAGAGAGTTTATTGTTTTGTCATCCACATCGTTTGCAATATTGCGAATTGATATTGGAGAAGCAAATCCCCTGATTTCTATCCCTTCATCTTTCCAGTTTAGAACTACATTTTGGTAAATTTCACCTAACACCCCTTTATTTTTTGAAAATTTAGATAGAAGTTCTTTGTATGCTATCTCACGTGTTTTTGATTTTGTACTTCTTACATATGTAGAGAGTTGCTCGCGTGTGAGCTTTCTTTTTTTATCTTCAATCTTTACAACATATTCAAATGCGTTTGTTATTTTATCATAAAGCTTGATTAGAGCTGTACTTCCGGTGACATCAAGTGTATTGATTATTCTTTCTTCAGGTTCACTAAGGGAATATTTTGCAAGAAGTCGTTTGTATTTTAGGTATCCTGAGAGTTCCCCAGAATCTTTGATTAGGCGTTTTGCATTTTTCTCATCAATTCCTCTTTTCCACCACAAATCAAAAAACAATGTACGATTAGAAATCTCAGAACCAAGTTTTGTCATGCGAGTAAGTAAAGAAGTTGCTTCATCTGATTGTGTATCTCCTGAATAAGTTAGAGACGCATATCCGCCAATTATACTCATTTTTTCATCAAGTTCTTCTAATTCATGTAAAATTTCAAGAAATTTTTTAGATGATATTTTTGGATTTAGTTTTGATTTGATTTTTTCAAACTGTTTTGCTTTTCTTTCAACTAATTGAATTTGTTTTTCAAATGCAGGACTTTTTGGGTTGGCTACTAACCCTTTGAGATTCCATGTTCCAAGTTCGTATTTGTTCATATTAGTTCAGATAACACGTCATGGAAATATCAATAATACTCTTTGTGGATATAGCACCATTTCCAAGGGTGATCTTGCACCGCAATCATCACAGGATGTCCTGTTTCCTCAAAATGCTTTGTTGCATGACGCCCAACTGAAGAATCACAACAGCCTACATGACCGCATGTTAAGCATTGTCGTATAGCTACCCATGGCATTTTTTCTTTTTCACACTCTTCACAACCTTTGGTTTTTGGCGTTACTCCCTCTTTTTTTTGATTAAAGTGCCCACATTCTTCTAGCATAACATCATTTTAAAACTAACATCTTGTATACCTTTCATTTTGAAAATTAAATGGACCGGATGGGAT
>Ga0209542_10010327_pt1 | contig 16887 bp, 23 predicted proteins | sample RifCSPhighO2_01_FD_184028 | JGI IMG/M metagenome (GOLD analysis project Ga0209542, IMG submission 184028) | Soil microbial communities from Rifle, Colorado - Rifle CSP2_plank highO2_0.1 (SPAdes) (version 2) | ecosystem: Environmental > Terrestrial > Deep subsurface > Rock core/Sediment ...
TATTGCAAGCCAAAGGATAAAAAGCTTCCACATGCTCTTATTCTAGCAATATCATAGAGAAGTTTGCATAGCGGCCCATTCTAAGTCAGAGCATCTTTGAACAACGCCGAAGCGCGTACTGAACCAAATCCCGAAGGACTGATCCTGACACTGCAGAAACCTCATGGGCCTAATAAACTTTAAATCTCTTGGTACTTAAAACTAGATGGTTGAATGCCTGCCAAAGTCGTTATTTTTGTTGACACAAGAGAAGTGCCGAGCGGTATCATAGAGCACTTCGGGCAGTATGATTGCACTGTTCAGAAGAAGATGCTTCCCATAGGGGACTTCCTTGTCTCCGACAGGATCGTCATAGAGAAGAAGACTGGCGCTGATTTCGCGCAGAGCATTATCGACCAGAGGCTTTTCACCCAGTTAAAAGCCATGAAGGAAAATTTTGAGAAACCGGTCATTATCATAGAGGGCGGAGAGAACCTGTATGAAAGGCTCCACCCCAACACAGTCAGAGGCGCGCTTGCTTCCATAACGCTAGATGCGGGCGTGCCGATACTCTGGTCAAGGGATGTTGCAGACACCGCCGGTCTGGTCTACTGGATTGCTAGAAGGGAACAGATAGATGACAGAAGAGAATTGGCAATAAGGGCGAAAAACGGGACTGAAACTATGCAAGGCAAGCAGGAATTCCTTATTACAGGTTTGCCTGACATTTCCAACGTCAGGGCAAGGGCACTTCTGGAAAAATTCAAGACACCTGACAGGATATTTGCAGCAACTGAAGAGGAGTTGAAAAAGGTAGAAGGGATAGGACCGAAGATTGCAAAGAGGATAAGGGAGCTGCTGGAAACAGACTACTCTTCCAAATAATCAAGGCTTCTCATTGAGATAGTGCGCAGCTATCTCATTCGCGCTCAAAGTCCTATTCCAGACTCTCATCTCATCTATCATGCCATTGAAATAGAGGTTGGCTGTTCTCCATCTACCCATATTCAGATCGGTTGCAGTGTTATCGATACTGCCTGTGACAGTTCTAGGCGTAGTGCTGACAAGACTGCCGTCGATGTAGAGGGAGAGCTGACTTGAGTCGAAGGTAGCGGAAAGGAAAACCCACCTGTCGAAAATTCCCGCTCCGGCGTCATATCTTATAGCATTATAGCATGTGCCGTCCCCCGCACCAAAGACAAATTTCCTAAAAACGGCGTCGGACGGGTCATTGGGCACAATGAACATTATTCCCTTCTGATTGAGGCATGCATCCGTAAAATCTCCTACAGACTTGTCGAATACAGACGGATATCTCACACCCGATTGCCTCATGTAAACCCAAGCCTCTACGGTGAAGCCGACACTGTTGAAATTGTTCATAGCCGCAGTGCCCGTTCCTATGTTAACGTAGTCATTAACGCCGTCGAAATTAAGGGCAGAGTTCTTTAGTCCGCTAGTCCATGTAGCACCGTTAACCGCGCCGTCGTTCTTGTTTGAGCTGCTGTCTGCGGCAGTTGTTCCAGATCCTTCATCAAATCTCCAGTGTGCAACAAGCGAGTCATAGTTCTGCGAAGGGCCTATGGAAGCGACTGCACCGACACCTACTCCAGAGGTAATCTTGATTGTCTTCGAGGAGTTGTAATCCACAAAGCTCCTTATTGTTATTTTCCCTATCTCGCCCGCTTTTATAACAGAAGAGGTTGTGTTAGCAGGCTTTCCCTCTACAAAGACTGTGATGTTGGAAATGTCGGCTGTTCCCGTGTTCCGAATGTATATGGAATCCGCGGAAACAGACTCTATCTTAAACTCAGTGCCAAATACCTGGGAGGACCTTTCGATCTGCTTTGTCCCTATGTCCGTTGTTGCAGCAAACGTGGAATTGAACCAGACATATGCTGCCGCGGCAAGTGAAACAGTGATCATAAGCAGCAGCACTGCCGCGATCACTGCGGATACGCCCTTCATGCCTTATCTTTGGCATGCCTGATATTAAAGGTTATCTAAAGAGTTTTATACTTACTCATAGAATTCAGGTTATGGCAAAACCTATCATAGTCGGCTTTGATCCCGGAGTGAATTCTGCTTATTCTGTCATAGACCTGCAGGGGAATGTCTTAGGTGTTTTCAGCGAAAGGAACGCTAGCTTATCAAGCATAAAACAATCCATAATAAGAATAGGGAGGCCCCTGATTATCGCGACAGACAAAGCAAATGCCCCCTCCTCATGCAAGAACATGGCTGCGGCATTTAATTGCAAGCTCTTTACCCCAGAGAGGGATGTTCCAGTAAAGGACAAGATAGCTGTCCTGAAGTCATACAAACTTGAGAGGCAACCGAAAAATACCCATGAAAAAGACTCCTTGGCGGCTGCGCTTGTCTGCTACAAATCCCTTGCTTCCAGATTCAACAAAATAGAACTTGCACTGCAGTCTCTGGGCTTGGAAACCGAGACGGAAAGGATAAAAGAGATGCTCCTGAAGAAAGAAGCGAAGAACATTTCTGAAGCAATTGAAATGATATTCTCAAAGGAAACAGAAAGGCAAGAAAACAAACAGGAGCAGAAGGCTGAGACAAGTACTAATCCGGAAGCGGATGTCCTCAGGGCCAAGCTGGCGGATCTGCAAAAAAGCTATGATATTCTAAAGATGTATACAAGTAAATTGGAAGCGAAGGCGAAGAGCCTTGAAGAGCAGAAATCAGTGTACCAGCGGGAACAGATGCAGAAAAATGACGAGGCAAGAAAGAGGGTTCTGAAGGAAAAGGAGGTGGTGAACAGGGATATTCTTATCCACAGGCTGCAGCTGGAGCTGAGCAAATACAAGCACTATGAGAGTGCCACAAAAGAAGAACGCCAGAAGGAAGACGAATTGAGGGAAATAACGCAGAAGGGCCTCTTGCCTGTTGTATCCATTGACAGGTTTGAAACAGACACAATATCAGAGCTGCATCAGGAGTTTGGACTGAGGGATAAAATAGTATGGATAAAGAAGTACAGGCCTTCAAAGCCCATACTAAGGTACCTGATTACGCTGGGTCCAAAGGCCATAATAGGGGAGCTGGACGAGGATGGAAAGAAGCTGCTCAAGGACAATGAAATAATCCATGTTGTCAATGTAGAAATAAAGCAGAAGTACTTCTTCGGGATGGTGAAGGCGGACGAGTTTGAAAGGGCTGCGTTAAACATAGAGAAGAATGATTTCATAAACTGGCTGGACAATTACAAAAGAAACAGGGTTTAGCGCCTCTTCTTCATGATCTTCATAGGAGGGGCTTCCTTCCTTATCTCCCTCTTCATTTCTTTCCTAGGCTCCTCTTTTTTCGGCTCTTCCTTTTTGTGCTTATACTCCTCTATCCTCTCCCCAATAAGGTTCTTTATCTCTCTCCACTTCCTGAAATCGAATTTGGGCATCTGGAACTGAGGAATGGCAAATTTCATTCTCTCCCTTGCTGCGTCCAGAGTTGTCTTCCTTCTCTCCTTTGCTGCATCCTTTATCGCCTTAACCATTGAAGACACCTTCTCCTTTACCTTGGTTTCGTCTTCTATCTCAAAGGCTGTTCCTATCTGGATTCCGTCAGCGCCCGCCTTTATCAGTCCCCTTGCCTGCTCAGCGGTCCTGCAGCCGCCGGCATAGAAATAAGGAACATCCAATTGGGACTTGACAGCAGCCACAAATTCCGGAGAAACAGGGGTTGGCGCGCCTGAGCCAGAGTCTGTGACAACGAACTTCGCGCCCATGTACTGCGCTGCTAATGCAGTTGCAGCCGCAAGGTCAGGCCTCTCCCTTGGGATCAGGTTGGCATTGGATATCCAACCCACTGCCCTGCCCGGCTCAACTACAATATACCCTGTCGCTATGGGCTCTATGCCCATCCTCTTGACAACAGGAGCTCCCTGGATCTGGACAGTGGACATCCAATAGATCTCCCTTGAGTTCATCACATACATGAAATAAGTTGCGTCTGCATAGGGTGTTATCGTGCCTACATTGCCCGGAAAGAGTACTATTGGAATATTTACCCTCTCCCTGATCATCTTTGTGGTCTTGTCCAGAATCAAGCCCTGGGCCCCAATCGACCCTCCTACAAGTATTACGTCCGCTCCAGCTTCGCAAGCAGCTTCCGCAACCATGGCTCCCTTCTCAAAGGGCTGCTTGTCTGGGTCGATGAGGGCGAGCAACAATGCGCCTTCCTTGTCAATCTTCTCAAGCATGTACCGCTCGGTCTTACCAATTTTCATCAGTATAACCTAACCAGATATGTATATAAGCATTTTAGCATACTCGACACTCAGCGTTCATCCCTCTTAACAATCCTATATCCGCCATCAAACCCTCTGGCATGCTCTGGTATAACATCCATTTTCAACTCCTTTGCCAGAGAATGCGCAATCCACCAGCTGAAAAACATGTCTACAGGACCCATGTAGTCTATTGTCCTGTTATGATATCTCTCCCTCTGGACATCAAACTCTTGCTGTCCACCAGGCATTCTTTCTGTATCTGGCATCATGCTACTTCTAGCTAAACCAACCTATAAAAAGCTTTATCTTTAATCAATCTAATAAATTCCATGCCCATAGTAATGAGGATCAGTGACATAGACAGGCCAGACGTAAAGCTGCTGGGAGGAAAGGGATTGCATCTGGCAGAGATGATGCGGGGGGGCTTTCCTGTTCCTGAAGCTTTCTTCATTACAACAGACGCGTTCGTAAGGTTCTTGGAATTCAACAACATCAGAGCTAGGATATCCACCATACTGAGGCAGATAATTTATGAGGACCCGAACTCTGTCAAGAACGCTGCAAATGAAATAAGGAATCTCATAGTGAAGGGGGAGATACCCAACTCTGTGAAGCAGGCAATAGTGAATGCATATGATGAGATGAAATTCAATTCCATCCGCCTTATCAGCGGCGTGACAAAGATGGAGGAGCCCTTTGTCAGCGTCAGGAGTTCGGGCGTCCTGGAGGATATGGCCAAGGCCTCCGCAGCAGGGCAGTATGAAACCTTCCTGAATGTACGAGGGGAGAAAGAACTTATGGAATCCGTTAAGAAATGCTGGGCATCGCTCTACAGCGAGAGGATCATAATCTACAGGCATTCCCATGACCAGCCGCAGGAGACAGTAATCTGCGTCGTGGTTCAGAGGATGATTAACAGCGAGAAGAGCGGGGTAACATTCACCATTGATCCTACGGACCCGCAGGATGGGGCGCACAAGATTGTTATAGAGTCGGTATGGGGATTGGGCGAGACAATTGTGCAGGGCGAGGATGATCCGGATCATTATGAGGTTGACAAGAATACAGGGAGAGTTCTTGACAAAAGAGTCGGGAAGAAGAGGATAAGAAGGATAAGGGACATTGAGACTGGGAAGACCGTAATAGACGATGTGCCCGAAGAGAAAAGCGATATCCAGATACTGACTGACATGGAAATACTCGGGATTGCGAGCTATGCGAAAAACATAGAGAAATTCTACGAAGGCAGGCCGCAGGATATTGAATGGGCTGTAGAGAACGAAAAAATCTACATAGTCCAGACCAGGGCGGTCACAGTACTTGAGAAAAGGGTGGAAGAGGAGCTAGGAGAGGTCGGAAAGGAGATCCTAAAGGGGTATGGAGCCAGTCCGGGTGTTGCCAGAGGCAACGTAAAGATTATTCGCGATATTAACGAGATCGACAAGGTTGCCAAAGGGGACATCCTTGTTGCCAAGATGACAGAGCCCGGCATGGTGGTAAGCATGGAGAAGGCTGCTGCTATCGTAACAGACCAGGGCGGAGCCACGAGTCACGCCAGTATTGTAAGCCGTGAACTTGGCATACCCTGCATTGTGGGAACAGGAAACGCAACACAAACTTTAGAAGACGGTATGTATGTCACAGTGGATGCGACTCATGGGATTGTCTATAGCGGGGGGGTGGAAGTCCAGAAGGAAGAGATACATCATGCTCCTGCAGAGCGTACAAGAACAGAGGTAAAGGCCAACGTCGCATTTCCGGAGATCGCAGAATCAGTTGCTCCATTGGCAGATGGCGTGGGTCTTTTGAGATTGGAACACTTGGTAACAAAGAGCGGCGTACATCCGGCGGAATGGATAAGGAAGGGGCAGCCAGAAGAGCTGACCAAAATAATCTTTGAAGGCGTCAGGCAGGTTGCAAAGGCGTTCTATCCCAAGCCTGTGTGGGTGAGAACTTTGGATATAAGAACGGACGAATTCAGAGATCTTCAGGGAGGGGAGAATGAGACTACAGAAGCGAACCCAATGCTGGGCTTCCATGGAATAAGAAGGGATCTGGAAGAGATTGATCTTTTCAAAGCGCAGATAGAGGCGTTCAAGCAGCTCCATTCAGAAGGCCTGACTAATGTTGAGCTCATGCTTCCATTCATCATAAAGGCAGATGAATTAAGGAAAGCCAAAGAGCTGGCAAGAAACTTCGGGCTTCAGTCAGAAGTAAAGATTGGAATAATGTGCGAAACCCCTGCAGCCGCGCTTTCCATCGAAGAGTTCTGCGAAGAGGGAATAAGCTTCGTCAGTTTTGGAAGCAACGACCTTACGCAGCTGACCACAGGAGTGGACAGGGGGAATGACAAGCTAATTAGTCTTTATGATGAGATGCATCCTGGGATGAAATTCCAGTTCAAGCACGTGATAGAAACATGCAACAAGTATGGCGTGGAAACTTCAATCTGCGGCGAGCTGCCCTCCAACAGGAGGGATGCTGTGGAGTTCCTTGTTAAGGCAGGCATCAAGTCATTGTCAGTAAACAAGGATGCGATCGAAAAGGTAAGGGAATGGGTGGCTGAAACTGAGAACGCCCGTGAAGGCTTTGGGTAGAGACAATGAATCTTCCCTTTTATTATGAAAAGGAAGCAAAGCTGACATATTTTCTTATAGCCGTCATGATAGCGGTTTTTTTCCTTGAATCGTACTACAACTACAGATACGGAACGGATTACATAGAAGACCTCTTCAGGGACTACGGGTTTTCGCTAAATAACCTGCTGGAAGGGAAGTGGTGGACGCTCCTTACTTCCATATTCCTGCATGCAGGGCCAGAGCATCTTATACTTAATCTCATAGCGCTGTTCTTCTTTTCAAAAGCAATAGAGCCAGACATAGGCTGGAAGAAGGTCTTATTGATCTTCATCGCATCTGGAATAGCTGGCAACTTGTTTGTCATGGGCGCTGCCGCAACGGGGATAATGCCCGTAGACATACCAACGATAGGCGCATCTGCAGCCATATTTGGCATCATGGGGGCTGCAATGTTCATCAAGCCAGTTGAGCCTGTGCTTTATCCCTACCTTATTCCGGTGCCGCTGATATCTGTTGCTGTTGTCTATGCATTCTTAAATTTCGTGCAGTTTTTCCTAACAGCAACAACAGGCCTGCAAACCGACATAGCCTATGTGGCGCATATAGGAGGGCTTCTCATAGGGGCTTATTTCGGGTTCAGGCAGGAGGGAATAAAGAAGGGCATCTTTGTGATACTTGGCATCATTATAATTCTTGTTGCGCTCCCCTCTATTTTCGCAGCTCTGCAGTACTTAGAATCAACAAACTATCTCAATGTGCTAACTACCATAACACAGACATTCATAAAATAATAGCACTTTAAAAGGTTCGATTCGAAAAGAATAGGCATGGCAAGAATTTTTCTTCAGGTTCCTGGAGGATTAAAGAGAAATGTTTTGAAGCTTGCAGATGAGATAGGCGGAGACGTTGTTATCTCCGGGGAGAACTGCTATGGAGCATGCGACATAAGACCTGCTGATGCGGAAGCTTTGAAATGCGATAAGATAATCCATTACGGACACAGCGTTTACATGCATCCAAAAACACTGAAAGCAAAGATGCCTGTTGAGTACAGGGAACACAGGGAGAAGATAGATGCAACTCCAATAATTAAGAAAAACTTCTCTAAGATAGAGAAATTCAATTCATTCGGACTGGTATCAAGCGTCCAGTTCTTGGATAGCTTGGAGTTGGCAAAGAGGTTTTTGGAATCTAAGGGGAAGAAAGTTATCATGGATAAGGGCGTTCTTACTGCACATGAAGGCCAGATTCTGGGGTGCGATACAGTTGCCGCGACAAAAACAGAAAATAATATTGACTGTTTCCTGGCAATTGGTTCAGGAATATTCCATCCTCTCGGACTTGCGCTGAAGACAGACAAGCCGTTCTTCGCGATTGATGTGGAATATGGATCTATGAATGAGATAAAAAACTCAAGAGACAAATTCCTTAGGCAGAGATATGCTGCTATAGCATTGGCAAAGGATGCAAAGGTTGTTGGAATACTTGTCAGCGTTAAACCAGGACAAGAAAACATAGCCTTTGCTGAAAAACTCAGGGATAGAATGATTAAATCAGGTAAGAAGGCCTACATCCTTGCATTTGATGAGATAACTGCAAGCAAGCTAGAGGGAATCCCCATAGATCTCTATGTTAACACAGCTTGCCCGCGGATTGCTATAGAAGATAGGGAAAGCTTCAAGAAGCCAATAATCAATATTGACGAGATGAATGAAGCTCTGGGAAGCGAGCAGAAGACATGGCAGGACATGGCCAAAGAGTGCTAAATCTCTAGGACTTTTAACTCGGCTAAAAGAGTTAAATTTAAATACTCCCGCATACTCTACTTTCTATGATGAATATGCCAGAAAACAATGGACATCTGAAACTTACGGAAAGACAGCTCGCAAGCAGAATACCTACAGGAGCGCTTGACAGAGACTTCGGTAAATACGGATCAGAGCTTAGCGATATCTATGTCTATGTCGCTCTTGCGACCTCTGTGCGTGAAGAGGGAGACAGGCTAAAGGAACAGGGAAGGGAGTCTGATGCTGCAATGAAGCACAGCAAAGCAGATGAGTATATAGAAGAGGCAAACATGATTGCCAGACCCATTGGGATAGAAATCGTTTGAGATGATAATGATGAACACAACAAGATTTGAAGAGATGCAGGTTGAAATGGAAGCTGAAAACACAGAATACCATGAAGAAGAGATGCCTATTCTTTCCGCCCAGGAGAGACTGGAACTGTATAATAACAATATGGAAGCCATAGACAAGTATGTTGAAAGAGCAATACGATTCACAAAAGAAGAGAATTCGGAAGCAGTAAAAAGGAGCATAGAAGAAGCATACTTGATAGCAAATGAGAGCGGGGAATTGGCAAAGCAGATTTTAGATGCCAGATTAGATCAGCTTGGTCTGGAGTCTATCTCTTAACGCAAAGCAATATAAACACCAACCAGCAACTGTTTCCTATGAATATTGAAGTTCTCGAGAAAGACAAAGGTAAATTGAAGATAGAGGTTAAAGGCATAGGAAACACATTCCCGCAATTGATCGCTGATAGCGTTTGGGATGAGGGGGCTCAGGGAGCTATGATAAGGGAGCATCCCTTCATGGAAGATCCTAAGGTTATTGTCACAGGCTCTAATCCGAAGAAAGCCTTGGAAAATGCTGCTATAAAGATAGAAGAGTTCTGCGACGAATTCCAGGAAGAGTTCAAGCGGGCTTTGAAGAAGTAGCCTTTTGATTTATTACATGATAGAGTCCAAAGCTCGTTTCTCTGGCATCCAAAAACCCCTTTGCATTATCCAAAACCAAAACAGCAAATTTCTCCAAAGTGCCTTTAGTGCCAGTTGCAAAAGGGAAGTCTGCTGCAGTAAAGTCATCTGGGCTTAGCTTGATTTTTCTGATGCCATCCAAGAATCCCTCTGCCTGAATGTGGTGAGTTTCAGCCAGCTCTTCAATCTCAACTCCAGACAAGCCTAAAGCCGAAAGCGCTTCTCCTGCATGTTGTGCAGGAAACTCTACCTCAGCATGAACAATGCTGTATTGTATATTTGATCCCGACATATCTACATATCTGACATCCATACAGCATTCCCGTCTCTTGGAATCTCCTTCAAACATTTTCTTGTATCTTTCAATTAATTCTTTTCTTCTATATTCGTCTAGAGCATCGCCGTTTTTCAGATGATTATGATATCTGGTCAGCCAGATATTGGCGTTCATCTTGTCTTTTATAGGAAGGCCTTCCCAGTCATAGTCAAAGGCTCTATGGTTTGTAGCAAATCTCATCGTAATTCTATTTCCCATAAAAGAGCTTGGAAGCTAAAGGATTTAAACGGATTGGAGCTCCAAATACCTTATGCTGAAAACAATAAAGAATGAGATACGCATTCTTGCTTTTGATGACGGACCATTTGAATCAAAGTCGAAGGGCAAAACTGTTCTGATAGGCGTGGTATTCAGAGGGGGCTCATTCATGGATGGGCTTCTGAAGTCAGAGATAGAGATAGATGGAGAAGATGCAGAAGATACAATAGTCAAGATTACAAACAAAACAAAGCACAAAGATCAGCTAAGGGTCATCATGTTAGATGGAATAACATTCGGAGGTTTCAACACAGTTAACATAAAGACAATTCATGAAAAAACCGAACTTCCTGTCATAGTCTATCTGAGAAAGAGTCCTGACATGCAATTGTTTCTAGGAGCAATAGAAAAACTGCCAAAAGCAGAAGAGAAGTTCAGAGCAGTTGCTGATGCAGGAAGTGTCTATGACACCAGCATCAAAGGCAAAAAGGTTTACTATCAATGCTCAGGCATAAGCAAGGAAACTGCAGCGGAAATCATAAAGAAAAGCTCAACGAGAAGCATGGTGCCTGAACCCCTGAGAATTGCACATCTCATTGCAACAGGGATTACCTTTGGCGAATCAGTAGGAAGGGCTTAAATAGTATCTTATGGAGAGATTTTGTAATGATAGACAAAGCAAGGGAGCACTGGAACAAGGTAAAGATGGGGTGGATAGGTAGCATATTGTATGTAATCTTCGGCTTCATTCTTGCTATTGCATTAAATTGGTTCTTGGGATATGCATTGAATACAGACACGCCAATTGTTGCTGTATTCTCCGAAAGCATGGAGCCTGTCATGTACAAGGGCGACATGGTTGTCGTGGCTGGATTCCCTGAATACAAAGTGGGCGACATAGTTGTTTTTGATGTTCCTGTAAGGAGATACCCGATAATCCACAGAATATATGAAATAACGAATTCAACAATCAAAACAAAGGGGGATAACAACCCTGGTCCAGATCCTTGGACAATAAGCAAGGAAGACATACACGGCAAGTCTTTAGTGAGACTGCCTCTGATCGGCTGGATAAAGATAATATTTACGGAATTTACCTCCGTGGGATAATCTTAAATAATGCCACTGTGTTATAGATTAGGTAATTCTTATGGAGTTCTGCGACAAGTGCGGCGGGTCACTGATGCCGAAGAAGGCTGGCAGCAAGAACGTTCTAGAGTGCAGAAGATGCGGGAAGAGAAAGAGCCTGAAAAGCAGGGGGGCCTTCAAGATGACTGTTCCCACGAACAAGACCGCAAGCGAGGTTATTGTTGTTGACAAGAAGTCCAGCATTGAGATTCTTCCGAAGACAATTGCCCAGTGCCCGAAGTGCGAGCACAACGAGGCGTTTTGGTGGATGCAACAGACAAGGGCTGCGGACGAGCCTGCAACCAGATTCTACAAATGCTCCAAGTGCAGCCATGTATGGAGAGAATACGAGTAGCTATTTCTTCGACTGCTCTATCATTATCCTGTAGAGGTTTGTTGCACTTTCAATGCATGGTTTCTCGTTTTCCTTCTTTGTTGAAGCCCCACCCGCGGGGCCGTGTCCTCCCGCGCTGAAAGCTAGCTTGCCAAAGCTGTTTGTAATCCACTGTCCGGCGTCTATTTCACCGCTTCTGACGCTCCATCTATGCCTTTGTCCTTCATTGGAATACACAAGAAGTGTCTTCTCCGGGTGAGCTGACCAAAGAGCATCTGCGACAGCCATGGAGTCTATATCGCCAGAATGATATATTCTCAAACCTGGCTCTACCTTCTCAGCCTTTTCGAACTCAGAAACAACTTTCATTATTTTGTCCTCTGCCTCCTCCTTTGCCTTTCGCAGAACATCATTCTTCAGAATATCATGGGGCTTCCTTGCTGTCATAATGCTTTCTTGTGCAAGAGGGTAGTTTCGGGTCAATTTTATTGTCTGTGCAATCAGCTCAATCTCAGAAAGGGGATATCTCAGGCCCTTTACAAATGACTCCCAGCCAGATTCACTTGCTTTTGTCAATCCAACATCTCCAGCAAGGCCAACAGCAGCAATCCAGTCTAGTTCATCTTTGAACTTTCCATCGCATTCCAAGGCTATGTTGTATGTTGTCATAGAAGCCGGATATTTGCCAGCGACTATAGCATTGTCCTTAAAGAAAAAGGGATTTATAATGAAGGCTCCAAGATCCTCAGGACTGACTATTGCCGGTCTTGTATGATGATCTATTATGACAATGTCAGAAGTTTCCTGCAAACGCAGTAGAGGGTAGTCAGGACCCATGAAGAATTGGTCGTATATATTGAGATCCAGGAATACAAAATAATCTATCTTCTCCTTCTCTGCAACGCCTAAGAGCTCTCTATATACATCATCCAATTCCCCATAATCCACTGCCTTGCAGATTTTTGGCCTGTTATTCCTATGGCTTAGCATAGAATCTGCAATCCGCATAGAAGAGAGGCCATCAGGGTCTCTGTGCGATATGAGAGCGACATTGCCTTCGATCCCATCTAGATATTCCTTAGCTTCCCTAATGCTGGTAGCTATAGTTGGCGTAGCTTCATCCATAAAGGTATTTTGAAGCCACACTTTTTAAACAATAAAAATTGATCTAGAGCTCTGATACCTAAATGCTTAAATACTCCGCCAACAAACTCTGATTGTTTTCCGGACAGGAGAGTTAAATTATTAATGGGTTAAAAATGACTGAACAAAAAACAGAAATGTTATTGAAGTCAATAGGTCTAACAGAGTACGAAGCGAAGGCCTACATGACTTTGATCAAATACGGTGTTCTTACAGCTGAAAAGGTTTCGAGATTAGGTGGAATTCCTCTTCCTAGAGTTTATGACACAATCATGGAATTGAGGAAGAAGGGTCTTGTTCTTGTGGGCAAGAGCAGACCAAAGAAATTCAAACCTATCGAAGCAAAGAGGGCAATAGGAAACTTCATAGAATACCAGGAGAGCCTGAAAAACAACCAGCTTCAGGAGATCAGAGACAAGGCAAAGGGCATAATAGAGGAAATCGCATCCACAGAAACAAGTGTGGTTATTGCGGAAGACACCATGGAAATATGGTCCATAGAAAGGAAGAGCGCGATAAACAAGATGTTTGATGACATAAAATCTAGCGCTAAGAAAGAAATACTTATATTTTCAGGGGACCTTTCATGGCTTGATGACGCAAAGAATGTGATAAAAAGCCTTACAAAAAGAGGCATAAGATGCAGGATTCTGGTGAAGGGTCCTGGGAAAAACCAGCAGATCATAAAAAACATAAAAGAAGCGCAGAAGTGCGGGGCTGAGGTCAAGGTAGGATACGAAGGCGATCTCAGGGCCCATATTGTTGATGACAAAACGGCTGCGATCGTGAGGAAGAACCCTATTTCTGGAAAGGGTGCAGAAACCGGAGTTCCTGGGAATGAAAGCTCCTACAAATACGAGCTCCTTGTTATAGACAATCCTGTTCTCGTAAGGCCTCTGAAAGAGAATTTCGAATTCTGGTGGAACAAAGTCAAGCAGCAGTAGAATATTTCCCTAATTCTTCATCAATTTTTTCCTTTGTTAAAGGAGCGTTGGCCTCTCTTATGGTTCTAAAATGATTAGAGACATACTGGTTCAAAGAACGCCATCCTGTTATAAGATAAGCTGAGAATTCAGCGTGCCTTTGCGGAACTTCTGTTGTGGTCCTTTCGTCTCTGTAGTATGTTCTTCTTATTGTCCCCACTGTTGCTGTGTCTGTAGCTATCCTTTTTTGTTTCTTTCCTTCAAAATCCAAGAAACCCGGCTCTTCTGGTGAAGGGCGGTTTTCTATGTAAATCAGTTTCTCGCCTTCATCATAATTCCTAACTACAATGCCGCTGTTTGTTAATTTTGAAGCACTTTTTAGAGCGTATGGTACTCCGTCTTTCTTGAAAACTCTTAAGAAAAGTTCTATTACTGTGTTGTCTTTCGGAGATTCCTTGCCTCCGTTTCTTTTGATTGCTTCCTGGAAGGCCTGCAGCCTTCTTTGACCAATAGCACGATAGTCGTTTATCAGTTCTTTATTGTCAAATGGAATCAACGGTGAATCTGCTGGCAAGTCACAGAGTATGTCGTAATCTTCCGATATCTGGGCAAAATATATGGCATTCCTTATGTGAGCATCCAAAGCATGATTAAAGTTCTTCTTGACATCAAGATTTGTCCTCTCCAAGACATCCATGGGAAAATTTCCAGCAGCAATATCATTCCTAAAATCGAATGAGAATATCTCTAAGCTTCCTCCCATTGCCTTTATCAGATCTACAAATTCATCTCCCCAGTAAGAATGCAAATTTGCCAACAAATGGGGCACTTTAGCAGGATCACTTCTTTCTTGCCTGCTAGTCCTCAAAGAAGAATCCTCCCTTCTGAAATATTCTCCATTCTGATTCGAATCTGCAAATGTTCTATCCAAGAGCCTTTCAGACAATTCTTCAAAAGGAGCTTCGGCTATCTTCTTTATGTCTTTCTTTCCAAATCCCATTGGACCTAAACTATCTCCATTCGATTCAACAAAACTCAACAATTTTCTACACCTTCAAGGTAGTAAGTCTTACAGGTCTACCCTTTAAAAGTCTTTCTACTTTAGTACTTTTTATCCCCGGAATTAATAAACAGCCCATATTGGCTTGAAGCTATAAAAACCTTCCGTACGTCCTTTGACGTATGGCATATACACTTTACCACTAGGAACGGGTAAACTTTATATACATCCTACGATATATAAATTATACAACTACCCTTCACCCCTCGTGTTGTTTATGGAAAGAAGTAAAAAGATCATATTCGTTTCACACGCCTTGCTGAACCAGAATGCAATGTCAATTGGCAAGGCGAAGTTTCCTGGAGTTGTAAAAGAGATAGTGGAGCTCCTTGCGGAAGCCGGTGTTGGGATCGTTCAGATGCCATCCCCTGAATTCGAGTTCAACGGCTCTCCCGAATGGAAGTTCAAACCAAAGGAATCGTGGGACAAGACAAAGGGTTATCGGGTTCATTGTCGCTCTCTTTCTCTTCAAATCCTAAAACAGATCGAAAAATACATGACCCGTGACTACCGCATTGTCGGCGTTCTTGGCGTTGAGATGGATCCTACTTCTGCTGTCTATCAGGTTGATACTGGTACCAGGGCTGTACCAGGAAAAGGGATTTTTATAGAAGAGCTTGAAGAGCAGATGAAGAAGAAGAACTTCCAGGTTCCGATAATAGGCGTGAACCTGAACAATATCTATTCCTCAATGGAGAAGCTGCAGTCGCTTCTCAAGAGGAATAGATATTGATGATTGGTTGGTTAGACGAAAACATGGATGAAATGAAAGCTGGATTTGAAGTACTGAGAAAGACTGAGATCAAGGGCATCAAAATCAAGAGAAAGAAGTGAAGTTGTTTCTAGACAATTGTCACCATTAAGATCTCAGAAGCGATTACCAACATGTTTAAATAGGATTAGCAGCAATTGCTTAACTGATAAGTATGCCGGTTTCTCAAGCGCCATATACAAGGAAGTATTCACATACAAAAACAAGGGGGCATGAGACCACAGTAACATGCGGATACTGCGGAAGGCAGGTCCCAAGATACAAGACATTCATAAAATACAAGGGGTTCAGGATAACTGACCCTGTGATTCTTCAGCAGGTTGACAGATCGCAGATGCACATGCTGAGCCATAAATTATATGTGTGCCCAAGCTGCGCAAGATTCCACAAGATAGTCCAGCGCGGAAAAACCGTGGGAAAGAAGCATCTTAATAGATAGGCTTTAAAAACCGCGGAAGCGAATTGATAGTCATGAAAGTTCTAGATTCCACACCAGTTTCGATGGCAGAAGCCAAAGAGATAATGTCAGAAAGAGAGAAGAAAGGCGAGCTCATATACGAGCAGAAGCTGGCATTGGAGCATTTGAAAAGATTTACCAAACTCAGCGAATCAGACGCAAAGAAGTTTATAGAGGAGCTGTTTTCTATCATCAGAATGTCCCCTGAAACCGCAGTGCAGATAGTCAATCTCCTGCCGAAGACTCCTGACGAAATAAGACTTATTTTCACCGGGGAGCGATTTTCCCTCAAGGAAGAGGAAATAGAAAAAATAATAGCGCTTACTAAGAAGTACAGCTAAGGAGGATCCATATGCTTCCCAAAGACGATTATGCCATAGTATTAGATTTCCTTCCAAGAGGCCATGCCATAGGAAGGCCGGAGCCCATTGCGCAGGTCCTTGGGGACAAGTATTTCTCACTGCTAGAGATTATTGTGAAGAAGGAGTCGACTGTAGCCAATGGAGAAAGGGTTTACATCGGAGATGATAAGAGGGACAAGGTTGATCATATCAAAAGAAGAATAGCTACCAATGACCTCACGCCATTCGCCAGAAGCGAGCTGCCATTTCTGGTTGAGAAGATTGTAAACGGGGACGAGCAGAGATTCGTGGATTTCTTCAACAACGCCAGGCCGATCTCAACAAGGCTGCACCAGCTGGAAATGATGCATGGAATAGGAAAGAAGCACCTGTGGAGCATAATTGAAGAGAGGAAGAAGGAGAAGTTCAAAACATTTGCAGACCTGCAGACAAGGGTAAAGTTCCTTCCTGACATGAAAAAAGCTGTGATCCAAAGGGTGCTTGATGAACTGGAGGAGAGGGACAGGCATAGGTTGTTCCTGATGTCTCCGCCTATGAAGCAATGGTAAGGATGAAGAACTCGCAGGTCTTTCTTAAGAGCAAGAAAGTTGTAGAAGATATGGTTTCTG
>Ga0209542_10010328_pt1 | contig 16887 bp, 17 predicted proteins | sample RifCSPhighO2_01_FD_184028 | JGI IMG/M metagenome (GOLD analysis project Ga0209542, IMG submission 184028) | Soil microbial communities from Rifle, Colorado - Rifle CSP2_plank highO2_0.1 (SPAdes) (version 2) | ecosystem: Environmental > Terrestrial > Deep subsurface > Rock core/Sediment ...
ATGAACATAGCATCTAGCATCCATACCAATGACCGTCGGGACGTTTTGATAGTCGATATTTTCGGCGGGATTTTCTGCTTGCCGATCGGGGATAAATAATTTCATTCCGGCATCACGAGCAATATTTCCCGCCATGTACTTGTCCGGAAGAAAAATCACCGATTTAGTTTTAAATTCTTTTTTAGCCCATTCCACGACGCGCATGACATTACCAGAGGTGCAGCAAACATCAGTTTCGGCCTTAACTGCAGCGTAACTGTTTACATAAGTAATTACTGGTAAATTGGGGAACTTCTCTTTGTACCATTGAACATCAACGGCGTTGCAGCCGTCAGCAAGTGAGCACCCCGCTTCAAGAGACGGAACAATTACCCGTTTAGCCGGGCTTAAAATTTTAGCCGTCTCCGCCATAAAGACCACTCCGCAAAAAAGGATCCGGTCGGCCGAAGTTCTGGCCGCTTGCTTGGAAAGTTCTAAGGAATCGCCCCGAATTCCATTAACGGCATAATAAAGGACCGGCTCCATGTAATTATGAAGAAGAGCGACGGAGTTTGTTCGAGCCAGCTTCTGATTAATTTTAGCAGCCAGATCAAGTTTATACTTGAGTTCAAAATCCGGCATAATACTTTCCGGAACAACGGCTCGAAGGCGGGCTTCCATTTCTGTTTTCATAGATTTTCTGTTTTAAAATTAATATCGATAGGCGGAGCCCCTAAAGTCAATGCTCCGCCGATTGAGATTCGATGAACGCCGGTTTCGGCAATGGCGCGGATATTTTGTAAATTAACACCCCCAGAAACTTCAATCTGTACCTGGTCATTTGCAAGATCGACAGCATTTCTCATTTGGTCCAAACTCATATCATCAAGCATAATAACGGCTGGTCTAAGTCGTAGAGCTTCTCTAAATTGGTCCATTGTCTCAACCTCTACCACCATAAAAATATCTTGACGATTGTGACGTCTGACTGCCTCAATAGCTTTCGTAATAGATCCCGCTGCCTGGACATGGTTATCTTTAATAAGAACCGACCGAAGATCGGCTCGATGGGGGTGACCACCTCCATCGAGAACGGCATTTATTTCCAAATCACGAAGCCCAGGTATAGTTTTTCTGGTGTGAAGTATCTTAGCCCTTGTTCCGGTGACCGTCTCTACAAACTTATTAGTAAGAGTAGCGATGCCCGAAAGATGTTGCAAAAAATTTAAAGCAGATCGTTCACCCGCAAGCAATAACCGCTCCGGACCAATGACTAATCCCAAAATGTCATCTTTTAATGTTTTAGTGTTATCCTGAACTTTATAATCAAATTTAATCTCCTGACTTAATTCCTGAAAAACTAGCTCTGCAACAGGTAACCCGGAAATTGTTGCTCCATCCTGTTTGACTTTTAGTCGTCCAATTGCCATGGCTTCCTTTGCAATTGTTGAAAGACTGGTGATATCTTCTAAAGCGTGATCTTCCTCAAGGGCTGCTTTGACGATTCTCTTGGCAGCAATCATTACTTTGGTATTTTCCCTAAATTCTTGGTTAGTCATATGTGTATAGTTAACACTATATATAGTGTCTATATTACATCATCAAAAAAGTTTGTCAAGCGGGGTATTTATATTGAGTTCGTGAGTCCGTCAGCGCGGCGCCAGGAGAAGCCAATTTGCCCATCATTAAACAGGACACGATGATAATGACGACCATTTTTATCTCGACCACCGGCTTGTGCGTAATCCGGTGGGCTGTTGAAATAAACTTTTACCCCAGCAATCTCTTTCCAAAAATGAGTACCTCCCAGTTCATGGCATTTCAGACGGAAAACCGGATCAGGTATTTCCACATAATGGCTGTGGTTAAAAGCAATAATTTCAGGATTAAGAAAATCATGTATTTGTGGGTTTCTTGCGGTCACTTCGCCTATTTTTAATTCTTTTGCCCCAGTTGCGGCGGCAAACTCTGCCATTTTCGAAATTTCACCAACACTATCAATGCACCCTTTTAGTAATAAACAATTAATTCTAACCGGGAATGGTAACTGCTTGACCGCAGCGACAATTTCATCATTTTCATATAAACTTGTTCTAGCCAGAAGATCACGCTTTTTTGGGTCATAGTGCTCAATGCTTATATTCAGTGCTTGGAGGGGCAAGATCTTAAAATCATGTAGAAATTTAGGGTTATGGGCTAAACGATGGCCATTGGTAGTGATTATTGGGCTGACTTCAAGGGCCCGAACCAGATCAATTATTCCGGGAAAATAAAGCGGTTCACCGCCAAGTAATAAGACGTCGGTTACTTCTTTACGACCAATCATTGAATTAATTTTCAAGGCAAATTCTTGCCAATTTAACCGATCGGTAGTCCTTTCATTGGTTTCTTCGACACAAAAACGGCATCGGGCGTTACATTTTTTAGTTAAAAGCACATTTAAGGGTAATTTTTCAGGCATAGCATTACATACTATAAAATTACTGATCCTTCAAATTGCCAGTCAAAACGGACGCGACCGTTGGGGTAAAAAATTATTTGGCGATAATCTTCTCCAGTGGGATCCAGGGTTAAGGCATCGGTAAGACAAACATTTTGACCTCCGACATCGAAAATTTTCGTCCGCTTATTATTTGTCGATAAGTGATGACCTTTTGTCTCTAAAAACTTTTCGATATTACCTTTTTGAGTTTCGGTCAATAGGTGGTTATTGGTCCATTTAGTAATTTCTGGATTTTCAGCATTATCAGATTTAGCAATTTTTCTAAGCGTTAATTGCTCTACTCCCAATCTTTTGGCAAAAGAAATCATTTGGTCAGCTTTTTCAGGGGAATCGACGCCTCCATCAAACATGGTGACGGAAAACCGTGCTGATAATCCCACCTCGTGAATGGTGTCTATTAACTTGGGTAAGTCGATATAATCCGAATCATGAGGAGTGTAAACTTTCCGGTTTTCTTCTGCTAAGTAACTGACTACAGAGATAGCAACAAAAGCCAAACCGTGTTCATACCAATCTTTTAAAAAAGGTAGATATTTTTCAGGATATTTTGCTATCCGAACTCCATTTGTTTGTAAGTCGATCAGGGGAAAGCGATATGGCTCCAGATGTTTAAGATAGTCTGTGACATGATCGGGAAACAAAGTAGGCTCACCTTTACCGGTAATAATGACGCTCCGTACTCCCCCTTCCTTGGCTATAAGGCAAGCTTTATCGAAGTTACGCCAGTTAATTGGTTGGGGTTTTAAACCTAACGCGGAAATCCCCGTCATCTTTGAAATACAAAATGGACAATCGGCATTACAAGCCGCTGTCCCGCAAATTACACTAAACGATTCAATATTATTCATATATGTCCCCTTTCCTGAATTAGAAAATAAGGGGTAAGACAAAACCGATAATTTGATTTTCGATTACATATCTCTAAAGTTTCTGGAGCTGTCTCGGCATGAGCCAAAAGAAGGACATCACTTGGGAAAGCGGTTACCCCAAAGTCCTCTTTGAGCTTGGTGAGAGCTAATTTTTGGGTTGGTCTGTGAATAGCCGCCAATTCACTAGATTTTAGTCGTGTTAAGGCTTGTCGTGAAATCTCTAAAGTTAAAACGTTTTTAAACCATTTATTAACCTCTAACGTTTTATATTCTTTTTTACTAAAAAGAAAACCGGACCGGTAATAATAAAGGCCATACGGTTTACTTAAGGAAACAACGACTGATTCAATTGATGGATGAGTGACCATAAATTCATGTGGCTCAGTTAACCCGACGTAAGTTACATCTAGATTAATCCGATGACCGGCTTCGCCAATTTTTATAATTTCTTCATTGGGGATAATATTGCCGTCGCGAGCGGAAGGATTGGAAACAAAAAAGATTCCCGGTTTGAGATCTTCAACTTTTTGTTCCGGAGTAACAATTTGAAATTTAAGACCCAGGTTACCGCCATAACCTTGATAGCCTTCATATTCACCTTGTAAGATATATAACGGGGTTTCTGGTTCGAAAGCCGCTATACGGGCTAAAAGGTGAAATATGCCTTCAGAGGCTCCGGCAGTCACATATTGAAATGGATAGTATTCTAAGCCAGGTAGTTGGTTCTTAAAGGTTTTGAGATACTCAAGGACTACTGGTTTATGGTAATCATCAAGTCCTGGTTTAAGGGACTGTAAATATATGTCATGGGGGTAATTCCTAGTGACCTCAGTTATTATTCGCCTGGTTTCCGGAAAATAATAACAATAAACGGCTTTTAAATTTTCTGGTTTAGGGATTTCTTTATTCATAGGTGTAATATATACACTATATAATTAGTGTCTATGATACACCCGTTAGTCAATTTGTCAAGGAGGTATTTGAAGATCGTTTAAGTAGTCTAATTTGCACTTCGCTCAGGAAATTTTGGGGCAAAAAGGAGATTCACGAGAAGTTTCATGGGAAATAGTCCTATTTAACTTAAGTTCACGGATCCCCCGGCAACGAGGTATTTTCCCGGTCAGTTGCCCAACAAGTATTGTCCCCGCTGGAGCGTTTTACGGTCCTGTTCGAAATGGAAAAGAGTAGTTCCACTCCGCTTTGGTCACCGAGAGATCTGTGAACTAAAATTTTTAAAGAACTTACTTGTTCCTCAAAAAGTGAATAGAAGGTTTCCCCAATTAAAAAATCGGGGATGCTTTATAGCCAATTAAATTGCGACTTCGACCGATTAGTACAGCTAAGCTTAAAACCTTACGGTTCTTGTACTTGCTGCCTATGTACGTTGTAGTCTTCAACGGGTCTAATAGGGAATTTTAATCTTGGGGTCGGCTTGGCGCTTATATGCTTTCAGCGCTTATCCGATCCGAATGTAGCTACCCAGCGATGCCCCTAACGGGACAACTGGCACACCAGGGATTCGTTCGCCCAGGTCCTCTCGTACTGTGGGTGACTCCCCTCAAAATTCCAAACGGTCTTGCCGGATAGAGTCCGAACTGTCTTACGACGTTCTGAACCCAGCTCGCGTACCCTTTTAACCGGCGAACAGCCGGACCCTTGGAAGGTACTGCCCCTCCAGGATAGGATGAGCCGACATCGCGTATACCCATTAATATCCGTATTAATGGACGCCCTCTCAATTACTTGAAAGATCTGACTATATCTTCACCCCGCGTAGCTCTTTAGAGCGTAGTGGGGGTCAGCGTGTAATGAACTTAAAATATTTTTTTGTCCATTAGGTCCGACAAAAGTCGGACGCAAGTCGATACGGGTCCCTTCGATTACTCTCGGGGTTCCCTCGGTATTATCCGTTCGGTTTTTTACCACTGCCGAACTTAGGACTTCACCGATATTAGCTGAATTTATTTAAATGACAAAAAGATTTAGGAATAAAATTACTTTTAATGCACCCCAATGCCATATTTAAGGTGCCAAACCACGCCGTCGCTGTGGACGCTTGGGCGAGATCAGCCTGTTATCCCCGGGGTAGCTTTTATCCGTTAAGCTCTCCGCCTACCATAAAGCGAGAGAGGATCACTAACACCAACTTTCGTTCCTGATCGACTTGTATGTCTCACAGTCAAGCACGCTTATGGGTTTGCCCTATCATCCCGATTTCCATCCGGGACTAGCGTACCTTTGTACGACTCCGTTACAATTTAGGAGTCAACCTCCCCAGTTAAACTGCCCACCAGACAATGTCCCATCCCCAAATCTTTATTGGGCGAAGGTTAGTCTCCTCATTCTCAAAGAGTGGTCTTTCATTAATGCCTTGCGGCTCCCACCTATTGCTAAACAATTGAAAATAAATCAACAATGTCAAGTTGCAGTAAAGCTCCACGGGGTCTTTTTGTCCTGGCAAGACTAGGCCGCATCTTCACAGCCATTTCAATTTCGCCGGATCTTTGGCTAAGACAGTTATTATCTCATTCTGCCGTTCGTGCGGGTCGGAACTTCATTTGTGGACTATATCATCTTAATAATGTCATCCTGAACGTGTTTCAGGATCTTATTAAGTCTGTCGTGTAGTCTCTGAGGATAAATAAACTTAAACTACGTACCACGCATCTCTGAAAGGGTACGTCTCAAGTCGAATTCCGCAGTGCGGGCAATTAGTTACTGCGATACGAGCTGTACCTGGATGCTCAATTTTAACATCTGTTGGTTGAACAGCCTCCACCATATTACCATGTTTAATTGGTAATGTTGCAGCGTGTTCTTTTAGTACAGTGTTTGCATCCAGTTTTTGAGTAAGCATATTTCTTTCCTGCTGATTGACTGTATCAACAGATTGTCAGTGTGAATATTATCACACTACTGTTGAAATAACCAGTTATTCCAGCATATAGACAGATTTTACACTCTATTGCACGAAATACATTTGTTTAACTAATAAAATTGTAGCGATTCCCGAGTGCTCCCACTTCGTCCGCCAGCTGGCGGAATTCGCGGGATTCGGGCAAGTAAATCTGTTTTTCAAGATTCACCCGACACAATATTGTTAATCTCCGCATCGTTGCGGAGTTCAGACTATATCTTCCCCGCCAAAGGCGGGGCTTGGCATGTAGTCGTTGAGGATCCGTTGTAAATTTTCCAGTCTTTGGCGATTTTTTGCCAATTTAACCGGAAATTTATTTAAAAAATAATCTGCAAGTTTGGCCACATCTTCCCTTTTGCCCGTTTCAAAATGATGAAGTTTTTCTTTTGGTCGATAATATTTATGCCCAAAACCAAATTGTTTTATAAATAAATCAATAATGGCTTCTTCCCGCATAAGAACACAGAAATATGGTTGCTGTCGGTTACCTGACCTTCGCCAACCCATTGACCCTTCTGCGTCTACGATACCTGAAAGAAAATACCCCACACTTCTCACGTCGAATATTACTGGAAAGTGTTTTACCGCTTTTGCGGTTATTTTAATATCCTTAAGTCTTTGGCGTAATTTCTCAACCTCCTCAATTTTATAGTTTTTAACTGATAAAAGCTCCAGAGCCTTTTTAAGAATATTTAGTTTTTCTTTAAAAAGATCCCCTGCTGGAGGTGGAAATCTATTTAAAAAAGACAACGCTGGTTTTATTTTTTCTTTCCCTCGGATTGAAAGGTTATAGCCTCCTTTTATAGGAGAAATAATTCCCTTTTCGCAAGCAACAACCTGGTTTAATTCTTTTAATAAAATTAAATCGGCATTACTTACGGTTAAATCCAAAGCAAAATAAAAACCTTGCCCTGTCCCTTTATTTGTCGCCTTTATTATACTTACGGAACTTTCACCGACTATAAAGCCGGTAAAATAATAGTACAACGTTCCCTGCTGATTGTCTGCACTTGACACATTGTCACCCGACATAAATCCATGTTATATATTTTTGTCAGGTAGTGCAAGATACTTCAGATATTCCAGCATATAGTCAAGTTCGCCATGTGACGTTTAGATTATCACAAGGCCCCCTGTCGAGGAACTTCGCTACCATAGAACAGTTATAGTTACTGCTGCCGTTCACTAGGACTTTGAACAAGAGCTGCTCCGAATAAATCGGAATCACCCCCATTTTTGATCTACTAGCACTGGGCAGGCCTCAGCCTGTATACGTTGCCTTTCGGCTTTGCACAGACCTGTGTTTTAGTTAAACAGTTAGATAATAAACTTTTGGTGACCCCCGTACCCTGACGGTGCGGGGACGATATCTCCCTAAGTTACATCGAGCTTTTTTGCCGAGTTCCTTAGCCAAAGTTCATCCGAAAGTCTTGGTCTTCTCGACCTACCCACCAGAGTCGGTTTGCGGTACGGAAAAACTTAACACTCCCCACGAGAATTTTCTGGAAAGCAAAGACTCGTCCTCTGTCGTACCTTAATTAATCATATTAACGGGTTTTCCAGTTAACACTATTTCGGTACTTAATCCCACCAACTTTTACGGCGGGAAGAACTATCCTTCCTCTGTCTCCCTTGGGTGATAACGCATTAAATCCTGTATTGGAATATAAACCAATTGTCCATCGCGCTACTCCTTAAGGATCGCGCTTAGGGCCGACTAACCCCCGACCGATTAACGTTGTCGGGGAAACCTTGGGTTTTCGACTTCAAAGAGTCTCACTTTGAATTACGCTACTCATACCGGCATTCTCACTTCTAACAGCTCCAGCCCGACTTACGTCGTAACCTTCGCTGCCGTTAGAACGCTCCCCTACCACGCCCCGCAAAAGCGGGACATCTCTGATTTCGGTATGAAACTTAATTCCCGATCATTTTAGGCGCCTGACTTTTATTCCAGTGAGCTGTTACGCTTTCTTTAAAGGATGGCTGCTTCTGAGCCAACCTCCTGGGTGTATAAAAAATCTGACCTCCTTAGACTTAGTTTCAATTTAGGGACCTTAATCAAGAGTCTGGGCTGTTTCCCTTTAGAAAACGGCGCTTAGCCGTCGCTTTCTGACTGGCCACATAAACTTTCTGGCATTAGGAGTTTGATTTGACAAAACGAGTTGCCCCGCCGTGTCAATTCAGTGCTCTACCTCCAGAAAATCATAATTGACCGCTATACCTATATATATTTCGGGGAGAACCAGCTATACCCCAGTTCGATAGGCATATAACCCCTAACCTCAAGTCATCTCAAGTCATTGCAACGACTACGAGTTCGGGCCTCCTGCGTCCTTTCGGACAGCATTCACCCTGCTCAAGGTTAGCTCACTGGGCTTCGGGTCTGCCTGCACATGCTAAAAACACCCTGTTAAGGTTTGCTTTCACTACGCCTCCCCCCGCTTGGCGGGGTTAAACTAACGCAAGCACAGACAACTCACCGGTTCATTCTTCAATAGGCACGCAGTTATCCCTAGGCCTTGCGGCCGAAGGACTTCTGCTGTTTGTTAGCCAATGGTTTCAGTTACTATTTCACTCCCCTTCCGGGGTTCTTTTCACCTTTCCCTCACGGTACTAGTTCACTATCGGTCAGAGAGAATATTTAGGCTTATGACGATGGTCGTCACGGATTCCCACACGGTGACGTGTCGCGTGGTACTTGGGATACGCACAGACAAACTTTCAGTTTAAAATACAAGACTGTCACTTTCTATGGTTCCCCTTTCCAGAGGATTCTTTTACCAAAAGTTTATGTCATCAAGCGTCCCACAACCCTCCGCCCTTGCGGACGAAGTTTAGCCTGTTCCCTTTTCGCTCGCCGCTACTTGGGGAATCATTATTATTTTATTTTCCTCCCCCTACTTAGATGTTTCAGTTCGGGGGGTACCCGATCAAGCGCTATGTATTTACGCTTGATCGCCCACGATGTAAATCGGGGCGGATTTCTCCATTCGGAAACCAACGGATAAAGCTTGTTGAGGAGCAACCCGTCGATATCGGCCCTATACAACCGTCCTTCCTCGGTTCTCTCTGCCAAGGCATCCACCAATGGCTTTAGAGTAGCAATTTAAATAGCTATAAATTTTGACCTTCTATTCACTTTTCAAGGAACAAGAGCGATCAATTAATCTTTAATTGCTAGTCACTAATTTTAAATTAATAACTAATAATTAAAAATTAATCCGTATATAGACCCAGTGACCGCAAATAACTTATATTTCTTTCGGCCACTTCCTTGTCGAACTGCCCATCCTTTACTGCCCCAGTCTCGATTTGTTGAATGACGGACATAAGCAAAGCGATATGTCCTGCCACTGCCCTGTTGCCCCCAACTTTACTAATTATTTCTTCGATACCGCTAATCTCTTTTACTGACATTTTTATTGTGGACCGTGGGAGATTCGAACTCCCGACCCCTTCATTGCAAATGAAGTGCGCTACCACTGCGCCAACGGCCCGGATAATCTGCCCTTGTCCATTAAAAAATCCCGCTGAGGCGGGAGAAAAATTCCAAATACGATTTGAATTGATAACTTTTTAACCTACGCCGGAAGAAATTAATTCCTCTGGCAATAAATGTTATTTAAAAAGTATCTTGTCATTTAGGAATCTTCCCCTACCTTGTAGGTAAGAGGGATTATATCCAAGGATAAAACTGAAGTCAACAGGGAATAATTTATTCCGTAACGGTTATTACCCCGCCGCCCACAAATGGGTTGTGATTGTGGAATTTCCAGGCACCAACCTTGTCAAAAATGAAAACATATTCGTTTCCTGTCGCTTTTTGGTCGAATTCCGGGTAATCGGTGTGTGTCGGATGGGGAGCTGACGCCACCCACATGGTTCGGGCACTATCGTTTGTAAAGGTCACGGCGGTCCCCTTTTTTATCGTTACCGCTTTTGGCTCGAATCCGGTATCAGTAAATTTAATCTCTACCTTTTCCATTACAGCCGAGGTTGGCGTTGGTGATTCAGTGACAACCGGATTATTGGTTGGGGTAGGAAGTGCTTCGCTTGTCACCTCAGCCTGCGGCTGAACCTGGTTTCTAAGGTACAATCCCCCTGCAGCTGCCAGGAGGACCAAAATTACTGCCGTTGTTACAATCACACTTTTATTCATGACTTAATGATAAACCAAAACGAAAGTTTTTGTCAAGCACATCTGCAAAGTCTTGATAATAGGGGTATTCGTGGTCATTTCTGGATTTGGAAATAATTTTAACTTCCGGATTAATTTTACCTATAAATTCTTCTGCCTGAGCAAACGTTCCGTGCGGGTCTGATTCGTTTTGGAAAATTTTAATGTTTCGGGCATCAAAGTTTGCAAGCGGATTATATAACTTAACATCTTCCGGGTATAAGTCGTTTATGGGGATACCATTTAAAATTAATTTTTCCACCTGGGACGGGATTTTAGCTAGTATTTTCATGGCAACGGCAGTGCCAATTGATTTGGCAATAAAAGAGACTCGTTCCCGTCCGATTTGCTCAAGAATGCGTGCAGTTTCCCTTTCAGCCCAGTTTTCCTCCTTTTCCTGAGTCCAGTGGCGCCAAGACCATGCTTCCCCACCTATACGCTTTTGCACCTCCTGAGCCCAGGATTTATTGTTTGGTGAATAACCGGGCAATATCAAAAGTTTCATCAAGTTATTTTACCTTTTCTAAAATTTCAATTCCTAATTTCTTTGCTTCAGTTATTAAATAATCCTGAATCATTCGCGCGGCGCGAAATTCCCCGCCGGAAAAGTCCAACAGTTTTTCCCGGTGAGCGTAAAATTGTTTACGATGCTGCTTTTCGTCAGGAACCACAAGAAGAATCACTTTTCCAAGTAGGGTGAGATCATTTGGATCCAAGAAAGCCCCTTCAAAAATAGATTCATTTTTAGCTAGTAATTTTCTGACATTTTCTCGAGTTTCACCCCGAACAGCTAAAAGTCCCTTAATAGCATTAGTTTCATTAAGGGGGCCAAAGAGTTTGAAAGCTTGACAAGTGCCATATTTTTTCTTTACCCATTTGTCTGCCTCAACATGGGGAACATTTAATTTCTTGGACAGTTGTTTTGAATAGTAAGTTTTTCCGCTCCCGGGGACTCCATAAATAAAGATCATTTAAGCCATTATATAATATGGGGTGCGAGAAAAATTTAAATCGTTAACCCTTGTGAGTTTGCCGGTGGTTTTGGCAATTCTACTTTCGTTTATTCTCCAATTTACAGTTATTTCTCAACCAGAAAGATTTGCCAATTGGTTGGCATCGTTTGGACCTTATGTGGTTCTTGTTATTGTTATATAACTTAGATCACTTAAGTTTTATAATATGTTTGTTATGGTTATTGAAACAAGCCGTTTATTATTAGTTCCTATATCCCGAGATTATGCCCCGGATATTTTCCGCGAGTTTACTTCGGAAATTACCCAATATATGTACCCTAAACCGGCGGAAAAAATTGAGGAAACTTACAGTTTTATTGATGAAGCAATGGAAAAAAATGACCGAGGCGAACAACTGCAGATGGTTATTTTAGAAAAAGCGACGAATGAGTTTCAAGGTTGCATCGGACTTCATGAAATAAAGACTAAAACTCCGGAACTTGGAGTTTGGTTAAAAAAAGCAGCTCAGGGGCTTGGTTATGGTCGCGAAGCGGTTACCGAACTGGAAAATTGGGCGCAATATAATCTGGATTTTGACTATTTAAGATACCCAGTAGATAAAAGAAATACTCAAAGCCGAAAAATTCCGGAATCATTAGGTGGTTTACCTGGCCCGGAATTTAAGACGAAAAGTCTTCATGGAGGAGAACTGGATCAGATTGAATACCGGATTATTAAAAAATAATTATGAAAATTGATGGGCATTCAGCGGGTGTTGTTCTTATTCGAAAAGATGGGGCGATTCTTTTGCAACTTCGGGATGATAAACCTACTATTGCCTATCCTAATTATTGGTGTCTTGTCGGTGGTCATGTTGAAGAAGGAGAAGATTGTAAATTGGCGGCTATTCGGGAACTTGAGGAGGAATCGGGGGTAAAAATTCCGGATGCCATCCCCGTCTGGGATGAGGTTTACAAGATGAATGACGGACGCACTATAAATAGACATATTTACTCTGCCATTTACGATGGAATTCAAAAAATTGTTTGTAATGAAGGCCAAAAAATTGAATTTGTCTCCCCTGCCGATTTTTCAGAGTTGTTAATGTATCCGGGGCATGAGAAAATTATCACTAAGGCAATAAATGAGGCAAAGAAAAATAAACTAATATGACAAAAATTAAAGCGGTAATTTTTGATGTCGGCGGAGTCCTACATTACAACTCTGCTGATTTAGTTTTTAATGATATGGCACAGGAAATGGGGTTGACACGACAGGAATTTAGTAACTACTGCGAAGGGCCGTTTGATCTTTTCGGCAGAGGACTGATTGACGAAACAGAATTTTGGCGGCAATTTGTAAAGGTTGCCGGAATAAAAAAGGATGCCCCAACATATTCACTTTGGTCACGAAAATTTGAAAATGTAAAAGATCTGAAGGTGTTAAAAATTGTAGAGGATTTGAAAAATAAAGGAATAAAAGTGGCTGTCTGTTCCAACACAATTGTTCCCCATGCGGCAGTAAACAGGGAAAATGGCACTTATGATTTATTCCCGGTTGTCGTATTATCAAATGAAGTTGGTTTTAGAAAACCTGACTCAAAAATATTTGAAATTACACTTTACAAATTAGAAATTACTCCGGACGAAGCGGTTTTTGTTGATGACGGTGAAGATAATATCATCGCCGCCGAAAAAATGGGAATGAAAGGGGTTCTTTTTAAAAATGCCGAGCAACTAAGAGTTGACTTAATAAAACTAAATATTTACTCCTGAATTTTTTAACTCCTCGATAAATTTATCAAAGTTTTCGTAATAAAGCGCGGTAATACCAAGGTTTTTGGCGCTTAATATGCACGGTTCGTAATCATCTGCGAAGACAATCTCCTCAGGTTTTACCCCAGCTTTTACAATTAATTCAGAGAAAAGTTTTGGTGACGGTTTGTTTTCACCGACTTGATATGAAAGTACCGCGACATCAAAATCGTCTAAAAATCCAAACTTCTTTTGCAGCCCGTTGATTCTTGCCGGAAAATTACTTGAGCATATTAATGTTTTATAGCCATTTTTACGGACAGTTCTCACTGTTTCGGCAACCCTATCGTCAACATCGTAACCATCAATCATTAGTGTTATTAATTCATTTGGTGACTTTGTAAGATTCCATTCGTGAGCTGCCCAAGTCCAAAATTCATCATCGGTCATTTTTCCAACTTTATATTTTTCATTCATATAAGGACTTTTTAAAAAGACTCTTTTAACTTCGTCCTCGGAAACGCCAAAATTGCAAATAGACTGTATAAAGTTAGTTTTGCCGTTAGGAAAGTAAACACCGTCAAGATCAAAAGTTATGGCCTTTATCATTTTCAAACATATTTTAACCCAATTTCGTTATAAAATAAACTCATGAGAATAATAGTCGCGCAGTCAAAACAATTTTTTTAAACTTATAAATTTGTAAATTTTTAACCACTGGTCAAAAGTTAAATCGGTTGGTTTGGCATGAAGACTGAATTTGTTATCTTTTGCTAACCGGTGCCAGGCTCTATAACTTATAACTTTTTTAAGTCCCACTTTTAAATCTTTTTTCCAGGTATTAAAGGCATATCTTACAAAATCTTCATAAGACATTTTTTCCGGCTGGGAAATTAAAGGTGTTGGTCTTTTGGTTATTTTTAACAAAACTGTCTCCACAGACGGTTGGGGTATAAAATCCGACTTCTTAAAATTATAAATTATTTCAAAATAAAAAAAGGGTTTTAATAAAACTGAAAACTGCGTTTCCCGCGGTGTCCCGGAAAATTTTTGAGCGGCCTCTTTTTGGACAACAAGATGCGCCTCCTCCGGAGAACTTTTGGCAAAGAGCAGTTTGGTCACAAATTCGGAAGTTCTGGAAAACGGCAAGTTGGTAAAAACTTTGTAAGGATATTTTGGCAAAGAAAATTTATTAAAATCCAAGTTATAGATTTTTACATTGATATTATTTGCAAATCGCCATTTTAAATGCTTGACAAGGAGTGGGTCAATTTCCACAGCCAGAACCTTGGCCCCGGCCGCTTCTAAGATGGCAGAAATTATGCCGTAACCGGCGCCAATATCTAAGACGGTATCCCCCGGTTTAATTTTTGCCGCAACAATTAACCGGTTGACAAGCCCCTCGTCCCGGAAAAAGTTTTGCGATAAAGCCATGCTTTTATATTTATACATAAAAAATTCCCTCCTTTTTTACACACAAAAAAACCAGTCCGTTTAGACTGGTGAAGTCGCAACAAAAAAAAGCCAGCCAAACGGCGGTTAATTAGACTTTAATTGTGCGTGTTCGTGTCATAATGAGTGGGCGGACAAGGAATTGAACCTTGGACTTCCTACTTATCAGATAGGCGTTCTACCACTGAACTACCCGCCCTAAGCTCCTGTATTTTATCACAAAAATCTTTTCCGGGAGGTCTGAGCGGGACTTGCACCCGCGAGTAACGGTTTTGCAGACCGCCGTGTTAGCTACTTCACCATCAGACCACGGATTTATTATAACAAAAACCCCGCATTTTTTAATTGCGGGGGATTCTTTTTAGCTTCTAAAATGCAGTAGGATGCCAGAAGATTTTCTTTTACTACTAAATCTTTCCCTAAAAAAGTAAGGAGTTCTTATCCTCTCCGCCAATGGCGGAGGGAACGTTAAACCTCTTAGAAAGGAGGTGATCCATCCCCAGCTTCGGCTAGGGATACCTTGTTACGACTTAAGCTTCATCGCCGACTTCGGCTTCATCCCGCAAATGCGGGATTTGGGCCGCCGCCAACTTTGCTGCCTTGACGGGCGGTGTGTACAAGACCCGAGAACGTATTCACCGCGACCTTATGATTCGCGATTACTAGCAATTCCGACTTCATGGGGTCGAGTTTCAGACCCCAATCTGAACTGAGGCGAAATTTCAGAGATTTGCTTAACCTTACGGCTTTGCGGCTCGTTGTTTTTCGCCATTGTAGGGTGTGTGTTGCCCAAGACATAAGCACCGTGCTGACCTGACGTCGTCCCCGCCTTCCTTCCCGACATACATCGGGACCGTTCCTTTTGATTATTTAACAAAAGGTGGGGGTTGCGCTCGTTAACCCACTCAAGGGTACTCCTCACGAAACGAGCTGAAGACGGCCATGCAGCAGCTTTGTGACACTCTCGAAGAAGTCCAACTTTCATTGGATTTGCAGTCACATGTCGAGTCTTGGTGAGGTGTTTCGCTTTGAATCGAATTGAACCACACGCTCCACTGCTTGTGCGGGTCCCCGTCAATTCCTTTAAGTTTTAGTCTTGCGACCGTACTCCCCAGGCGGGGTGCTTAACGCGTTAGCTTACGACCCCTGATGTAAAATCGGGGATCTAGCACCCATGCGTTTACGGCTAGGAATACGCAGGTATCTAATCTGCTTCTCTCCCCTAGCTTTCGAGTCTCAGCGTCAACTGTTTCCTAGCAACCTGCCTTCGCTATTGGTGTTCCTTTCGATATCAACGCATTTCACTGCTTCACCGAAAGTTCCAGTTGCCCCGAAAAAGTTCAAATTCCAACCATCTCCCGCCCAAGAATGGGGTTGAGCCCCAAAATTTTAAACGGGATGCGTTGAAACGCCTACACGTCTCTTTACGCCCAATGCGTCCGGATAACGCTTGCCGCCTACGTATTACCGAGACTTCTGGCACGTAGTTAGTAGCGGCTTATTCTACAGGTACTGTCATTTGTTTCATTCCTGTCAAAAGGAGTTTACGACCCGAGAGCCTTCATCCTCCACGCGGCGTCGCGCGGTCAGGGTTTCCCCCATTGCCGACGATTCCTAGTTGCTGCCGTCCGTAGACGTAAGGGCCGTGTCTCAGTCCCATTGTCGGGGATCATGCTCCCACATCCCCTACCCGTCATAGCCTTGGTGAGCCTTTACCTCGCCAACTAGCTGATAGGAAACAGGCCGCTCCAAAAACGAACAGTTAAGTTCTTTGCCCTTGCGGGAACATACAGTATTAGCCCCGCTTTCGCGGGGGTATCCTATATTTTTGGGTACGTTCCTGTCTATTACTGACCCGTCCACCACTATCCACGATTTTCTTGCGAAAATCGGGACCGTTCGATTTGCATGCCTAAAGCACGCCGCTAGCGTTCATCCTGAACCAGGATCAAATTCTCAAAAAAATTGACATCCTACCACATTTTAAAAGCTAATACATTCGACTACTTCCAGTCCATTACTGGATATATCGCTGTACTAATTTCAATTGTCAAAGAGCCCAGAAACGAGAATAAAAAACCCCGCCGCGCGCGAGGTCTTAAGTAACCTATTTCATGCGCGTCAGGTTCTCATACTGTGAATTCAATTATAGTCAAATAAAGGGGAAAGTCAAGGATAGGAATGTTGACGAAATTACTTGGTCTCGTACGACAAAGATACGCTAACGGAAATTTCCGAAGATCCCGGTTCAACCTGAGTTGGTACTCCTCCGCCACCAAT
>Ga0209542_10010329_pt1 | contig 16887 bp, 17 predicted proteins | sample RifCSPhighO2_01_FD_184028 | JGI IMG/M metagenome (GOLD analysis project Ga0209542, IMG submission 184028) | Soil microbial communities from Rifle, Colorado - Rifle CSP2_plank highO2_0.1 (SPAdes) (version 2) | ecosystem: Environmental > Terrestrial > Deep subsurface > Rock core/Sediment ...
CGCATGATTCGGAGACCATTCTGTTGTTTCGCTTCGGCGAAAGCCGACGCATCGAACGATGTAGCGGCGACCACGAGCAAGTCAGCAAATTTCTTCGCTACACGTGCGGCATCACGAATGAAATCATCGTCCACGCTTCCGAACTCGGGGCCGATAGCAACTGCGACTTTCTTCAGGCCGCCTTTTGTTTTATATTCACCGACCGCCTGGACCTCCGGCCCGCTCGGGAGAACCTCCAGGTTCTCAAAATCTACGCGAGCGCCCTTCTCGCCGGTTTGTACGCCCGCTTTGCGAAGGTTCTCTACGATAGTCTCGACGAACCGCTCCGACGAAATCATTTCCTGTGCGTCGGACACGCGATGCGGCGCAAGCGACTCTACTGTGAATGGCCCACAGACACGTATGATGGCTTTATCCCCAAACGGCTGGTCATAAAGCACCTCTTGTTCTGATTCCTCGTCGTTGGCAAGCGATTTGAGTGTTACGTGTGGCACGGTCTTATAGATAAATCCCGCCGCGACATTCGCCTTGGCGTCGTCACCATTCTCTTTGAGTCTGTAATACGGGAATTTGCCGACCATGAGGCGCGTGCGTGCAAGGGCGAGTGCAACGCGCGATGTATCTATCGTTATCCAGCGACGGCCCCATTGCTCGGCAACGTACGCCGTCGTTCCTGATCCACAGGTGGGATCAAGCACTATGTCGCCGGGATCGGTGGTCATGAGAAGACAGCGCTGGACGATCTTCGTATAGGTCTGAACAGAATAGATTTTTTTCTCTCCAAAAGTAGAGGGAACCGTGTCCGTCCAAATATTATGGAATTGTCCTAACGGAAAATCGGCTGCATATTTCTTGAACTTCAACCAATTGCCGACGGTAATTAGCCTGCCTAGTTCTTTTAGTCGTTGTAGTCCATCTTTCGTAGTCTTCCAATGATAATTTGAGTCCGGATTATAACTTTTGCCTTTGTACTCAAACTCCACTTTTCCATTGGCCGCACCTGGAGAGAGAAGGTTATCGTGTAGAAAGCATACCCTCTTATCAAAATCTTTTACGTCGTTGATCTTTTTGAGCCTCCCGCCTACTTCTATGTACGGAAATTTACCAATTAACTCTTCGGGAGTAAGCTCTCGAAACAACTGCCTATATTTGAGAGTGGGCCTATTTTTTGCGTACCAGATAAGAACGTCGTAGACACCATCAAGATAGTCCTCTCCTCTAAAGTAAATTTTTTGTACGCAAATTTCAGAAACAAAGTTGTCTGACCCAAATACTTCATCCATTAATTCTCGAATGTGGTGGGCATTTTCATCTGATATCTGCACAAAGCAAGAACCACTTTCAGTCAAAAGCTCACGCGCCGTGATGAGCCGGTCGCGTAGGTATGAAAGGTACGAGTGGATGCCGAGTTCCCACGTATCGCGGAACGCCTTTATCTGCTCCGGCTGACGGATCATGTCGTCGAGTTTGTTGTCCTTCACATCGCGCTTGCGCGTCGAGGTCTGCCAGTTTGAGCCGAACTTGATGCCGTACGGCGGGTCTATGTAAATCGTCTGCACCTTGCCGCGCATTCCCTCCTTCTCAAGGAGCGAATTCATGACGACGAGCGAGTCACCAAGAATCATGCGGTTGCGCCAGTTATCTTCGTGTTTATAAAACTCAACCGCTTTTGCTGCCTGCGTCTCCGCCGTTTCACCGAAGAGCATTTGCTGTGGGCTGTCGGATGCTCCGGCCTTGAGTCGCGCAATAAGTCCCTCCGGCGCAATGTTCTCCTGGACGTAGATGGGTACCGTTGAGACGCCGAACTCCGCGCCCGCCTCCTCCTTGCCCGTCCATACGAGCTGGGGATCAAGCGACGGGTCATACGCGTACTTCTTCTTGACCGGCCGTTTTTCGCCCGGCGAAAGATGCGCCGACTGTTCCTGCGTCGGAATGCGCCGGCGCATTGACCGGTGCTTATAGCTCTTTACCGGTGCTGCCTCGGTAGGTTGTGGGTGCCCCTTTTTTCGCATCATTCGTGCCATAGGCGTGTGTCGTGCTAGCTCGCTCTCTTTATTATCTCGCGGATCAGGTTCTGCGTCTCGTGGATGTCCCTTATCTCGAGCATCGCCCAGCGGCCGAACCGGCCGTGGTTGTTGACCGACGGCACCCAAAGATCGGTCGCTGTCTTCACTTTCGCTACTTTCTTCTGGTCCTTCTCGCCGGTGACTTCGATGATGAGATGGAGCGTTTCCCCGTTCGGAAGTTTGAGCTTCACGATGTAGTCGGGTACGTACTGGTGCGCCGCGCCGTTACGCTCGTATGGAATGGCGAACCCGAGATTATAGTTTTTGGCATAAGATATGACTTCGGGCATTTCTTCGAGCTTCTGCGCGACGCCCTGTTCCCATAGTTCCGTATCGGCCACGACATAGTTGAGATGGCTTTTCACGGTTTCGGACACCGGTCGCGTGGTGAGGAAGTCGACTCCGCTCGTCGAGCCGATAGGGTTGCGACCGGAGAGAATGGGAAGCAGTTTTCGTACGCCTTCTTGCCCGGCCAAGTTCTCGATCACGATGGCGTGCTGGATTTTCTCGCAGGCGCTCCGCAGATAGTCGCCGACGGACAGGTACCCGATAAACATATTGTCCTTGAGAACAACCCGCGTCTTTACGAACTCCTCAACGATGCGCTTGAGTTGCGGATAGAGCCAATACTTCTCGGATCCGTCCGCGTCCTGGTAGTAGCGCTTGAGAAGCCATGCCGTAACCCGCGCGATAACCTCTCCTTCGCGCCGCTCCCGTATCTTCTGCATCGGTTCCTCCGTTTCCTCGCCGATAATCCCTTCGGAAACAATCTTCGTTGGTTCGTTCTCAATAGTCACGACGGACTCGTCGGTAAATGTCGCACCGAGTTTCTGCTCGTTTATTTCGTACCGATAGCCCTCGACGCGCGGAAAGGTGATCTCGTACTGCGCCGCGCGTTCCGGCAATGCTCTGACGCGGTGAAACTCGACGGGCGGAGGAGGCGGCGGAGTTTCTCCGCCTCCGTCCCACAGGATAAACGGCACGCCGTACACCTCCGCATACTCCGCGCGAAGGAGCCCGTTTTCGTCCGGAACGTAGTCGACGCGCCTAAGGGCGCGACCTACGACCTGTTCGCACAGAAGCTGAGTCGAGAAAGCCCGTACGCCGAGGATATGCGTTACCGTATTCGCGTCCCACCCTTCGGTGAGCATGGACACCGACACGACGCACTTGATGTTCTCGCCGAGCTTGCTCGGCTTGCCGACGGTGTTCATTACCTCGCGTAACAATTCTTCGTCGGTCGGCTCATCCCGTCCGGGGAATCGCCGCCGGTATTCGGTGCGGAATTCGTCTATTTCCCGCGCGAACGCTTTTTTGAATTCCGGCGTGACGCCTTCTCCGCTCTCGAGCCGCGCGCTGTCTATGAGGAGCGTATTCGGTCTTTCGAGCAACGCGTATCCGTCTTCGTTCCTGAAGATCTCGAGATTCCCTCTCTCTACGGCTGTGCGGCCTCCGGCGGTTTGCGCCTCGTATCCGGCGATCCATTCGTACACCAGCTTGGAGACCGCCATGTTGTTGCAAACAACGATCATCACCGGCGGCATGACCGCCGGATTTTTCTGCTTCGCTTCATCGTATCGGCGATAGTACTTTTCGTAACTGCCGTAGAGGGAGAGGAGCGCCTGTTCGAGCTTTCCCGGTATGTGCTCGGCCGGTAGTTCCTCCCGGATATGCACCCACAGATTCCTGAACTCCGGCAGAGATTCGCGCGTGATGCGATCGTCCGAGCTGGGCAGCCGCGGAATCTTCACGACGCCGCTTTCAAGCGCGTCGAGCAGCGAGAAGTCGTATACCGTCCAGGGGAAAAGCGTGCCTTCAGCGTACCCCGAGCCGCTCAGAAAGTACGGCGTTGCGGACAGGTCGACGACCGTATTGACTGCGGTGCGCGAGGCGAGGGTCTTCAGGCCGGCGAGCCAAACGCGCGCGGCTTTGTTGTTTTCCGCTGCCTCGGCGCGCTCTTCCGCCGTTAGCGCTTCATCTGATGGTTTCTCCTGATAGCAGTGGTGCGCCTCGTCATTGATGACCAGAATACGCGAACGTCCGGCCACCTGTTTGAATACGCGGCGCGCCATGGCTTCCGGTGTTTCCCGTACGGCATCTTCGTTGATGAGACCGGCCGCTTTCATGACTCCGCCGAGGGAAAAGCGCGGATTCTGCCGCAACACCATCTGCTGGAAATTCACGATAAGGATGTTGGCGCGGCTGAGTTCGTCAAAGTCGGCGGACGACAGGACGTTGCGCTCTTGATAGTAATTTTTCGGGTTATTGGGCTGGAGCACATTGAGGCGGTCGCGGATGGTGATGCCGGGAGTGACGACAACGAACGTATCCGTGAATCGCGGATCCTGCGGGTAGCGGATTTTGTTGAGCGTGTTGTAGGCGATGATCATCGCCATGACCACCGTTTTGCCCGTTCCGGTCGCAAGCTTGAACGCGAGGCGATAGAGGCCGGCGTTCGCATCCCGATTCTGTTCCTTCAGCTCGTTGATAATCCAGTGTTCCCCGATTTTCTCCGCAACCTCGTTGATATAAATGAGCGTCTCGAGTGCCTCTATCTGACAGAAAAAGAGTTTGTTGTCGCGCGTTTCGTCGGTCCAGTATCGCAACAAATCCCGCGTCGTTCTGGTAACGCCCGGATAGCCGTTTTTTCTCCACGCGCTGACGTCCGTCCGGATCTTGTTGACGAATTCGTTTTCCTTCAGCCGTTCGCTGCTCCACGCTTGGGCTGCCGGATCGTGTGTAGCACGGGCGGCCCGTCCGCGCGGTCGGGGAATGGAAATCTGCACCGTGCTCGGACGGCGGGCATCGATAATCTCTTCGGTCAGACCGCGTTCGTCCGATTGGAAATGGCGGCTCGGCTCCGCATACGGCGAATTGAGAATTGGAGATTTCATAAAGACCTATTTCCCGCGCCTAATGAGCACCAGCACATCTTCTTTGCGATATCGACGATCGCCCCGAGAACCGAAACGAATCGCTTTCAAGATTCCGATGTTATCCCAATTGCGGAGCGTATTCGGGTGCACGTTCAAAATCTCACATGCTTGTTTCAGCGTGAGAATATCGGAAAGCTTATCGAATTTGGAGGATTTTTTCGGCATATCTTGACCTCACATAAGTTTACAGCGGGTAATAGAACCCGTAAAGAGGCAGCGAAAAAATAAACGCGAATGCGCTTCCCTCAACAAAAGATCGCCGAATGGCGATCTTTTGTTGCACCGTAATTTTTGAGCCGCCTTTAAACAAGGGTAACTCGTTTTCCGAGCGCCACAGTGACTTTCGTATATGTCTCGATCGTAGGGTTGTGTTCTCCGCTTTCTATGCGCGCGATCTCGGGTTGTTTCATTCCGGCTTTCCGAGCCAGTTCGCCCTGTGTCCATCCACGCTCTTCACGTGCCTGCGCGATAAGTAGTGCAAGCCGCGCCTCTTCCATTCCAGCGCGAAAAGCAGTGCTGGACATCTTCCCCTTTGCCCAACTTCGAAGAGTGTGATCACTTTTTCTTTTTGGATTTGCCATGGCGTTTTGATTCCTTAGCCAAAGACTTTTGATTTTCTGATCTTTTAAGGAATTCTGCGAGGCGATTCTTCGCTGCTTTTTTGTGTTTATCCGGGGTTTCACGTGTTGTTTTTGTGAAGCCTTCTAAAAGAATTAATCGGGCGCCGACTACTGTCGCGTACAGAATTCTTGGGTATATTCCCTGTTTGTGAAAACGCAACTCCCAAATCGCGCCTTCCACGTGCGAAGCTAACGGAAAACCCGGAAGTTGCCCATTCGATTCGATATGAAGTAAGATCCCGTAAATATAACCGCTAATCCTATCACCAAGGCCTTTGAGATATTCACGGACGGGTTCCCTGCCCGTTTCGGGATCATCGTAGAAAATTGCTTCGTACATACACTATAGCTTATATGCTATATTCGTGTCAATAGGTGGGCAAAATTCGTGCAGACCAGCTCGGTCTCGGAGATTTCTCCGCAGTGCCCCACAAGGATTATCGGAATATTTTTATCTTACCATCACGACGCACCTCGGACGCATCTGGATCGGGGCAAATGAGACAGTTTTGAGAGGCGTATCTCACGTTTGAGTCGTCAAATGTCCAAAGTCGCCTAAACCACAATCTCAAAACTTATATATTTCTCGACCCAGATAATCCCCTTTTTCGTCAAGGTTGCTCTGTCGTCCCGGAAATCCAACCGACCATCCTTGTCTAGCTTGGCAAGCTCGCTCCGCAAAACACCCTTGTTGCTATAACCAATCCAATTAAACAGGTCATCCAACGCAATAGCTTCTGGATACTTCTGATAACAAAGCACTAGCGCTTGCTCCCATGCTTTCAGGCCAGGATTGAGACACTTCAATCTCCCTCCGATTTCTTCAACGATAGGGACCTTGCGCTCGATGATCTTCTTAATCTCATTCTGGGCATCCTCCGGGCTCATCGACGTTTCGAGCCGAATCAACTCTGCAACAATCCAATTAGCGCACTGAAGGACCATTGTTGCATCCATTTCATTTACATCAATTATTCCAAGATGGCCCACGCTTCGTTTGTTTCTAAAGTCAAACACTAAATCTAGTAGCTTCAGAACATGAAGGCGCACAGACTCGGGCAGATTTTTATTCTTTCTGATCGAGGCCTCGACGCTGAATCGATTCAGCTTGAAGCCGATCCGCGTGTAGCCACCCTGATCTTTATACTCAAGAATTCTGTAGATCGCTTCACAGAACAATGCACCATCGAGCTGGCTCGGTTGCCATTTGCTCAAGAAATAGTTCTGATGCAGTTTTTGAAACTCTTTCTGGAGTTCCGCAACTAGAGAAGCGGGCAACTGACTTAAGTGAACACTCAATGGCGTGGTCATGGTCATTCTTTATTCGCTTGATCTGCCCTCCCGACACTTTTCCTACCGAGTTTTCGCTTGGGATGCTTCCCCACTAGAGCCCTAACCCTATCTTGGTTACGCCAATTCTCAAACAACCCTTCTTGACGAAACATGCGCAGAACTTCAGGAGCCTTCTCGGTGACCTTTTCGGCTTTCTTTTGCATTAATGATTTCTTCAAATCTTTTAGCCCCGTTCCGATTCAGGCGATAGGGGGTTGGCTGGCCCCTCTTTCGCGTAGCCCCGCTTTCAAGATATTTCCTAAATGTCGTGAGGTAATTTGAGGCGTTCTTCTTGTCAATTTTCACTCCAAGATCTGAGGTTATCTTCTCGACATCGCCACTGGTAAGCCATTCGTTCTTAAGATACTTATAAGAAATATAGAAGGAGAGGAGTACCCTGCCCTCTGCGCCGCGCTTATCAAGAATTTCCTTCTGGATCGCATCGGTCTCCCCGCAATCTCCCACCTTGTTCACGATATTCAGGCTTTTGTCTGTTGTTGGTTTTTGCCTTGCCTCCGCTGGCGCTACGCCGCGAGGCGAGGCGCTTTCACCGTTCGAACCAAGTTCTTTGAGGCACTCATCCACAAGATCCCTAACGGCCTCCAGTTTTTCTTTCAATATTTTCTGGGACATATTGATAGTCATTATTTTTTAAGCTCGTCTTCAAGACGCTTTTCACCGGTAGCGGTGAGGCACCAAGCTTTCTTTGCCTCCTTTTTACCTGCTGCCTCCATCAGAAAGCCGCGCGCGATATTCTTATTAACTGCGTCGTTCATATTCTGGGGCGGCTTTTCTTTGGCAGCGCGAAACGCCGCTTCAAGATCATTCACATTGAACGACTCCATGCCTCCCATATATTCGAGGAAATATCCGAGGGCAAGGACCCTTTGAGTCTCTGTCTTCAATTCCTTGGTCATGAGAAACTCCTTGGCCGAGGACTTCTTCTTTTTACTAATAACAGCCCCTTCTCGGGCGCTAGAGAAAAGAGTGTCTTCAAGTTTTTTTATGCGCTCTTCGAGGATATTGATCTGATCCTGCATTTTGTTCATATCTTTATTGTTAGCTGCCAAGTTTCTTAATAAGCTCCTGGATGCGGTGCGCCGGGAGGAGGTACCGGCCCTCCTTGTCCTTTTTTATCTTATGGCTGTCGAAGAGTTTTTTCAGACTGGTCTTTACGCTGCCCTCCGGCATTAGCCCTGCGACAATAACCTCTCCGGGGGACAACCCGTCCGGTAAATTGAAAAAGAGTGCACGCGCCCTCGCCCCGGCAAGAAGAATTTCTATCTTTGTATCATTGCCATCGACATCATAGAGGGCAGAATGAAAACTGAATTCTTTCGAATCTTGATCTATAACCATATATGGCTTGAGGAGTTCTGCGAGTTTTTTTCTATCTGTTGCCTTCGCATTGCTCGAAATGAGAGAAGCAAGCGGATCATTATTTTTTGTCATGGTTTAAATTTCTAAAACGATAATTAATTACGTGGCCTGAACTGATAATAGTGTACACCTCCCTCAGAAGCTGTCAATACCCCTATCCGAAACCCATTCAGCTGAGGGAGTTACGGCATCTTTATACAATTCTGTAAAGAATATGAGACGATAAGGGCCTAGTTCTAGTCCGCTCCGGCCAATGCGGCAATATTTTAGCCAGGGAAAGAAGAGTATAAAATTATCAAGTTCTCCATGAGGATAAACCTATCCGTACAAGCTACGTAACTTACTAGATAAGAATATTTGTAGTATTCTAAAAATAATAGGGTATTTAAAGAAAACGTTCTAATCTATCTCTCTGCTCTTCTCGACCAGAATATTGCCGCGCTAACTAGGCCGTTTTTCCTGACCCTCAAGCCTCATAGCAAAGAAAAAGGAGGCGCAAAAGCGAAGCGGAACACGCAGCGGGGCTACGTATGCATCTTCGTTTTTTCACCTCCTATAACGGGAAGTGCTCAACGGATTTTGCTTATAGTATCCCCGGCTGTGCCGGTATGGTGGCAACGCGCGATAACGATTTGTGAAGCTCCCTTTTGGGAAGCGCAACGAAATGTGGAAACGCGTCGCAGATGACCTTGAGCGAGTATTCAGTTTTCAATTCTTGTACCTATCTATTATACCATACCTGATGCCTGTTCGAAAACCACAAAACACGCTCCCGGGCTCCAAGTCGCAAGAGTCCCCCTTCGTGGCGATGACATGGGTTGACGATTGAGACTTCGGTTCGGTGTCCGAGATGGGTACGCACTTATTCCTACAGAACCTTTCTCGGGAATCGTTGAAAATCAAGGGCAACTCGGTCGCACGATACTAAAGTTCTGTGGCAGGGGTGCTGGGACTCGAACCAGAACCTTCGGTTTTGGAGACCGATGCTCTGACCAGTTGAGCTACGCCCCTAAGAGTCGCCACGGGCGACAAACCCTAAATCCTAAACCCTAATCTCTAATATACCGAATGTGCGGCGTAGCGAAACTGGCCAGTTGTTCCCGATTGGCCCGCGAGTCCGCAGACGAGCGGCTTGCCAATCGCAGTCCCGACTCGCGAGGGATTCCCGATTTGCCCAAGAACCCGCAGGCGATTGGGTGCAAATCGCAATCCCGACGCAGGAGGGAAGCTACACCCCTATGAGTCGCCTAAGGCGACAAACACTAAACCCTAAACTCTAATCTCTACTTTCATTAAAGCGCGCGGGGCGCGTTGAGAAAAGTGTCTTCCGCCAGAGGCGGATAAACTCCGGCGGAGAAGCCGCGCCTCGATATTTTTCTCTCTCAAGGCGCAAGCGGCGCGGTGAGCGGAATTCGCGAAGGCGTTGCGGCAAGAAACCGCTGAGCGCGAGCGAAGATTCGGAACTGGAGCGAAGCGGAATTCCGTGAATTCGCGCGGCGCGAAGCGTTTCTTGCCAATGCCGAAGCATGGAGCGAAACGCGCCGCTTGCGCCCTACTTCCTCTTGCCCTCTTTGTGCACCTTGTGCCCGCGGCAAAACCGACAGTACTTCTTGAACTCGAGCTTCCGCTCAATCGTCTTGCGATTTTTTGTCGTGAAGTACGTGACGTTCTTGCAATTGCTGCACTGCATCCTTTGAAGAGTGTCTTGGGTCATAGGTTGAGAATTGAGAAAAGAGAATTGGCTATTGAGAAATCTGTCGGCCGCGGCCTCTCTCCTCAATCCGCCATCTCCTATTCTGCGTTAGTTGCGCTTCACCCACTGGCCGCTTGCGTCGCGTTCGTAGAGATCCCGCTGGGGCTTTACGAAAAGCGCTTCTTCCCCTTCGATCAGTTCCCACGTGGCGTCCCCCAAACCGTAAAGGGACTTTCGCTCAAGCGCAAGGCCGCCGCCGCTGCCCGCGGCCGTAAGAAAGGCCATGCGATCGGCGATCCCCGAACCCGACCGCCGGTACTCTACATAGACCTCGCGGTCGGAAGCGAACCAAAACCGCTCGATCGCGCCGCCCGTTCCCAGCGCTCCGGGCAGCAGATCCGGCGACGTTCGGGCTTCAACGGCGTCAATGACCTCCGTGCGAACGTCTTCCGCCTCCCCGCCGGGTTCCAGCGCCTCTTGCTCGCCTGGAGGAGGCACCTCGCCGCGCTCATCGATGAAGAAGTCCCGCTGCGCGTCCTTCTCATCGCCGCCCTCGTCCTGCCGCTGCAGGAAACCAAACCCCCACCAGAGGACGCCCAGCACGGCCGCCAAGGCGATCACGTACATGAGCGGCGCGTTGTTTCGACGACGAGCGAACATCATAGAATGGGAGAGAGAGCCAGGGATGGGAGTTGAACCCACGACCTACTCCTTACCATGGAGTTGCTCTACCACTGAGCTACCCTGGCGTGCTGTTTATTGTAGCTCGCCGGAGGCAAGGGAATCAAAACGGAACTACGGTTTGCGTATGGTTTGGTGCCCCTCGTCGTCCCGCATACTGCGGGACTCGCCCCTCGCGTTCGCTCGGGACTTCCTTCGGTCGCTCGGGACAACTCAATTCGGCAGCCGCGTCGCGCTTACTGGTGCCCCTCGTCACTACGTTCCTCGGGACACTGAATTTTTCGGCCGCTCGCGCGGCTCGCGGGAAAAATTCGTGCTGGGTGAGGGACTCGAACCCCCGAAGGCCGAAGGCCACGTGGTTTACAGCCACGCCCCGTTGCCGCTTGGGTAACCCAGCCCTTCGACTTCGCTCAGGGCAAGCCCTTCGATATGGCTCCGGACAGATACAACGCGAGGCCAGTATAACGAAGACGCGACTGATCCTCAAGCAGCGAAAACCTCGCCGAAGCGGGGATTTCCCAACCGCGCAGCTGTCTTCAGCGCCACCCTTTCGCTCGGAGCGCAGCCGTTGCGGCCTCTTGTTGGGCGTCCTGCTTGGACGCGCCTTCACCGACTCCGGCCACTTCGTCCCCGAGCATCGCGCCCACGCGGAAACTTCTCGCGTGATCCGGTCCCCATTCCTCCAGCACGGCGTAATGCGGCGTGAGACCAAGACGGTCCTGCGCGATCTCCTGGAAACGGCTCTTCGCATCGCGAACCTTTTCCTGCGCAATCACGGAAGAAAGTTTCGCGAGCACCACTCGCGTCACGAACTCCTCCGCGATCGCGAACCCCTGGTCAAGGAAAATCGCCCCGATAATCGCTTCTATGGTATTTGCTAGGATCGCTTCGCGGGCTCGCCCCGTATCCCGCGCCTCGCCGCGCGACAGGAGGAGAAAGCCGTTCAGGTAAAGATCCTTTGCGGCATCTGCGAGCGTCTCCGTTCGCACGAGGGCTGCGCGAAGGTTCGTGAGTTCTCCTTCCGTCGCATCGGGATACGCGCGGAACAAATGCTGGGTCACGACGAGCTCAAGCACGGCATCGCCGAGAAACTCAAGCCGTTCGTTGTGCGGACGCGCCCACTCGGGATGTTCGTTGAGATACGAACGGTGCGTGAGCGCCTCTTCGAGAAGTGCGATGACACGAAAAGATACCCCGAGGCGTTGCGCGAGTTGCGAGAAATCCGACACGAGCGAGAGACCACAAACGTGACAAGGGCTGCAATGGCGGCAAAGAACTCGTGTCGCTTGTCGCCTTTGCAACATTTGCCACTTTTGCTGCCGATTATGTTGCTTCTTGCTCTTGCGCTTTGCTTCCCTCTTCCGCTTGTTGGTCTTTTCCTGCGGCGGCGTCTTCGGCGCTTGCCTCGCCACCCTCTTCCGCCTTCTTCTCCCCTCTTTTCGGATAATCCTTCAGGGGTTCGCCGATCTCCCGGTAGATCGTCCCGAGCACGCCGTTGACGAACCGGCCCGAGGACTCGCCTCCAAAGGATTTCGCCAGCTCAATCGCCTCGTTGATGGCAACCTTTGGGGGAACCGCCTCCCGCTCGCCAAAGAGCAGCTCGTAGATGCCGATACGAAGAATGTTCCGGTCCACAATCGCCACTTGCTCGATCGGCCACTCCGGAGCAGCTTTTTCGATCACGGGATCGATGACGCTCCGTTTCTTCAATGCGCCGCGCACGAGCTCTTCCACGAAACTCGCATCGTCGAGGCCCGGGCCGAACTCCGCGATATTGTGTCCGATAATCTCGTCGAGCTTCGCGTCATCCTTGCCGCGAAAATCCCACTCATAAAGCGACTGCATCGCGATGGAGCGCGCGAGGTGCCGTGAGGCCATACCAAAAGAGCAATATCTAAATCCTAAACTCTAACGCGTTTTGGGTTTCGGTGATTTGGGTTTGTTTAGGGTTTAGGGTTTCTCCATGCCCTGTTTGGCGAGTTTCGTCTCCGCCTGGCGCTGCTTCTCTTCTCGTTCGTGTTGTTTCCGCTCGCGGCGAGAGAGTTTTGCGAGCACGTCAATGACTTGTCGGTTTCCGTAATAACCGCAGTGCGGACACATCCGATGCGGAGCGATAAACCGCCGGCAATGAGAGCACGAAACGAGCGCGCTTGCGGTCAGCGCGTGGTGTGAACGTCGCGTGTTGCGGCGCGATGACGTATGGCGCTTCTTCGGGACACCCATGGGAAAGAAACTCTAAACTCTAAATCCTAAACTCTAAAACCCGATACTCTAAACTCTCAATCCTCAACGCGAAATCCTCAACTCTAATTTCTCAACTTACGGGAAAACCGGCGATTATGCAAGTCGGAAGGTGCGCCGGTGCAGCGGAGAAGGGCCATGTCGGCGAAGCGCTGCGTAGTGCCCGGCCGTACCATAGCCCTTGTGCGCCGCAAAGTGATACTGCGGGAAATACTCATGCTGTGCCTCCATGAGACGATCACGATGCACTTTCGCAATGATCGAAGCCGCGGCAATCACCGCAAGCTGCACATCGCCGTAAATCACGGTGAGTTGCGAGAAGTGCGCTGGAGCGACAAGGCCGCCATCCAACAGCACAAAAGGAACGGCCGCGCCGATGGTCCGTTGAATCTTTGTGAGCGCTGCGGAAACAGCGAGCGACGCCGCCTTTCCTATGCCGATCTGATCAATCGTCCTGTTTCCCACGCCCGCCAACGCATAACGGACCCGGGAATGCGCCCGCAACTGCTCCGCGATGACCTCGCGGCGACTTGCCGTGAGCGCTTTTGAGTCCTCTGCGTTCCAGAGCGGCACGCGGGGAGGGCTTCCCTGGAACGCGACGGCCGCAACCACGAGGGGTCCGGCAAGCGCACCCCTCCCTACCTCATCAACCCCGATAAAGAAGCGCTTTCCCATTGATTTCAACCTACCATAGCGATTGCAAACACGAAGAGAGGTCGGCTATACTAACAACATACACGTACATTTCCATGCCGACCCAAAAGTTTGTCCACCTCCACGTCCACTCCCACTACTCTCTCTTAGACGGGCTTGCGAAAATCGATCAGCTCGTCTCCCGTGCCAAGGAGCTCGGCATGGAAGCACTCGCACTCACCGACCACGGCGCCCTCTACGGCGCCGTGGCTTTCGCGCAGGCCTGTGTGAAGGCAGGTATCAAGCCCATCATCGGCGTTGAGGCGTATGTCGCAACGCGATCGCGCTTCGACCGAGACCCAAGGTTGGATGGAACGCGTTACCATCTCACACTCCTTGCCCGCAACGCAGAAGGATATCGAAACCTCGTGCAACTCATCACCGCTTCACACCTTGAGGGCTTCTATTATAAACCGCGCGTGGACAAAGAGCTCCTCCGCGCACATGCAGCAGGACTCATCGCGCTCTCCGGATGCCTTTCTGGAGAAATTCCGAAAGCGATCCTTGCGGGCGATCGCGCGCGAACCGAGCATCTGCTCGCCGAATACCGGGAGATCTTCGGCGAAGAGAATTTCTTCCTGGAACTCGGCGCTCACCCGAATCTTCCAGAGCAGCAAACGGTGAACGCAGCACTCGTGGAGCTTTCGCGGAAGTTCGGCGCTCCCATCGTTGCGACACAAGATACGCATTATCTTTTGGCCGAAGACGCCGAAGCGCACGATGTCCTTCTCTCCGTGCAAACGGGGAGCCGTGTGGACGAGGACGGTCGGCTCACTCTCAAAGACGACGACTTCTCTCTCCGTTCGGCCGAGGAGATGGCGGCGATCTTCCCCGATCTCCCCGAAGCGCTTGCGCAAACGGTCGCGCTCGCCGAACGCGTCGATTTCACGCTCCCGCTCGGGCGCATCCAGCTCCCCGTCTATCCCCTTCCCGATACCACCACCCAGGAAAAAGAACTGCAACGGCTCTGCCAAGAAGGGGTCGTACGCCGCTTCGGCGAAGACGGGATGAAAACTCCGGAAGTGCGAGCGCGCCTGGATTACGAACTCGGCGTCATTGAGAAAACGGGTTTCGCTTCCTACTTCCTCATCGTCGCCGACGTCGTCTCGTGGGCAAAATCCCGCGGCATTATCGTGGGGCCGGGGCGCGGGAGCGCTGCGGGTTCCCTCGTTTCGTATGTCCTCGGCATCACGAATATCGATCCGCTCCATTACGGCCTCCTCTTTGAACGTTTCCTCAACCCCGAACGAATCTCCATGCCGGATATTGACCTCGATTTCGCGGATTACCGGCGCGATGAGGTGCTCCGCTATGTGACCGAAAAATACGGCGCGGATCGCGTGGCGCAAATCGGCACCTTCGGGACGATGGCGGCCCGAGCCGTCATCCGCGATGCGGGCCGAGCGCTCGGATATCCCTATAGCGCCTGCGACCGAATCGCGAAAATGGTGCCTTTCGGCATGACGCTCCAACAGGCGCTGGAGGCCTCCCAGGAGCTGGGCGAGGCGTACCGCAACGAACCCGATGTCATGCGCCTCATCGATACCGGAAGGAAGCTCGAAGGCGTTGCGCGACACGTTTCGACCCATGCGTGCGGCGTCGTCATCAGCCGCGATCCCCTCAGCGACCTGGTGCCCGTGCAGCGCGCGACGAATGAAGATACGCAAGTCATCACGCAGTACGAGATGCACGCCGTCGAAGATTTAGGGCTCTTGAAGATGGACTTCCTCGGCCTCCGAAACCTCTCCATCATCGAGGAGGCCCTCAATCGCATCAAAGATACCTACGGCGACGAGATCGACATCGACGCGCTGCCGCTCAATGACGCGGCAACCTACCGCCTGCTCGCGAGCGGCGATACCACCGGCGTCTTCCAGCTCGAATCGCAAGGCATGAAGCGCTACCTCAAACAACTCAAACCCACCGAACTTGAGGACATCGTTGCGATGGTCGCGCTCTACCGCCCCGGTCCTATGGAGTTCATCGAGAGCTTCATTGCGCGCAAACACGGCAAAGAACGCGTGACATTCCTCCATGAAAAACTCGAGCCGATCCTCAGCCGCACCTACGGCATCGCGGTCTACCAGGAACAGCTCATGGAGATCGCGCGGCAGCTCGGAGGATTTTCGCTTCCGGAAGCCGATACGCTCCGCAAAGCCGTCGGGAAAAAAATCCGCTCCCTCTTAAAAGAGCAGCACGAAAAGCTTATTGCCGGCATGGTGCGAAACGGCATCGCCGAGAGGACCGCGCGCGAGATATGGGAATGGATTGAGCCCTTCGCGCGCTACGGATTCAACCGTTCGCATGCCGCCTGCTACGCGCTCATCGCCTACCAAACCGCGTGGCTCAAAGCGCATTACCCCTACGAGTTCCTTTCCGCGATCTTCACGCACGAAGGCACGAACGTCGATCGCACGGCCGTACTCATCGCAGAAGCGCGCGCGCACGAAATCGCAGTACTTCCTCCGGACGTGCAAACCAGCCGCACGACGTTCACGGTGGTCTACGACGGAACAACGCCTACGGGAATCCGCTTCGGCCTTGCGGCTATCAAGAACGTCGGCGAGCAGCTCGTGGAACGCGTTGTCCAGGAACGGCTCTCCCGCGGGCCCTTCTCCTCCATCGAGGATTTTCTCATGCGCATTTCCGGCCCCGAACTCAACCGGAAGTCACTTGAATCCCTCATTATGGCAGGCGCTTTCGACGCGCTGGGAGAACGGCGCCAACTCCTCTCCGGCATCGACACCCTCACCGCATTCGCAAAGGAGGCGAACCGCATATCTGCGAGCCGACAAACGAGTTTGTTTGACGGCCCGAACGCAGCAACGCAACCGCGGCTTCGGCTCCCGGAAACGCCCCCGGCGACCCGCGATGAGCGTCTCCGGTGGGAAAAAGAACTCCTGGGCTTGTGGGTATCCGAACATCCCCTCGCAGCACACGAGCGGACCCTCGCGGCCCTCGGCCAGCCCATTCGGGCGCTCAGCGACATTGCCGCGGGCACTCGCGTGAAAGTCGGCGGCGTCATCACGGGAATGAAAAAAATCCTCACGCGAAAGGGCGAACCGATGCTCTTCATGAACTTCGAGGATTTGAGCGACCGCGTCGAGGTCGTCGTCTTCCCCCGAGTGCTGGCCGAAACGCCGAACATGTTCCGGGAAAACGCGATCCTCCTCATCGACGGCACGGTGAATGACCGAGACGGCGAACACAAACTCCTGTGCGATCGGGCCGAAGAGCTTGTCACC
>Ga0209542_10010330_pt1 | contig 16883 bp, 18 predicted proteins | sample RifCSPhighO2_01_FD_184028 | JGI IMG/M metagenome (GOLD analysis project Ga0209542, IMG submission 184028) | Soil microbial communities from Rifle, Colorado - Rifle CSP2_plank highO2_0.1 (SPAdes) (version 2) | ecosystem: Environmental > Terrestrial > Deep subsurface > Rock core/Sediment ...
TTACCGTCGATAAAAACGACTGTGTCTAAGTATGAATTTCGGTGGCGTAACATCTAATGTTCCTCAACGATAACGTCTTTAAAAAGCTTGTGGTTTTTTAGTTTTAAGATTTATTTCATAATCTCTTGCCACTTGCAATAGAATCTTCCAGCAATTTAGCCTCTTCAAATGTTTCGTTCAATCTTTCAGAGTATTCTTCGCTAACTGCCTGTTCAAACATTTGTTGATAAAGGGCACTAACAACTCCTATATAAAACGGCTCAGTAATTAATTTTTTTGCTACCTGTCTAATGATTGAATCTGGAGAGGGAGAATCATGAGGCAGATTTAATTTTCTAAGTTTTACAGCACTTCTCTTAACATCCATCGCTTTCCAAAGAGCTACTTCTACATTATTTTGAAAAACATGTGTAAACTCTTTTTGAATCTCATCTCTAAACTTTTCTTCTTGCCAAGATTCGATTCCTCTGCAAGGCAAACTACTTGAAAGATACATCCACCCCAATTTCAAACGAACGTTTCCTTCAAGACCTTGAGTTAGATAATTTTCATTTATAGGAGAACCATCTGTTAAATCTAAAGGATTAAATTCTAATAATGTGGATGCATCAGAATAGGCTAATTGAGCAACTTCTGGAAAGACTTGGCTATATTTATCTCTAATCTCCTTTAAAGCAATAGTTCTTATTTTGCCATTAGCAATAATATCTTCAAGTCTTGCGAGGTGGCCTGCAGTAAGAATTTGTGCAAAATGAGTCTTTTTTGCAATATCTACAAGACCATCACGATCAATTTCAAACTTTGCCAATAATTTTTCCGCATCAACATCATCAACTCCAGGTCTAAATGGTTTTGTTTTAAATGTCTTCGATGCAATAAGAAATTCAGGTGATAAAACTATGTATCTCTTTCTTCCAAGTCTAGCAACCCTAACATCTTCAGTAGTTGGAACAACAAATCCAAAATATGAATCTCTGACTATCTCAACATACATTTCAGAGCTTCCAGGAGGTCTAGAATAATCTAATTTATGCAATCTTCTAGGTATATTAAAAGAACAAATATCATGGGGATTAGGATTATTTCTTCCAAATATTTTATCAAATGCAGAAACTTCTATATCTTTGTGATATCTCGAATCTTCAACATTTTTATCTTTAATTTTAACTCCTTCCACATCATCGGCGTCTAGAAGAATTTTAACTGCCATCCCCCCACCAAAAGCATAATGCACGCCAACTTTAGATTTTTGTTTATATCTTGATTTCAGAGTATCTAGGTAATCATAATCATCTTCTCTAGAAGGAGACAATAAAGAAGTGCCCAGTATTAATTTCTGTCTCATTTTTTCCCAACCTCATTAATCCTTTCAAATTCGGTAGGTTTTTCCGTATCCACAATTACTGCAGTACAGGTATTTTCTCCAAAATTTGCACCAGGATTATAGCAAGGAGTAACTCCAACTCTTTCCATTACTTGTCCGGTTCTAGTATAAGATTCATGAACATGCCCTGATAAAACCATAAGAGGACTATGGTCTCTAATGAACTTACCTACTGCTTTGCTTCCAATGTGTCTGCCTTGATAATTCATATCTAATTCTCCACCATATGCGGGAGTGTGGATAACAAAGATTGTTCTATCTACAGGTATGCCTTCAGAATCCATGCGAGATTTCAATTTTTCTAAATCGCTTGAAATTTCATTTTCAGGTTTTTCCCATTTGTCATAAAATCGTCCATCAGAATCAACCACAAAGGGATAGCCTACAATAAAATTATCTTTTCCTAAAGAAACTATTGTTTGGTTATCTAGATAAGTAACGAGTCCTGCATCGTGTAAATCTCGCATGTTTTGTTCAACTTCAGAAATATCATCGTTTCCTAAAATGGCATAAACTTTTGCTTCAGGTCGAGTCTTTCTAAATTTAACCAGTTCTTCTCTAAACTTTCCTTGAATGAATGCTTTCTGACCTGCAGTATATGTTTTAAATGCATTTGCAGGGGTGTAGGTTTCAGATAATTTATGAGAAGTTGTTCCATCAGCGAGTTGCCCTATGAAAAATTTATCATCATAGCCTGACTGCATGAGGGCAGTAGCAACCTCTATTTCTACAATTGAATCTCTTAGTGCTTCTTTAATATAGCCAGCAACCTTTGAGTCAGAAGTGTCTAATACCTCTAATAGTCTATCTCTCTGTCTTCTAAGTTCTGGAAGACTATCTGCCATTAAAATGTATAGTGGAAGATTTTTACTCATTGCCAGCATTTCAAAAGTAGGGTGAGCAACTTTGATATTCTTTGTCCAAATTTTCCATCTTTCTGCAAGGGATTGTCTTTTTGTCTCAGACATAGTATTTTCAAGATTTATTAAATTAGAAACAATAGATTCCAGACTAAATTCTTTTTGGCTTTGAGTTAGGTTTAATGGATATCTAGAACGATTTAGTTCGCCATCTAAACTTAGAAATCTTTGAAGTTCATCGATAAAACTGTTGTCTTCCAGCATTTCTTCAAAATCAAAAAAAGCACTTGGAACAGGATTTATGATATAACCTTGGCGTTCAAGAATTTTTCCCAATTCAGTTGGTCCATATCTTCTATTAAGTCCATCTACCACTTTCAACCCTGCAGTATATGTATTGGCTGGTCCTCTTTTTTCAAGATGCCTTACAGGGATTATTTCTCCAGGAGAGACTATTTCTCCATCTTTACTTTCTTTATCTTTCAATCTAAGTGCTAGTTTTTTAGGTGTTAAATCTCCTCCCAAAATTACTGCATCAATTCCGCGTTCTTGTGCTATTCTAAATAAGTGTTCGTAGCCATAGTGGTTACCATGCAAATCCGAAGCAAATAGTGTTTTTACCATAAAATCCTCGAACAAATGATGTTTTTAAATCTTAGTATTGTAACTACTAAAAGATGATATAAGGCTTAATTCTAATATTCATTTCTAAAGGTTATTTCTTTTTCTTAGGTTCTTCTTTCTTAGAATTAAACACTTCTTCAGCTTTAGTATATGGAATTGTGCCCACATATCCATCAAATCCCTCACTGAAATAAATATTTAATCTACCATCTCCATCTTTTGTAGGTCTAACACTTACAGGACTACTCTCATCTAAAAACACATCATGAAAACCCAATAAATCGAGCAGACCTCTTTTTTCATTTCTATCTAAAATTCTATTATTGTCTTTATCGACAAAATCATATAATTTATTCCTAAGTTTATATCCCTCAGAAATCACTGCTCCTTTGTCTCCAGATGGCTCCTGCATTTGTATTTCATGTTTTTGTCTTTCATTTGATGCATTTATAAAATAAGAACCAATTTTACCTATAGTAGCAAGTCCAACAGCAAAAATAGAAAGTCCAACACCATAATTTAATACCTGACATAACTTCATAAAAAACAAATGCTTCAAAAATATTTAAATTTAATCTTTTAACAAAAACAAACAATTAAAGTCAATATAACTAACCAAGCCTATTCCTTAGCAGACTTCCAAAGCTGATTAAAAACTTGTCTAAACGTAATTGCAAAAATCTCATCTTCTATTAAAAAAGCTCTTGGAACTTTTTGAGTAATATATTGAATGAAAAATTTATTTCCCATAACTCCCCACTCAGCTTCATTAGTAAGTTTCATAAATTTAACCTCTGCTAACTGCCTTTTCCTTCGTTTGGATACTTCCGTTTCTTCTAAAGGATAAATAATATGGTAATTTATCTTATTTTTTATTCTTACTTTATGGAATTCTTCATATAATCCCAACATAGATTCATAAGCTTTTTTTATTCCAGTATAAACAAGGATAGTATTTTCTTTAGGTAAGGTATGCAATTCTTCAGTTAATCCCAACCAAAGTGCACGAATGCCAGACATACCTTCAAAATATCTATACTTTGAGAAAGATTCTTTTTCACCTTGTTTAGACTTTAAACTCTCAATAAGTTTTTCCAATTCTACTCCTTCATTAATAATATTTTGCTGTTTCTCTTTGAAAACATCTTTAATAATCTCAGGACTAGAAGGCATGAAAACCTTTACATTATTCTGCATTCTGTAGCTAACAAAACCTTTCTGAATAAGAGTATTAAGAATTACATAAATTTTAGAGCTTGGAATCTCAGATTTTTCACATATCATCCCAGTTGAAGACTCTTTTAATTCTATTAATGCCAAATATGATTTAGCTTCTGACTTAGATAATCCTATTTGCTCTAAACTCTGTAAGTGTTTTTCTTCCATTTTACTACTCACTAAAGTAGTAGCGAATATTTAAATCAATTGTTTTAGATTTGTAATTAACAAGTAGTTACATAATAACTGCTTGAAATAAACAACAAAAAACAAAATGAAAAATAATCAAATACCAAGGAAGAATTGTTCAATTACAAGTCTATCAAAACAGACACTTGCATTTGTAGATTCTATCATAAACTCGAGAAATAAAACATATGATTATCAAGGAATATCGTTTATAGTTAACTCGAAGGTCTTTCCATTTGACCGTTCTTCAAAAGCATTAGCAGATTATTTACATTTTGAAAGTGTAGATAATGTTCTAGATATTGGCACTGGCAGTGGAATTCAAGCAGTTATAGCTCATCTAAAAGGGGCTAAAAATGTTTTAGCAACAGATATTGATTCTAAGGCAGTTGAAAATGCAAAATTAAATATTAAGCAATTGGGACTTGAAAAAAATATTAAGGTATTAAAAAGTGACTTATTTGTATCAATACCTCTACAAAAATTTAATATAATATTAGCAAATCTACCATTTTCTAATCATAATTATATTTGCGAAGTTTCTCATTTATTATTTGATTCTGGTTTTAAATTGCACGAAAGATTTCTAAGCCAAGCAAAGAAATATCTTTCAACAAGTGGAAAAATAATATTGGTTGGCGGGAGTTTAGGAGATGAGAAAACTCTTTTTTCCCTTATTGCAGAATATCAATATAAAATATTGAAAATGACCACTGTCCCACTTGAGGGAATTAAATGGAAGATTTATGAGCTGGAGGCAAATCAGGATGAGTAGAAATATTTACTCGGAAAATAAAGTTGTAAGCCTATATGGACTTTCCAGAACTATTCCAGATTCTATTCTGATAGACTATTGTAATAAAATTATTGCGCATGCCTCTCCTAGAAGTTTGTGTGAAGTGGGTTTTGGAAAGGGATCAACTCTAATTCCATTTGCAACATTTCCTAATTTGGAAGTTTTCGGAGTAGACTCTTCTAGCGTGATGTCTAAATTCGTAGAAGAAGAATTACTCAAAAGAGGATTAAGAGCAAAAATTATTAATGCGGATGCTAGATCTTTACCTGCCTTACTTGAAAAGGTAGATTTAGTGCATACAAAAGCAGTTACACATATGTTTGAAAATCCAAGAGAATTTTTAACGGCTATTTCAAGAACAGTGCCAGAAGGAGGATATTTTGTAATTGGAAAAGAAGAAAGTCAACCAGAAGACAATTTAGAAAATATTGGTAAGTTCAGATTAGCTAATGAAGAAGATCCGGTTTTAAGAGATTTTTATCTTGCTTATTTCAAAATGAGAAGAGAAGCAAAAAACCCATTTGTAATCCCACAAATGCCGGCAGGCGATTATGACGCAGCCGTAAATTTTTTGGTTAATCAAGGATTTTGTATTGAAAAAGAAATTAGCACTCCTCAATGGACCAAGCAAATAACTTTGTGTGAAATTATTGAAGCGATAAGAGAAGGTACATTTACAGTTTTTAGTAAAAATTGTACTCTTTCAGATAGAAGAATTTATGCAGAAGAGATGGAAAGATTTTGCTCTGCTAATAATATAGACTCACACGCAATTAGATCATATCCTTCTAAATTAAAAGCAATGATTTTAAGAAAACAAGGGAGCGCACAATGTTAATTACAAAGAAAATTGAAATTGATATGGGGCACAGAGTTCCAAATCATAAAAGTAAATGTAGAAATTTACATGGGCATAGATATGTTATCGAAGTTGGAGTCGATGGGGAGATTATAACTGAGAATGGAAGTCCTGCGGAAGGAATGGTCATTGACTTTGGAGATCTTAAAGAAGTTATGATGGATACTCTTGATAAGCTATTTGACCACAGTTTTACAATATATCAAAAAGATGAATTCTGCAATGTGTTTGAAGAATTAAAGGCGAAGGGCCAAAAGATTAATTTTGTAACTTTTATTCCAACAGCTGAAAATCTTGCTAAGCATTGGTTTGAACTATTGCAACCAAAATTGGTAGAAAGAAAAATTAAAATTAAATTTGTAAGAGTATGGGAGACTCCTACAAGTACGGCGACATATGAAAATTAGTGAAAGTTTCTACACAATACAGGGAGAAGGGATAAGTCAAGGAGTCCCTGCTTATTTTATAAGATTGCAAGGATGCAATCTAAATTGTACATGGTGTGATACTACCGACATTTGGAAGGCGGGCGTTAATGTAACAAACGAACAATTAGAAGAGAGAATAAGGCATTCTGGGCAACTTGAAAAAGTTTTAGCAAGAGAAACCCATCTGGTATGGACTGGTGGAGAACCAACATTACAAGAACGAGAAATAAAAGATTTTCTAAATTATTTAAATAGCAAATACTCATCAAGTAAAATCTTTAGTGAGATAGAAACAAACGGAACCATAAAGGTAAGCGATGATTTTTTTGGCAGATACATTCAACAAGTGAATTGTTCTCCTAAATTAAGTAATAGTGATATGCTTACTCAAAGAAGAATTAATTTAGGGGCTATTAGGCAAATAAAAAGCTATATTGGCAGTTGGTTCAAATTTGTGGTCTCTACAGAAGAAGATATATCTGAAATGGAAAGAGATTTTATAATTCCTTTAGGTATTTCAAAAGATAGAGTCATTTTAATGCCAAAAGCAGATAGTTTGGCAGATTTAGCTGACAGAACAAGGGATTGTTTTGAACTAACAAAAAAATATGGGTATCGAACAATTACAAGGGGGCACATCTTAGCATGGAACAAAAAGACAGGCGTATAAATATGGAAGAAATAAAAAAAGCATGGAAGATTATCCTAACTGCTATTGGTGAAAATACTGATAGAGAAGGGCTAAGAGAAACTCCAGAAAGAATTGCAAGAATGTATACGGAAATTTTTAGAGGATATAATCCAGATAATAAACCCAAATTAACAACTTTTGATAATAATTCAGACGGAATTTATTTTAGAGGCATGATTTGCGATAAGGGATACTTTTTTAGCCATTGTGAACATCATGGGGTTCCTTTTATAGGAGAATACTTCTTTGCATATGTCCCTGATAAAAAAATAATTGGCTTGTCTAAAGTTGCAAGAATCGTGGATTTTTTTAGTGCAAAACTTCAAATTCAAGAAAGACTTACACAAGAGATACTGAACGAGATTGCTTCTGTGTTGAATCCAAAAGGAGCAATATTAGTATTAAAGGCAAGACACCTATGCAAAGATATGAGGGGAGTAAAAAAGAATAATGGGTTTATGATTACTTCTGAATCTACGGGAATTTTTAAAGAAAATAAAGATATGATCAAGGAAGAATTCTTTAATTTAATGATGAAACAAAACGAATAAAGCCTACACAAGAACAAGCCTTAATTCAACAAATCCAAAATTTTAAAAACCTTTGAAACTAAAGAGAAACATGAATTGCTACAAAAACAGTTCTTGGAATGAATTAACAATTGTAGCAATGCCTCTGACTCATTTGTTTGGTTGCTAATTAATTTTTCTCTCTAACTATGGCAAAACAAACAAACTCTCTAATTTTGAAAAAGTACAAATCTAATATTTGGAAATCTTATGTAGTTGAATTCTTCAAAAGCTTACACTTCTTTTCAGGAGTTTTAATCCCATTTTTCACATTATGGGGTGGAATAACATTTGCACAAGTAATGTTCTTACAAGCTTTATTCACTTTTTCAAGATTCTTATTTGAAATTCCAACTGGGGCGATAGCAGACTATATAGGTAGAAAAACAAGTGTTGCAATAGGTATGGCAATAACTGCCGTAGCAGCGTTAGTTTATGCAAGCACTCCAAGTTTTTGGATTTTTGCATTAGGAGAATTTCTATGGGGAATAGGTGGAGCCTTCATATCAGGCGCAGACAGAGCATTGACGTACGACTCGCTTAAAGAAATTAAAAAAGAAAAATTGTCTAAAAAAGTATTTGGACGTTTGCACAGCATACACCTCCTAGCTTTATTAATTGCAGCACCAGTAGGGAGCATAATCGCAGAAACAATTAGTATAAGGGCAACAATGTTATTTTTGTTTATACCTTTAGCAATAGGCTCATTAGTTACAATGACTATGGAAGAGCCGAAAATTGGATGGTCTAGAAATAGCAAAAAAAGCTATATAAAGACTATAAAAGAAGGAATATCATTTTTTAGAAAAAATAAAGTTCTAAAAATAATTGCTACAGATATATCAATAATAGGAGCATTAACTTTCTTTATTATCTGGAGTTATCAGCTAGTGCTTGGAAGATTAAACATCCCTATAATCTATTTCGGATTTATTCATGCAGCACTTACAATAGGTCAAATTTTAGTTGCAAACAATTTCACAAGACTTGAAAATATATTCGGAAGTAAAAAAAGATATTTATTTATCAGCGGAATAATTACAGGCATAGGTTTTATAGTTGTAGCATTTACCAAAAGCAGTTTTATCGCAATAAGTGCAATAATAGTTTTAACTGGATTTGGAATGACTAGAAAAACCTTGCTTTCAAGCTACTTGAACAAGCACATAGACTCAAAAGTTCGTGCAACTGTTTTGTCTACAGTCTCGATGTTCAGCAGTCTTGCAATGGCTATTGGGGATATATTCTTCGGCATAGCTGCAGACAAAAATCTTACAGCAACATTAGCATTAGTGGGATTAGCCATAATTGTAATGACTTTCATAATCAGGATAGAAGAAAAAGACCTAAAAGACTAATTAGCAAAAGATATTTTAAAACTTCCAAAACAATACCTTTTTATATATAAAAATCTTAACCAATACATGAAAAAAGAGGCATTATTCTTAATTTCTATTCTTATTTTATTTCTCTCCGCATATTTAGTTTCATCAGAGTCAATTGATTCTTCTATAAAGAAAATAACTTATAGCGCAGAACAATATGAAACTGGCAACATAGATTACGCTCGGCTGATTGTTTATATGGCCTCTTCAAGCAAAGAACTTGCAGAAGAAATGGGCGCAGTTTCTGAAAATCACGACCCAATATTAAGGCAAGAACAATTAGAAAGTGCTTTAGGAAAACCAACAGAAACAACAAAATGGGTATGGGTTGAAAATGAAAACCAGGAAAAAAAATTAGAAAAAGAAGTTCCAGCTTGGAGAAAAATAATATTTGACGGCGTGAAAATTCAGATATTTTTAAATGCATGGCCTCACATTAAATTAATAAGTGACAAAGAAACGATAGTATATCGATTAAATACAGATATAATTTTTAAAAGTGAAGAAGACGAAATAGACTTAAAAAGCGAGATTGAAAATATAAAATCTCTTGCTCAAGAGTATTCTTCAAATCCTACTAAAGATAGTTTAGAAAATCTTGCTGAACAAAGCACTAATATTGAACAAGCATTCAACAATAATCCATACAAAAGCGCAGTAAAATGTGAAAATGTAATGACTGATTTGTTCGGAAGCGAAAATAGGAGAGAAACTCAAAAAATGCTTCTTCAGGAAATAGACTTCTTCGAAGGAGATAATTTTGAAGCAAAAATAAGGCTGGAAATGTGCGATGAATGTGAATGGCATGGGATAAATATGAACATGTGGTTTGAATCAAGAGGAAGATTCAATCAACCAGAAGAGAATAAGAACTATAATTCAAACTCCAGAGAAAAATACTCTTCATTCACAAACGAAGATTTTGAAAAGGAAACAAAAAATATAATTTCAGACATAAAATCAAATCTAGAAAATAAAGACTATCCATCTGCAATGAATAAGATGGGTGATTTAAGGATGATAACTGAAGCATGGAATGAAAAATCAAATAATGTGTGGCAGGAGGTAGAAAGCAAATTCAAAGTGGATTTTGAGTCAATGTCCCAAGAAGAAAGAGAAGAATGTAGTAAAAATTATTGCTGGATTAAAAAAGACCAGGAAGGAAGGAAAGCGCAAAAAGAACTTCAAACTAAAAATTACGAGCAAAGAAAACAGTTTTATCTTAACTTATTTTCAGGATATGATAAAAAAGAATCTTCCTTTTCACAAGAGCAATGGGAAAGAAGACTTTTCGAGCAATTCAAGGAATTTGGAGAAGAAATTTGCAGTAACAATATAGATGATAATAATAACCAGCAGATTGATTGTGGAGAAACTCAATGTGGGGGAAAAGTCTGTGGTTTTGGAGAGGTAACAATTACAGACGAAAACAACCAGACAACGAAGCAAAAAAAAGAGTTATATTGCATTGCAAACACATGTCAGGCCAAAGAAGAAATTGTAGAAGTTAAAGAAATTATTTGCGGAAATAATATCTGCGAAGAAAATGAAACAGAAACATGCTCCACAGATTGCGCAATGTGTGTCCAACATGAATCTCTAGAATGTTCGGGAACCGTATTATTTTCAGGTCAAGATGCAAATAGCTGTCCACTAGCGCCTGTATGCCTTACAGAAGACTTGTCTTGTGAAACAGACGATGATTGCGCAGATCCTCTTTGCGGAGATTCATCATGCATAGAAGGAACATGCCAATTATCTCAATTAACAGAATGCAGAGAAGCAGAATGCACAGATGGAGAGAAAAAAGTCCAAAATTGTAATTCAGGAGAAGAAATAACAATTGAAACATGTTTGGAAGGCATTTGGATAAAAACAGATTTAGAATGTTCTATTTCTTCAGAAACACAATCTTCAGAGTCAGATACAGAAGAAACAGATTTAACAGAAATAGTAATTAAAGAAGAAGTTGTCGGAAACATATGCACTGTAAGATCAGATTGTGGAAATGAAAATGACGTCTGTAGCAATGGAAACTGTGTAACATTGCCCGAAGCAGAAATAATTGAGCTTTCAGATATTTCTTCGGAAGAACAGGAAACATCTCAAGAAACAGAAAGAGAAGATGAAACAGAAACAACAGAACAGTCCCAAGATCAAGAAGAAACTTTATCTCCGGAACAGGAAAATACAAATAATGAAAATGGAGAACCGCCCACAATAACGGGCAACGCAGTATCTAATTTCTTCAAATCTTTAATTAGCGGATTCCAAATAGAAGGTGAAGGAGAAAGTAGTTCACAAACTAGTGGCGGAGAGAGTTCTAGCAGTGGTGGAGAAAATTCAGGCAACGAAGGAAATACTCAATTATCTCCAGAACAAGGAAATCCAGGACAATTCAGTCAATCGCCACCAAATGAAGAAAATCAAGAGGACAGAGAAAGAGAAAACAGAGAGCGCGAAGATAAAGACAGAGAACGCAGAGAAAGAGAAGAAAATGAAAGAAGGGAGAAAGAATGCGCTGAAAGATGCGACAGAGAATGTTATGACCGAGAAACAAGACCTTACACAGAGAATTGTATAAGAAAAGAATGCGGGCAGGAGTTAGAATGCGATATAGATGAAGTTAAATTATCTTGTGAAGAAAAAGCCAAATCGGAAACAGATGTCGCTTCCTGCACCACAGATTGTTCCACAAAATGCTTGAAAGGAGAGAATACATGGGTTGAACCAGAAAAACAAGAAAATAAACAAGAAAAGTTTGTGTTCACAGTAGGAGGTTCATGTAGACAGGAAAGGGAAAAATTACAGGAAAATATATGGTTTGGAGGCTGGGGTGACGAATTTAAAGATTTTCATTTAGTAAAAGAAAAATATTATTCTTACGGCGGAGCCGACTGGTGTAAAAGAGAATATGAAAGTTTAATAAAACAAAGAAAAGAATTAGAAAAATCTCTTAACGAGGAATTTGCCTCCTGGTTTTTTGAAAAGTACGTCGCCAGCTCAGCAGAAGACTGGGAGAAACACATTTCAGGAATATTTGAACTTTATTGGAAAAGTATTGACTTATCCAAACAAATGGCAGAAAGATTAAAATGCATGGACAAGAATGAATTGCCTCCACACAATTTAATTAATTTTAAATATGAAACAGACTACGGTAGCATAGAGTTTTGGGAAGAGATTAAAACAGCAAAAATATTTGATGATTCTGAAGAAATGGAAATTATATCTCCTTATATGAGAACTTATCTTTTCCCTTCAAGAGACTTCTTTAAATTAGAAATGAGAAAGGCAATGGAAGATAGAAGAATACCTGGCCCGAGTGAGAAAGAGTCAACAAACAGTCTTACAGATGAACAAAAGAATAATTTAATAGACGAGGGATTTTTGGATGAAGTAAAATCATTTAATGAAAAATTCGGAGAAAATTTAGTTATTCAATTCAAAGATTATGCCACAGAAGAAATAGTCTTTAATGTGTATATTAAAATCAACGAAGAAGATTTAATTTATTTTGAACCAATGCCTTATTCAGAAGTTCCTGCAGAAGATGTTAAAGTAGAAATTGATATTGAAAAACTGCTAGATATTATAGAATATAGTGAAAGTGGCAGAGTTGAATTACAAAGCCCTCCATGGGATAAACAACCTCCAACAGGCATGGTCAAAGGAGTCATAGACGGTGTAAAAATGTACTTTATGTTTAAATCAATGTTAAATTCAGCTGTAACAACTCCTGAATCAGCAGAATCAGAAGGACAATACTTTACAAGGATGTTTTTTGATTCAGTAATGGGCGACGGCGAAAACAGAGAAAAAGGTCCAGAATTTGATGAAGAAAATCAAGAAGATAAAGAAGGAATAGAACAAGAACAAAAAGATTTCAAAGACTAAATCCAAAACCCAAGCCTTAAAAACCCTCAATTTTAGCGAATTATATGAAAGGAAACGAACACGGATGCAGGGGAAGAGTTCAATTAATTACTTTGAGTCACGATTATGAATTCAGTTTACCTATCAGCGGAGTAACCATAGACTCTTCAATTATTGCCTCAAAGGCAACTGAAATATTAAATGGTCTAGGTTATTTAGCAATGCCTGATGATTTGGAAAGTCCTCCAATGTCTTTCGAAGAGCGTTGCGATGAATTATTTGTCAGAGTAGACAGACTATTCAACGATTCTAATTATTTATTAAAAGAATTCCATTAAGCAAGATAATTTCCTCAAAAAAATTATCGATAACCTTAAAAATCACTAATTATCTTATAAATCAGAGATTATTTTTATCTTCTCTTCCTGCGAAGCTCCTCGCTTTCAGCTGTGGGCTTTCTCGATGCGGAAGATAAAAAGGGCTCGTAGTCTAGTGGTAAAACGCTCCGCTTGCACCGGAGGGTCGGGGGTTCGATTCCCCCCGAGTCCATAAGGGATTGAAAAATCCCTTAATCTTGGATTGTGCGTATTTCGCCCATAAGTGCAAAGCACCTCAAATAATTTCTTTGACTCATAGAACTTTCTTTTTTAAAGAAAGTTGTATTTCGGGTTCCCCCCGAGTCCATTTTCAACTCCGTAGCGAATATCCGAGCCTGTTGAGGATGGTTGAGCAAGAGAGTTGAAAATTAAATTCCTTCCGTAGCGAGTCTCCGAAGCAAGAGTAAGCAAGGAGAGTCGAGCAAGAGAATGTGAAATTAAATCCTCTGCAGTAATTTCCAAAATATACTAAAAACTATAAACTAATTACATTGAAAATATGATTTAATAAATTTAAATCTCAAAAGTCTAATGTTTCACAAATCTTCTATCCGCATGCACAATTCGATAAAATGCAATCGAAGTCATTACAATTCCAATAACAAAGAAAATCCATAAATTAAGCTCGCCATTAAAAAATTCTATCCTATCCATTATAATCCACAAACTCCTAAAAACAAAAACGCTTCCAATAAGCAAAGTTAATTCCCAAAATACATGCTTCCTCTTTTCCATAAATAAAACAAACAATTAGAGTTATTAAACATTTTTATGTCAAAGTGTTTGAATTTAATCGTAACACTTTGATCATCCAAGAAACAAGTGCCTATCAAACTCCTCGCTTTAGCGTAAGGCAGTACATTGTTTTTTTGACAAACTAAATAGCTTCAACAAATATATAATTCATTCCATTTAATGCAGAAGCTCTTATTCTTCTAGGATGCTTTCCATGTTTGTCAAAATGCCTATATCCTCTATCTAGGCATAATTCAACCATACTCATAGCAATATCTCTGTCTGATAAAGCAGAAACTCGCTTGAAACTATATCTCTTTGATTGGATGCAATAATCCCCATCATCATCAGGAATCATATCATAACAATACAAACCAAAACCCATTGTCCTAACGCCAAAATGCTTATTCATTTAAATAATAAATAATTCGAGTTTATAATATTTATAGTTTTATTCAGCTCTAGAACGAACCAATCTTGACCCAGTTTTTAATGAAGCACTAATTACTGAGGGATTAAAATTATATGTTTCCATAAAGATTTCTCCGGTTCGAGATGCCTTTCCAAGCACATCTCTAACTTTATCTTCATCCGGATGTCTAGGCAATTGTTCCCATAGCCTGCCATAATTAAATCCATTTATTGAAATACAATTATCAGACCGCTCTCTCACAGGAGTCATTTTAAGAAGATATTCTATATCAGATTCTCCCATTTTTGCGACAGTATAAACCAGACATGTCTTCCCATCTAATTGCTCGAGTAATGGGTCTGATCTTCTAGCACAAAAATCAGAAGATGTTGCAATAATCACTAAGGGAGGTTTACCTGTTTTAGTATGAGCTTCTTTTATGGCCGCTATACATTCTCCAATCATTTTAGCAGTAAGATTTCTATTGAGGATAGGAGGACGTTTTTCCCAAAAAGTTTGATACTTGCCGTCTATTCCCACAATACCCAAACTTCCATTTGAATCATAAACTAATTTACATCTATAAGTGCCATCATCATCTACTCTTTCCAATCTATTTCCATCCATAAAACCTCCTAATTAACATCTATTTCAAGGTGACTTTGAAGATTAAATACTCTTATAGATCCTGGCTCTCTTCCAGTATCTCTGTGGTATTCTCTTCCAGCTCTAACTCCGGCTCTAAACATTTCTTGAGCAAGATCTAAATCAAAACCTCGTCTATCTGCTCCATATTTTTCTCTTCCGATTCTAACTGAACCCTTAGAAAATCTAACAATTTCTAAAGGTATTTGAATCCTTTCTTTAGTTCCAACATTATAATCCATAAAAACTCTCAAAATCTTCCATATTTAAATGTTATCTAAAAATTATTCGTCGTCGCCCTGATCTCTTATTCTAGCAGTCTTTTCAGTTTTATGAATATGGATTGTGTATTGTCCTTTATCATCGTGGTAGTGTGCAACAAAAGACCCATCAGTATTATGCGTAATTGCAATGCCTGCATATGGTTTTACTACCAAATATGCGCTTCCTGTTCCAAATTTCTCTGGATGAGGTTGTGAATCCATAACAGCACTTATTCCTTCTGAAGCACTCGCTATCTGAGCCAGTTTCGACATTATTGCCTGTCGTAGAGCTTGAAGTTCTTGTCCTTTTGCTTTCTTTGCCATATAGGATTGATAAATGAGAGGTATTTAAACTTAACTATTAAGTAGTAAAATTAAAGGATATCTAAACACGTCAGTATGCAATCGGCTAACTAGTCTCAAAATATAATCTTTATTTGTAATTTATTAATTAATTAAATATAGGAGGTGATCCATCCGCAGGTTCCCCTACGGATACCTTGTGACGACTTAACCTACCTCGACATACAAAGACTCGTCCCTAACGGGCCTCATCAATGCATAACTCGGTTGGTTTGACGGGCATTTCCTTTTTCACTCCCTATGGAGTTACTTGGTTCCCCACAGTACGAACGGATTTCCCGTATACTGCGAGCCCAAAATGTTTTAGAAATTAATTTCCACTTCCAGTAATTACCAAATCAGGTTCTATAAAGTTAATTTTATCTTTTAATCTAACATCTTTCGAGATAAGACATATATAATTAATTTCTTCTCCCCTAGGTGTTACAAAATAAACAAAAGAGCCATAATCTTTTTCCACAGTAAGATTATATTCGGCTATTATGGTTAAGACTTCAGCTTTTTTATTTTCTTCAAACCCTACGGATATTTTGCCTGTTTCGGTTGAAACAATTCCATTATCGTTTTTGTAATATTCTGTTAGATTTTGGATACACTTTTCTATAATCTTATCAGAAGAAATTTGATTAATCTTCGTTTGAGATTTATTAAAAAAGATAAAAAATATAACAATAAAAACAGCTAACAAAGTTATAACAACAATAATTTTCGACTTCATGTAAAGCATCTAAACTTCTCTATTTATAATTATTTCTATAACTTCAAAACATTTCGGTCGGTTTCCTTCATCTTTCAAATTAATGAAAAACTACTATGAAACCAGCTGACTTCCTCTTAAATCTGTGTTTTAATTACAGAGTAAGTAGGATCTCCTTGGGTCACTTACAATTCTATTTCATTCATCCTAGTTTAATTCCTATTGACTTCCGCTTACCACCGACCCGTTGTAAGCGTCGTCTTGAAAACCCTTGCGGGTTACTGGCTGAATTTTGTCTCACGCCCTCCAGCGTATCCATTACTAGATTACGCCTGCGATGTTGACTAAACTATTTTCTCTGCACTAATGGTTGAGAAATAATTGTTGGATTTACACCAACTAGATTTGTAAGCTGCCAAGCACATTTATTTCGGTGAGTGCAAGGAGCATTGACATATTCACCGGGTGTTGCTAACGCCCGATTACTACGAATTCCAGCGTCATGGGGGTGA
>Ga0209542_10010331_pt1 | contig 16881 bp, 27 predicted proteins | sample RifCSPhighO2_01_FD_184028 | JGI IMG/M metagenome (GOLD analysis project Ga0209542, IMG submission 184028) | Soil microbial communities from Rifle, Colorado - Rifle CSP2_plank highO2_0.1 (SPAdes) (version 2) | ecosystem: Environmental > Terrestrial > Deep subsurface > Rock core/Sediment ...
TGCTCGCCAAGCCGGGCTCCGTGACCCCGCATACCGAGTTTGAGGGCGAGGTCTACGTCTTGACCAAGGACGAGGGCGGCCGCCACACGCCGTTCTTCTCCGGCTACAAACCGCAGTTCTACATCCGCACGACCGACGTGACCGGCGAGGTAACGCTGGCCGCCGGCACCGAGATGGTCATGCCGGGCGACACCGTGACCTTTAAGGTCAAGTTGGTTGCTCCGGTCGCACTTGAGAATCAGACCCGCTTTGCGGTCCGCGAGGGCGGCAAGACGGTCGGCGCAGGAGTGGTTACAAAAATTATTGCCTAATGCCGAAAGCAACAACAAAAGAGAAAAAGCCTGCCGCAAAGCCTCGCGCTAAAAAGGCCGCGGTTGTTGTACCGCAACGGCTTCGTATTAAAGTGCGCGCGTACGAGCACAAAGTGCTCGACGCGAGTGTAAAGCAAATTCTCGACACGGCGTTGCGCTACGATGCCAAGGTTGCGGGCCCGATACCCCTGCCGACCGAAATAAAAAAGTATACGGTCAACAGCTCTACCTTCGTCTACAAAGACGCGCGCGAGCAGTTTGAGATGCGCATCCACAAGCGTGTCATCGACATCCTCGACCCGTCTCCGAAGGTGATAGAGGCACTGACAAACTTGTCACTGCCCTCGGGCGTTACTATCGATGTAAAGATGGTGTAAAAACGGTGTAAATGGAAACTCCATTACAAAAAGATTTAAAAAAGAACTTTCCGGTCTTTTATAAAACCTGTCTCCATCTGCAGAGCGCGTCTCCGCTCTATAAAAATGTGTTTACCGCAAATGAGCGCGTTCCGGTAAACTACCAGCTCGCCGAGGAAATCTGTTCAGATGCACTCGCAATGTCAGGTTCGGATTGGAGTCAGTATACGAAATGGCTCTCGGACCTTTCGCTGATAAACATGGAATTTCTCAAGCTGCAGATTTCTTTGGAGAAGAGCGGTCGCTACCTGTATTCGACTTTTAAAGAAGTAGAACGGGAGGTATTTAAAAAGAATACGGATGGAATCGAAGGCGTAAAATACCTGCGCGGCCTGTACTTTACGCAAATTTTTTGGGCAACACATCACCGCATGTTTAATTTTTTTCTTACTGAATTTGTCGCCAAAACCCCTGCGGAAGGCACCTGTCTCGAAGCGCCGTGCGGTTCCGGGGTGTTCCTGGGGCATTTTCTGTCAAGAAAACATCGGTGGAGCGGCGTAGGGGTTGATTTGAGCGACACCGCTATTGCCCTTGCACAAAGGTTTTTTGAGGTTAAGGGAGTCTCTCCTCGTGCAAAGTTGATAAAAGAAGATATTAATGACTACGTTGGGAGCAGCAGCTTTAATGCGATTATGTGCGGCGAATTTCTGGAGCACGTGGAAGATCCTCTCGAAATTTTAAAAAAACTCCACAAGCTCCTTGTTCCAGGCGGCAGGCTGTTTCTCACTACGGTGGCATGGGCGGCATTTATTGATCATATTTACTTATACAAAAATGCCGGCGAGATCCGGGATCATATTGCGCAAAGCGGATTTACAATCGAAAAAGAATATATACAGAATATCTTTCCCAGAGACGCGAGGAGGCTGGAGGAGAGTGGTGTAGCGCTCAACTATGCCGCTGTGTTAACTAAATGACATCGCATATAATTGCAGGCATCGGTGTGGACGTTGTGGAGGTAAGCGATATGAAGAAAATACGCTTTAAAAAAAGGTTCGCCGAGTATTTTTTGACCGCAAGAGAGATGCGGAGCATCCCTGCGGGGAGGGGGGTCGCGCAGTATCTTGCCTCCCGCTTTGCGCTCAAAGAGGCGGTGATAAAAGCATTCCCCGGAAAGCTCTCCCCGCTTGATTTTTATGTGGAAAAAAACGGTCCGCGCCCGAGTGTAGTGTTTGTGCACCCGGCGAGAAATAAAAAATATTTTGTGCACGTGAGCATCACGCACACCGCCCGTATTGCCGCGGCGGTCGCTCTTGTGCACGCGCGCTAACCATGCAACCACTCTCTTACATCAGCGCATACACGCACCGGCCAAAAAGCGCAGGGTCGCGGCTGCACCCGGTGTCCATTAACCTCATAACCAATTTTACCGACGATGTGCTTGAGCGCATCCTCGGTGGTATGTGTCTGAACGAAGGGCTGTATCCGGTAATCACCAAAGCCCCCTATAAACAATACGGTATCGCACTCAATGACCGCACCAGCCCTATCTATAGGTCAAAACCGGACATATCATTTGTTATTTTTGATGCGAGTGCCCACCATCAGTCCGAGTTTTTAAGCGCAGAGCATCGGGATGACACACTTTCCGCCATTAATGCGTACGCAGGCGCGGTGGGCGGGCATACGGTGGTGGGCCTTTTTTCCCTGCCGTACCGCGGCGCGTACGGACACTTTTTTTCCGAAGAGCCGTTGTTTGTCGCACTGTCGGATTTTAATCACAAGATAAAGCGGCTCGCGCAGACCAACCCCGCTCTGCACGTTTTTGACGCCAACAAGGTCATGCACCGGATTGGCGAGGAGCAGGCGCGGGACCCGCGGGGGCAGTGCGCGTTTGACATGCCCTTTACGTCTGAGTTTTTGGCCGCGCTTTGCGCGGAGTGGATGGCGTACGTGCGCGCGGGCTTAGGCCTTTCACGGAAGTGCATTGTGCTCGATCTCGACAATACCCTGTGGGGCGGTGTCGTGGGCGAAGAGGGCCCGCTCGGCGTTACACTCGGGAAGGAGTACCCCGGAGTTGCGTACCAGCACTTTCAGCGGGCACTGCTCTCGTTGTGGGAGTGCGGCGTCATCTTGGCCATAAACAGCAAGAACAACGAAGCCGACGTGAGGGAGGTGTTCGAAAAAAATCCACACATGGTCTTAAAAGAAGAGCATTTTGCCGCTGTCCGCGCGAACTGGGACGACAAGAGCACAAACATTAAAAGCCTCGCGGAGGAACTCAATATCGGTCTCGAGAGCGTGGTGTTCATCGACGACTCGCCGCTTGAGCGCGAACGGATGCGACAGGAGGTCCCCGAAGTGCTGACGCCCGACTGGAGTGTTGAGCCGGAGGAGTACGTACAAAAACTGCTTGCACTCAACGTGTTTCATCAAATGTCTTTTACCGAAGAGGACAAAAAGAAAGGAAAGATGTACGCGGAGGAGGCGCGCAGAAAAAAAGTTGCGAAGACCGCCGGAAGCGTCGAGGAGTACATCAAAAAGCTCCGCATCAAGATACAGGTTGCCGAGGGGGATCGTGTTGCTATTGCGCGCGCTTCGCAGCTTACGCAAAAAACCAACCAGTACAATCTGACCACCAAACGCTACAGCGAGGCCGACATCGCCGCACTGATAAAAAAAGGGGTGTTGGTCGCCACTGGCGAAGTGTCCGACGTATTTGGCGGCTACGGCATCGTTCTTCTTGCTATAATGGAGGTGCACGGAAAGGAAGCCTCACTGGATACTTTTTTGATGAGCTGCCGGGTGATGGGACGCGGCGTCGAACAGGCGTTTTTTGAGCATCTTTTGGGCCGGCTGCGCACACGTGGCGTCTCCACGATTACCGCTTGTTTTGTTGCGAGCGCAAAAAACAAACCGGCTGAAGGCTTCCTTCCCGCTATGGGTTTTAAGAAAACTGGAGTAAAGTTGAACGAGCGTCGGTATATGCTCGCGCTCGGCCCCGCCGCCAAAAAATTGACTAGCCGGAAAGGAAAATCTATACTGGTGCTTTCCTCGTAGCCATGGACGCTCTCAAACACATATTTTCTTCGGTGCTCCACGTTTCAACCGACGAGGTTACCAAGGATCTCTCGCCTAACAATACCCCCGCATGGGACTCGCTCAATGCGATTATCTTGGTGACAGAAATCGAAAAGGCGTTCGCGGTCCGGTTTACGTTTGACGAAGCCATGGCGGTCAAAAATTTTGGCGAGGTTGTGCAGCTGGTGCGCTCAAAAGGTGCCGCTCTATAGATGATTTCTGAAAAAACATTCGGGGAAATTTTGCAGGGGGATACGGCGCAATTTGACGTTGATATAACCAAAAATATGGTAGGAGCTTTTGCTTCGCTTTCAGGCGACTATAACCCCCTGCACATCAACCGAGAGTACGCGGCTTCGACGCCCTTCGGCGGATGCATCGCGCACGGCATGATCGCGGGCACGCTGTTTTCGCGCCTTGTGGGGGTACACCTGCCGGGCAAGTACTGCCTCTATCTTTCGCAGACACTGCAATTTAAAAAACCAATCGGGATAGGTACCACCGTGACGGTCGAAGGGGTAGTCACTCAAAAAACGGAGGCGACTAGGACGTTGACGCTCTCGACCGTGCTGCGGGCAAAGGCGGATGGAGAAGTGTTGGTCGAGGGCCAGGCGCTGGTGCGGTTGTTACAATAGAAAACATGCCAAAAAAGAGAAAAACCGCGGTTGTTTCCGGCGGCATGGGGGGAGTGGGCCGCGCAGTATGCGCGCAACTGGCCGCAGAGGGGTTTGACGTCGTGGCGCTTTATTTCCATACAACAGAGAAAGAGGCGGAGTCATTTGTTAAAACATTATATTCCGGCGCGCACCGGTCTGTACGGTGCGACATATGTGACGCCGAAGCGGTTGCACGCACAATCGAGGAAGTACGCATACTCTACGGGGCGATAGACGTCTGCGTGCATAGCGCGGTGGGCGCTCTTGCCCGTACGCCGGTCCTCGCCATGTCCGCGGAGGGGTTTAAAGAGCAATTTGAAGCGGGTTTTTTTGGCGCGTTCAATCTTTTTTCATCGGTCGCGCCGCACATGAAAGAGCGTCGCCGTGGCGCCCTCATCGGTATCACTACTTCCGCCATAGAAGAGGGCGGGGGAGGCGCCCGGATGGGTGCCTATACCGTCGCAAAACACGCTTTGCGCGCGCTCCTGCGCGAGCTGCACAAGGAGCTATCGCGGGAGGGTATAGGGGTATATGCGATTGCGCCGGATTTGCTGAAGACGCCTCTTAACGCGGATTTGCCGGAAAAGTATTTCGAATTTGCGCGGGAAAAATCTCTACGTAAAAAGTTAATGACTCCGAAAGACGTCGCGCAGGCGGTGTTGCGGGCAGTGTCGGGCGCGGTACCCCCCGGCAGTTCTCTTTTGGTGTCGTCGGGCGAAGCCGCGCCGCTGTAGCCTGTATGCTTTTTAATTCCGTAAGCTACCTTATTTTTTTACCGCTCGTCTTCTTTTCGTATTGGGCGCTTCCGGGGAGGTGGAGGCCATGGCTTTTGCTTGCCGCGAGCTGCTATTTTTACATGGCGTTTGTGCCGTACTACATCCTTGTCTTGCTCTTTCTTATTACGATAGATTATTTTTTAGCCCATGCAATAGAGCGCGCTACCGGTCATGTCCGCCGGCTATATTGTATTTCGGCCATCCTCTCCAATCTCAGCCTGCTGTTTGTCTTCAAGTATTTTAATTTTTTTAACGAAAACATAACCCAGCTTGCGCAGGCGCTCCATTGGAATTATTCGCTCGAAGCGCTGTCGCTCCTGTTGCCGCTCGGACTCTCTTTCCACATCTTTCAAAGTCTTGCTTACATTATCGAGGTGCATAAGGGCAGATATTCCGCAGAAAAACGTTATTTTATCTACGCACTCTACGTGATGTTCTTTCCCCAGCTGGTCGCGGGGCCTATTGAGCGGCCGGCGCATCTCCTGCCCCAGTTGCATGCCGTACAAACGTTCGATTACGGCCGTGTCGTGTCCGGCCTGCGTCTTGTGGCGTGGGGGTTGTTTAAAAAAATAGCCATCGCCAACAACCTCGCGTTGTTGGTTGACTTTGTCTACGCGCAGCACGCCTCACTCGATGCATCCGCGGTGCTTATAGGGGTCGCTGCCTTTTCTGTCCAGATATATGCGGACTTCTCCGGATACTCCGACATAGCAATAGGCTCCGCGCGCATGTTAGGCATCGAGCTGGTGCAGAATTTTAGACAGCCGTACTTTGCCCGGTCAATTGCGGAATTTTGGCGGCGCTGGCACATCTCTCTTTCCTCGTGGTTTCGCGATTACGTGTACTACCCGCTTCAGTGGAAAAAAAAGGAGTGGGGGGTGTGGTGGTTCTACGCGTGCATTATTTTTACCTTCATGCTTACCGGTTTGTGGCACGGGGCGGGGTGGTCTTTTGTTATTATGGGGCTCTTATACGGCGCATATATCGTGGCGGGTCTCGCTACCCACAATGTTCGCGGCCGGGCGGTACGCCTCTTGCGGCTGGATAGAGCGCCGAAGCTACACCACGTGCTGCAATCGTTGTTTGTGTTTGGATTAGTGGGCATCGCCAACATATTTTTTAGGGTGCAAGACACGGCGCAGGCGTTTGAAATACTGCGTTCGCTGGTTTTCGGCTGGGGGAGCAGCGCGTTCTCTTTTTTGTTCTGCAATAACTACTGCGCTTTTTATTCGCTTGGAATCGGACGCCGGGACCTGCTGCTCGTTTTTGTCTCCACGGCGTTTTTGTTGGCCGTAGATTATTTTATTTTTACGGAAGCGCGCCTGCCGAAGCTTTTTTTCCGCCGCCCGGTGCGATGGGCCTGCTACTACGCCTTCGCCCTATGGTTTTTGGCCGTCGGGTATTTTGCCCCGGAGACGTTCATTTATTTTCAATTTTAAAATCATATGAAACTTTTTCTAAAAAATCTTCTGTTGTTTCTGCTTCCGGTATCAGTTTTTTTTGCGCCCGCTTTTGCCGTGCTTTGGGGTACGGGTGAGTTTTATTCGCTTGAACGCATCGGCGCGCTCGCGCGCACTCCGCGCCCCGTCCTTGCGGGCGCCGCGTACAGCAATTTTCAGACGCAGTATCAGCTTTTAGAGACAAAAACGCGAACCCCTTCGGTTCTTGCGCTCGGCAACTCGCACGTAAACGAGTTCCGGGCGGCGTTCTTTAAAGAGCCGGCGGCTTTTTATAACGCGGCGCACGCGGTAGTGGCCTTGAGCGACTTTACGCATTTTATCGGCGCCCTCGATACGCAGCCAAAGATTATTATCGTCGCAATGTCCCCATCGTACTTCAACCCTGACAATACCAAGGTAAATTTGATAAAGAGGCCCAATCCTTTTGCGTCCCCCATTGCCCCGCATGATCCGATGCTCGAAAGTTTTTTCCGCAACGGCGGATGGTGGAAGTTATATGTCGATTTTTATTACGGCAAATTTACTTTTGAGCAGGTGTTCGAAACAAATAGCAGCGTCTCGACCATTGGATTGCGCTCGGTCGCGGAAAAATACGGATTTACCAACGACGGGAGCGATTACTACGGCGACGTTATACACAGCGCCTCCTCGCAGGCCTCAATCCGTGAAGAGATAGAGAATCTTGCAAAAAATATTTCTGAAACTAGGGGATATCTAGACAGGACCACTTTTACGCCGTATGGCAGCACCTTGTCAGAACATGCGCTCAAAGAACTCAAGACCTTTTTGCATACCAGCAAAGAAAAAAATATTTTTGTCATCGGCTATGTGCCCCCGATAGCCCAGGCGGGGTATGACCGCATGGAGCAATATTCCGACGCCCCCTATGCGTACGCGTTCAAACAGCTCGCGCCGACCTTGCAAGAAATATATCGGGAGTACGGGTTTGCCTTTTATGATTTTACTTCCCCGGCGTCGTTTGGCGGCTCGGACGGCGAGATGCTGGATGCTGGAATTCATTTTTCCGAAAAGGCCGACCTCCGCATGCTGATACGCATGGCAAAGGGGACGCCGCAGCTACGGCAGTTTGTTGATGTACCGTATTTGGAAAAGAGCCTCGCAAACGCGAAAAGCCCGTTTGTCGTCTTCGATATTCTTGACCTACATTGAGCAGATTCTTGCATAAAAACCGCACCTGATATATAGTCCTTGGGACTCTCGAAATAGAGTCGCCCATGTCCCCTCGGGGACCAATGACGACATGAAGTTTATCCTTGGAACAAAGGGCAAGATGACGACTGTTTATACCGAAGAAGGTATGGCCTTTGCCGCGACCGTTATTGTTGCCACCCCCAACACTATTACGCAAATTAAAACCGCCGAAAAGGAGGGGTATGATTCTGTGCAAGTAGGCATGGGCGAGACTTTGGACAAGCGCGTCAACAAAGCGCAGCTCGGCCACACCAAAGGCAAGGCACTCAAACACTTCCGCGAGATGCGCCCGCGCCCCGCGACGATGGGTGGCGAGGTAGACAAAAATTTCGGCGAGGTGGGCGCGACCGTTGATGTCTCGGCCTTTACGGTGGGGGAGCGGGTCACTGTTTCTGCAATCTCCAAAGGCCGCGGCTTCCAGGGAGTGGTCAAGCGCCATGGCTTCCACGGCGGCCCGCGCAGCCACGGCCAAAAACACTCCGAGCGTAGCCCCGGTTCTATCGGCGGCGGAGGCGGCCGCGCGGGAGGCCGCGTAGCCAAAGGCATGCGCATGGCCGGCCGCATGGGCCAAGAGCGCGTGTCGGTGCGCAACCTGTCGGTGCTCCAAGTACATCCGGAGACCAACGAAATTCTGATTTCGGGCGCGGTGCCGGGCCGCAAAGGTACGGTGGTAGAAATCCGGGGAGCTCAAGGTTCGACCTTGGCTCAGGGCTCTTCAAGGTCGAACCTTTAAACCATGGAATCCAAACTTTACAACATAAAAGGCGAGGCAATCGGCACCTTCGACGCGCCGGAGAAGATTTTTGGCCTGCCGTGGAATGCCGACCTGGTGCACCAGGTGGTCGTCTCGATGCAGGGCAATGCGCGCGCAGGAGTGGCACACACCAAAGACCGCGGCGAGGTGCGTGGCGGCGGCAAGAAGCCCTGGCAGCAAAAGGGGACCGGCCGGGCGCGCCACGGCTCGTCCCGCTCACCGATATGGAAGGGCGGCGGCGTTACGCACGGCCCCCGCAAGGACAAAATCTATGCCCGCAAGGTCAACCGCGCCATGAGCCAAAAGGCGCTCTTGGTCGCGCTCTCGCGCAAGTACAAAGACGGCGAAGTAATTTTCGTTGATGCCATCGAGATGCAGGTGCCCAAAGCCGCCGCCGCCCGCATGGTGCTCTCTACGCTCGGCAAACACTTTGTCGGCCTGATGAAGAAAAAGAACGGCGCGCTCATCGCCCTGCCCAACCGCCACGCTCCGACCATCAAATCCTTCCGCAACTTCGGCAACGTCGCTGTCGAGGACGTCCGCAACCTGAACCCGCTCTCGGTGCTCTCGGCCAAATATCTCGTCATCGCCTCGCCCCAGATGGCGGTTGCAACCTTGAGCAAGAAGACCCAAGGTTCGACCTTAGCTCAGGGCTCTTCAAGGTCGAACCTTTAACTCATATGAAAAAACACTCCGGACACATCCTTATATCGCCCCGCGTCACCGAAAAAGCCGCCTACCTCGGCGAGGTCGGCGTGTACGCTTTTAATGTTGCTAAGGACGCTACAAAGAAGCAAATTGCCGATGCGGTGAAGGAAATCTACCAGGTGACGCCGCGCAAAGTGACACTCGTCGCTATCCCGCGCAAGCGCGTGATGACCCGCGGCGCCAACCGCATGGGGATGACCGCGGGCGGCAAAAAGGCCTACGTGCACCTCAAAAAAGGAGAGAATATAGAATTGGCATAATCATATGAAAAGTTACAAACCATACACCAAGAGCCGCCGGCACATGACCGCGGTCACCTTTAAGGGCAAACTCACGGTTGATGAGCCGCACAAAGCGCTGACGGGCGGATTCCGCCGCGGTTCGGGCCGCAACAACGCGGGCCGCGTCTCGGTGCGCCACAAGGGCGGCGGGCACAAGCGCAGCTTCCGCGACGTGGACTTCGGCTACAAAAAATTGGTCCCGGCCAAAGTCGAGACCGTTGAGTACGACCCTAACCGCTCGGGCTTTATCGGGCTCTTGCTTTACCGCGATGGCGAGCGGCGCTACGCGCTTTTGCCGCAGTCGGTCAAAGTCGGCTCGGTTATTGAAACTTCGCCGGACGCCCCTGCAACGCCGGGCAACCGCATGCCGCTCAAAAATGTCCCCATCGGCGCGTTTATATACAACGTAGAAATCAAGCCGGGCAACGGCGGCAAGCTCGGCCGATCGGCCGGCGTGCACATCGAGCTTATCGCGCGCGACCAGGGCTACGCCGACCTCAAAATGCCGTCGAGCGAGATCCGCAAAGTCTTGGAGACCTGCTGGGCGACCATCGGCGAGGTGTCAAACGACGAGCACCACCTGCGCACCATCGGCAAGGCCGGCCGCAGCCGCTGGCTGGGCATCCGCCCGACCGTGCGCGGCACCGCGATGAACCCCGTTGACCACCCGCACGGCGGCGGCGAGGGCCGCCAAGGCCGGGGTCTGCGCCGCGCCAAGTCGGCGTGGGGCAAGCCCACCGGCAAAGGCCAAAAATCGCGCCGGCCAAAGAAGTACTCCAACTACCTTATCGTCTCCCGCCGCAAAGTCGGCAAACGCGGTCAGAAGGCATAAACCCTGCCTTGCCGGCAGGCAGGTTGCGCGGGGAGGGGCGCTAGGCTATAGTGCTTATACTCCTGTGCCGCAAGGTTTTGGCGCTCTCTGCCAAAGCGGGCATGGGCATTTAATTTGGCCGCAGAGCCAAATTAAAAATCAAAAATAGATATTATGGCACGAAGTCTAAAAAAAGGACCCTACGTTGACGAAAAGCTCCTCAAGAAAATTGAGGGCAAGAAGCCTCAGACCGCTGAGCTTATTAAGACGTGGGCGCGCCGCTCGCAGATTGCTCCGGAAATGGTCGGCTTTAAGTTCGGCGTCCACAACGGCAAGACCCATATCGAGGTGTTGGTAAGCGAGGACATGGTCGGCCACCGCCTGGGCGAGTTCAGCCCGACCAAGAAGTTTGTCCGCCACGGCGGCAAGATGCAGAAGGAAATGGAAACCAAAGCCAAGGAGGCCGAGATTGCATCCGCGCAAGCCGCCAAGGCCGCCGCTGATGCCGCCGGAGCTAAAAAACAAGCAGCAAGCACCAAATAACAAACTTTGAAATTTGATGCTTGAGATTTGAAATTTATGAAAATTGCGACAGCAAAATTGAGTAATTATCGCCAAGCACCGCGCAAAGTGCGGCTCATCGCCGACCTCGTGCGCGGCAAGTCGGCCTCTCATGCGCTCGCGCTCCTTGCCATGCTCCCCAAGCGCGGGAGCGAGCCTATGGCCAAACTCATCAAGTCGGCCATCAACAACGCCAAAGATGTTTCTGCCGCTGACCTTTATATTTCAAAAATCGAGGTCAACGGTGGCATCGTCTTTAAGCGCATGATGCCGCGCGCGCGCGGCAAAGGGGCGCAGATAAAAAAGCGCACCTCCCACATCACCCTTTCACTCGCCAAAAAGCTTCCGAAAAAGGAGAAGGCCAAATAATTTTATGTCTAAAGTTGTACATCCATTTGCACACCGCCTCGGCACGATACGCGATTGGCGCCATCGCTGGTTTGCCGAGGGCGCTTCCTATCGCGAAAATCTGAAGACCGGCGTGCTTTTGCGCGAGTTCTTGCTCAAAGAGCTGCGCGGCATGTACGTGGGCGGCATCGAGCTCGAGCGCAACAAGTCGCTGCGCGTCGTCATCAAGACCAGCCGCCCCGGCCTCATCATCGGTAGGAGCGGCGAAGGTTCGACTAAGCTCAAAAATTCCATCATTGCCTTTTTGAAGCGCAAAAAACTCCCCGTCCCCGACCTCAAGCTGGACATCGAAGAGATCCGCTCTCCGGAGTCGAGCGCGCCCATAGTGGCCTACATGGTCGCCGAGGGGTTGGAGAAGCGCCTGCCCTTCCGCCGCGTGCTCAAGCAGACTATCGAAAAGGTGATGGCCAACCGCGACGTCAAAGGCGTGCGCATCACGCTCTCCGGCATGCTCGGCGGCGGCTCGATGGCCCGCACCGAGACGCTCAAGAAGGGCCGCGTGCCCCTGCAGACCATCCGCGCCGACGTCGAATTCCACCGCGAGCGCGCCAACCTGCCGCTCGGCGTCACCGGCATCAAGGTGTGGATATACAAAGGCGACATCTTTGCTAACAAACGAGACACCAATCCACGAATACGTGCGAATGACACGAATAAAAATTCGCATGAGCCCATTCGTTAAGGCTATTTGCATACCATTATGTTGTTTCCTAAAAAAGTAAAATTCCGCAAGTCGCACACGATGCGCAAGAACCCAAAGATCATCAAGTTTGCCACACGCGGCGTGACGGTGGCTTTTGGCAGCCACGGGCTCAAGGCGATCACGGCCGCGCGCGTGCGCTCCAACCAGATAGAGTCCGCCCGCAAGGTCATCGCCCGCAGCTTAGGCAAGACCGGCAAGCAGTGGGTGCGCATCTTCCCCGACAAGCCTTTTACCCAAAAGCCGGCGGAGGTAAAGCTCGGCAAGGGCAAGGGCGACCCGGTGGGCTACGAGGTGCAGATATGGCCCGGCCGCGTGCTCTTTGAGGTGGATGGCGTGACGGATGCTATGGCGGTCGAAACCTTGACCAAAGCGGCCAAAAAGCTCCCGCTTAAAGCAAAGGTCGTGTCGCGCCACGCATAAAACAAACGTATGGCAAAGAAACTAAACTACAACACCAATACGCCGGAAGAACTCGCCAAGATTGCTACTGCCAAGCGCGAGGAGCTGCGCGCCTTGCGTTTTAACGTCGCAGGGAGTAAAAATCGTGATGTGAAGCAGGCGATGAAGCTGCGCAAGGAGATCGCCAGGGTTCTCACAAGGTTAAACCTTAACACCATGGCTCCCAAGGTTTAACCTTAAACTCATATGGAAAAGACTATAAAAAAAGTACAGAGGAAAGAGCTCCTCGGCAAGGTTGTCTCGGACAAAATGCAAAACACCGCAGTGGTGGCGGTCTCGCGCTATGTCAAACACCCCAAGTATAAAAAGTATATGAAGAAGACCTCCAAGTTTTCCGCCCATAACCCCGGCAACAAGGCCAAGGAGGGCGATATGGTCACCATCCGCTCGTGCCGTCCGCTCTCCAAAACCAAACACTTCGAAATAGTGTTTGAAAACTAGTATATGATCCAAGACCGCTCACTCGTACAAGTTGCAGACAACTCCGGCGCTAAAATCGGACGCATTTTCAAAATACCCGGCTCTTCCAAAAAGCGCTACGCCGAGATAGGCGAGTTGGTGGTGCTGTCGGTGCAGACCGCCGAGCCGCGCAAAGCGGTCAAAAAGAAAGACATCCTGACGGCGGTAGTGGTGCGCCAGCGCAAACCCTTCCGCCGCAAGGACGGCTCCTACATCCGCTTTGACGAAAACGCGGTCGTAATACTGGAGACCGGCGGCAAGGACAAAAAAGAGCCGAAAGCCGGCCGCATCTTCGGCCCCATCCCGCGTGAGCTCCAGGAGCTCGGCTACCAGACCATCATCTCCCGCGCGCCGGAGGTTGTGTAACAAATTTAAATATCCAAATATTCAAACATTTAAATTTATGAACACCATTCACGTAAAAAAAGGCGACACAGTGACGATTATTTCCGGCGTCGACAAAGGCAAGTCCGGCAAGGTGACGCGCACCTTCCCTAAAAAGAACATGGTGCTGGTGGAGGGCGTGGGCAAAAAGGTCAAACACCAAAAGCCGCGCAAGTCGGGCCAACAGGGGCAGATTATCGAAAAGTTCCACCCCATCCACGCAAGCAATGTCGCCAAAAAATAAGTATGCCTAAACTAATTGGAGAACAACAGAAAACCGGCTTTGAAACGCTCAAAAAAGAATTTGGGTGGAGCAATGTAATGCAAACGCCGAAGATACAAAAAGTGGTGGTGTCGGTCGGTGTGGGCAAGATGGCCAAAGACAAGGGCAAAGTGGACTTGGTGGCCGACCGCCTGGCCAAAATCACCGGACAAAAGTCGGCGAGCCGCGGCGCCAAGCAGGCCATTTCGACCTATAAAACTCGCATCGGCGACAAGGTGGGCTACCAGGTGACACTGCGGGGCAAAAGGGCGGAGGACTTCCTCAACCGCGTGGTGCACATTGCTCTGCCGCGCACCAAGGACTTTAAGGGCATCTCCGCAGGCGCGATTGATGAGATGGGCAACTACACGCTCGGCATCAAAGAGCACACCGTCTTCCCCGAAACGGCCGACGAAGAGCTCAAAGATGTCTTTGGCATGGCGGTCACAGTGGTCACGACGGCAAAAAATAAAAAGAGTGCGGAAGCCTACCTCCGCCACCTCGGCTTTCCGTTTAAAAAATAATTTAATCGTTTAGAAAGTGAAAAGGGCCCGCTCATTGGCGGGCCCTTTTTTTGCGAGACTTCTTTTCGTGCTTCTTTTTCAAGAGCAATGAGCCTTTTTTGGCCCTTTCTCTTGACCTGATGAGATGGTGGAATCCTTCAGCATGAAGGTCCTCCTCATCTACATGTTCCAGGTACCCCACGGTCGGCTGCCTCACCATAAAGAACACTCCTAATAGTTACGATACTCTCTGTATAACCTATAAAACCAAATCCGTCAAACAGTTTGCATTTCAGTGCGCGGTGCGGTATAGTCTTCTTAGCCCAACAGGGCTCCTTTTTTCTGTCAGGTGCCGCTTAGTCGGAAGGCGAGGCATACCTTCAGAATCGTAACTCCCGAGGCACGGGGAGTACTAGAAGCATTATGGCCAAAAAATCTACTGTCGCACGCTCAAACCGCCCACCCAAGTTTAAATCTCGGGTGGTTCGGCGTTGCTTCCGCTGCGGCCGCAAGCGCGCTTTTATGCGCGACTTCGGCATGTGCCGCGCGTGCTTTAGGGAGGCGGCCAACGAAGGATTGATCCCCGGCGTCAAAAAATCTTCATGGTAAACGATCCTATCTCAGACCTGCTTGTCCGCCTCCAAAACGCTTCGCGCGTCGGGCACGCTTCTGTATCGCTCCCGTTTTCTCAAATGAAACTCGCGATAGCGGAGGTGCTCTCCAAACAGGGCTATGTTGGCAGTGCGGAAAAGAAAAATCACTCACTCGTCATTCCGCTTGCATACAAAAACGGCGCGCCCGTCATCACCGGCGTCAAGCGCATCTCCAAGCCCAGCCGCCGCACCTACTTTGGCGTGCGCGACGTCCGCCCGGTCAAGCGCGGCCACGGACTCCTCGTCCTCTCGACCCCCAAAGGCGTCATGTCGGGCGCGGATGCCCGCAAGGAGCGCGTCGGCGGCGAGGCGCTGTTTGAAATCTGGTAGAGAGATGCCAATACACGAATGCATACGAATGACACAAATATAAAGTTATGAGCCGACTTGCTAAAAGACCAATACCAGTACCTGCCAAAACCGAAGTCACCATATCGGGCGGCTCTGTCATGGTCAAAGGGCCCAAAGGCACTTTGCAAAAGCCCATCCACCGCATGGTGGCAATAGAGGTGGGCCCAGAGGGCGTGCAGGTTGCCCCTAAGGGCGCGTCGCTGGAGTCCCGCGCGCTTATCGGCACCTACGCAAGCCACGTCAAAAACATGATTGCGGGCGTCAACACCGGCTTCAGCAAGAAGCTTTTGATAGAAGGCGTCGGATTTAAGTGGGACGTTAAACCCGCCCGACCGGATGACTCCGGTCATTCGGGCGGGGGCAAGGAGCTCAACCTTGCGCTCGGCTTTAGCCACCCGGTTAAGATGGCGATACCGGAGGGACTTGCGGTCGTTGCCGACAAGGGCGCTCTTACCATCACTGGCTTTGACAAGGAGGCGGTCGGACAATTTGCCGCCAACGTGCGCGCGCTAAAGAAGCCCGAACCATACAAAGGCAAGGGTATCCGCTACGAGGCGGAAGTAATCCGCCGCAAGCAGGGCAAAAAAGCCGCCTAAAACTATATGGATAATCTTAAACGCCGCCACAACCGCATACGCGCCAAAGTACAGGGCACCCCCGAGCGCCCGCGCTTGGCCGTGTACAAGTCGAACCGCTACCTCGAGGCGCAGGTCATCGACGACACGGTGGGCAAGACTATTTTTTCCGCCAAGATGCCTGACGCGCAGAAGCTCGGCGCGACAATAGCCAGCCGCGCAAAGGAAAAGGGGATCAGCAAGGTCGTGTTTGACCGCGGCGGCTTCCGCTACACCGGTTCTATCGCGGCGCTTGCCGATGCGGCGCGCAAAGGAGGACTCCAGTTTTAAATATTTGAATGTTTAAATTTTTATGAAAGACGAAAAAAAAATAATCGCGACGCCGGAAGTTTCCGAACCGTCTTCGGATGTGTCTTCGGAATTGACGCCTGTTGCCGCGCCGGTGGCGGCGGCACCCGCGCGCGCACCGCGCCGCGGCGGCCGCGACCAGCGCCCCGGCGGCCGCCGGCAGTCGAGCCGCGCTCCGCGCGCCAAGAGCGAGTTTGACCAAAAGATGATTACCATCCGCCGCGTGTCGCGTACGGTGGCGGGCGGGCGGCGCTTCTCCTTTTCCGTGGCGCTCATCATCGGCAACAAAAAAGGCAAAGTTGGCGTGGGGCTCGGCAAAGCGGGGGACACCACGCTTGCGATAGACAAGGCCGTGCGCGACGCCAAAAAGCACATGATTACGGTTGCCCTCACCAAAGACAGCTCTATCGCGCACGAAGTGTCGGCCAAGTACGCCGCCTCGCGCGTAGCGCTTTTGCCGGTGCGCGGCCGCGGGCTCGTTGCGGGTTCCTCGGTGCGCCCCGTGCTCGAGCTTGCCGGCATCACCAACACGGTGGCCAAGCTCAACTCGGGCAGCAAAAACGGCCTCAACAACGCGCGCGCCGCAATCGAAGCTTTGAAGAGCCTCAAAGCGTAATAAAACATATGCAACTCCACACTCTACAACGCAGAACTGAACACAAAGGTCCGAAGCGCGTCGGCCGCGGGGGACTCCGCGGCAAGACCGCCGGCCGCGGCACCAAGGGCCAAAAGGCCCGTGCCGGCCACCGCATCCGCCCCGATGTGCGCGAGCAGCTGAAGAAACTCCCCAAACTGCGCGGTCGCGGCGT
>Ga0209542_10010332_pt1 | contig 16879 bp, 16 predicted proteins | sample RifCSPhighO2_01_FD_184028 | JGI IMG/M metagenome (GOLD analysis project Ga0209542, IMG submission 184028) | Soil microbial communities from Rifle, Colorado - Rifle CSP2_plank highO2_0.1 (SPAdes) (version 2) | ecosystem: Environmental > Terrestrial > Deep subsurface > Rock core/Sediment ...
AACTTCAAGTTACTACATAGAAACTAAGAGTTACTATATAAACTTTTCGATTTATAGTTAAGTATCACTTGTAAGTTGCAACAAAACAAAAGATTTAAATACTGTAAGCTTATTTCACAGTCCATTTTACTTTAATGGAGGCAAAACTATGACTTTAGACACTATCTTTGATAATTTACGTGATGGAGCAAAACGACTACAACCAGGCACTTTTCAAAATGTTGATGAATTAAGAGCAGAACAAATCACTAATCTCGCTTTGCGAAATAATTGGTATCATGTTGCTAATGCCAACGGTTATCGGGTGCAAGGAGCGGAAGTTGAATAGGCTTTAGTTCGCGGAAATGATAGTCCAATTCTAAGACACCTTGATGATCCAGTTAACAGTTCATATGACCAGTTAAGAAATACGGGCAATTTTAGAACTGATATTGCTGAAACTGATACTGCTTTTAGTGCCAAAGATACTTTAGTTACTCCTTTATCTCAATTAAGATACAGAAAAGATAAAGATGGAGAAAAATGGGTTTATTTAAAGGTTCGAACTGCTGATGGATTCGTTAACACCGGCGATAAGTTTGAGGCTCCTAATGATACTGAAGCTAAAGTTTTCAAGGAAACGGGCTTGACTACTGAATATCTTGCAGAATTGACCAAAGCAGGTAAAGTAACAACTCGTACCTATTTCTTAAATCCCGATTATGTTAGGCAAGAAATCGCTAAAGATCCAGAAGGAATACCAATCTGGCGGGCGTCTAGGTTGGATAGCTTCGACTACAACTCCAATTTCGATGCAGGTGATCGCAGTGTCTACATTCACGGCACCTTGCGTGGGGTACCAATAGTCGCCATAGGCGACGCGTCTGAAAAAGTTGCAGTTTCAACTGTTCCATCAACTCCACAGGAAATCACACCTACTCGCTGTTATGAAACTTTGCTGGCTGATCCTGCCAGTGCGATAAGAACATTGGATGAATACCTTTAAACTTAGACAGAGAATAATTTCTTCGTTTGAACAGCAGTATCCACATGAAATTTCAACCAAAGAAGTTAATCGAACTTTCAACTTAAATAAAAAAATGAAATAAAATCATCTCTAACTACATCCACTTGTTTCTCCACACACTTCACACAACATACAAGTCCCATTCTGTCTCAACTGCGTTGCTCCGCAGCCTTTACATTTCTGCTTTCCTTCAGTAATAACAGAAGCAGAATTTGCTGAAATATTTACTTTAACCGATGGCACACTTAAAAGCGGTGCACTTACAGCTCCACTATTTACATTTGAAACCATTGCCACTCCAGTTTGCTCAAACTGATGCAAGAAACTAGCTAGCTCTTCTACTACGGGATGTCCTTCCATCTGTAAGCTTTGTTGTGCAATTAATCTCGGACCTATTCCACTTTTCAATGCTAAGTTAACTGTACTCACTAAAGCAGAATGCATTACTTCTTGTGCAGGAGTAGTTCCAGTCATGTTTAAAGTTACTTCAGACAATTTTCCCTGATGTTTTCTTCCGGTAAGAGTCAATTCTTTTTGTCCTACATTTATTTTTCTTTTCACTTCTTCTACTGAATTCACTTCTTCCGGTTCTTCTAATATTTCCATTAAATAATTGGTCTCTTCCATAGCTACGTTTAAAGGCTGACTTAATTTGCTGTTATCTCTGTACAAAGCAACTGCTTTGATCATCATCTTCCAAGAATCATAATATGCTTGTTTTATTTGTTCAATAGTCCAATCATTAGGCATATTAATAGTCTTAGAAATTGCTCCGGATATGAATGGCTGTACTGCTGCCAACATGTTCATGTGTCCATAGGGGTGGATATATCGTTGTCCTTTTTTGCCACATTTGTTGGCACAATCAAAAACTGGATAATTTTCTGGTTTCAAATGCGGTGCATTTTCTAGAGTCATAGTGCCACAAATATATTCATTGGCTACGTCTACTTCGGATTCAGTAAATCCTAAATTAGAGAGCAAATCTCCTGGTTTTCCATTCATCAATTCTTGGTACAATTTATCTCCCACTGTCCAGGAATTGAACATATATCTAATATCAATACTGCTAACTAAACCTTTTTCAATGGTGTTTATGGCTTCTTCGGTCAATCCTTTTCTAAGTAGTGATTCTTTATTGATGTAAGGGCTACCTTGCAAAGTTCCATGGCCCAAACAATAAGTAATAATATCTTTTATTTGTAGAGAATTGTAACCCAATCTTTTCAAAGCATTAGTTACGGAGTGATTAACAATCTTGAAATATCCTCCTCCGGCTAATTTTTTGAATTTAACCAAAGCATAATCTGGTTCTACTCCGGTAGTATCACAATCCATGACTAGGCCGATGGTGTTATGACTGATAAATCCGTTGGCAATATAAGTCACATTTTCTGGAACTGATAAATCATAAGTGCTTTCTACGCCTCCATCTTCATTGCTTTCAATAGTATCATAGAAAAATTGTAAAGCATAGGACAATTGTGGATTCTGAGTTCTGTGATACAATACTTCTGCCACTTGTCTAGTTACGGCTTGTTGTCTCTGTAATGATAAAACTGTTGCATTTTTATATTCTCCTGCCGCACTTACCAATTGTTCCGTGATTTCATTAGGGATATATACTAAATCTTTTTTAGTTCCTTGAAAAGTAGTTGATAATACTATCTTACTCATTTTTCTACTGCTGATAAATCCTATTTCTTTTCTAAATTTGTCATTGTAGGAAGAATTTCGTAGACGCAAACAATAAATCTCTGCTTGCCCCCAGCCAGAAATATCTACTTTGGTAGTGCTTGGAAATCCTAACGCTAGTAACATAGTTTTAACTTCTGTACTAAATTCCTTACTGGCACTAGTCCAAGCAGGACTGCCACTAGTTACAGTACCATCTGCTTCAAACAAGCCGCGAAGGAAAGCAGTATACACTTCTTTATTGTTAGTATACAATATTACGTCGGGGATATAGGGTTGATATCCTTTTCCACCAGGATGTGTTGCTGGTTTTAATTTTGCCAATCCCGTAGCTTCCCACCAAACGGTCAAAGGTACAGAATTTACTGCAACTTCCATATATCCTTCTTGTGGTGTTATTCTTGTTTCCAAGTGAAATAGTTCTTTTACTAGTGCCGTAATTCGATCAGTTACATCATCATCTCCATTGGTAACACAAAAGCGTAGACCTTTGCTATGTAAACTTCCATCTCCCATAAAATAGCCGACTAGTTCTGCTAACAGAGGATTCATTTCAGTGGGAACTTCTGTTTCATAATCCGCATTCCAGTGCATTTCTGGCAGGGGCGGTAAGATTACGGTTTGAGGTGATCCAAACACATTATTTATTGATAAAGGAATTCGATCTCCAAGTTGGAGTTCTTGTAACGTTTTCCATTCTAAAACGTTTTCTTCATTAACAATTTTGATGCGGTGATTTGGGGTTCCTTGAATTTCATATCCAGCAGCAGTAGTTATCTTTCTTGTTTGTGCTTGACCATTGATATAAAACTTGGTGGCATCCCGGGGACCTTCATCAGTAAGAACTTTAAATGAAGCTTCCTGCCACTGTTGTCCTTTAACATTACCCACACTTTTTAGACGAACCAATCCTCTTTCTGTTGCAACCAGTGATTCTCCAATTAAACAACCGGTCGGAGCGATTACCGTAACTTGAGCATTTCTGTAACCATATTGTTCTCCTAAAGTAAGAGCTTTATCCCAAGAGTCATGAACTGCTGCCAGCAAATCAACTGGACAAACGTAAGGAGAGATCCCTCTTGGTTTAATGGTTAAATTTTCATGATCAGCGCGATTATATGCTGCTCGACGATGATTTCTCATTACTTTCAACATGTGCTGTCTATTTTTTTCATATCCTTCAAATGCGCCTAAGACTTTAGCCATCTCGGCAGAAGTAGCATAAGCATCTCCAGTCATAATTCCAGCCATAGCCCCGGCAATGGCTCTTCCTTTATCACTGTCATAGGGAATTCCTTGCAACATTAACAGTGTTCCTAAATTTGCAAATCCTAATCCTAAAGTGCGGAAGAGATAACTTTTCATAGCTATCCTTTCAGAAGGAAATTGTGCCATCAATACCGATATTTCTAAAACGATAGTCCATAATCTGATAGTATGGCGATACCCTTCAACATCAAATTTTCCATTTTCAGGTTCATACAATTTTACTAAATTAATAGAAGCCAAATTACACGCAGTATCATCTAAAAACATGTATTCGGAGCAATTATGTATGGTAATTCCATTAGCAACGAAAGTATTTGTTAGAGGTTCAGTAAGGTCATAGACTTCTTCTTGGCCAATATATTCTAAACTTTCCACGGTGTCAAAGGGAAGATCAAGATAATGTGAAACGGTTTGATTCACATTATTTAATTGCTGATGTTTATACGACTCGGGCATAAAACCAATATATTCCTCAAAGATTATACGACTGGATCTGCTAATGCGTAAAGAATGCATTTCTCGTACTGCATATTCTTTCATTCCTCCTTTTCCATCTGGTAAAATAGCAGTGCTCTTTCCTGCTCTACGATTTTGATATAATTTACTTTTGATACCAAAGCCGAGTAGGATTGTTTGAGTTTCTCTAAGCATTGATAAACTGCTGGAGTCAAGAGAAATATAATAACTTGCTTTATCAGCATAATTAGCTACGGTGCCATCAGCAGTGAACAATCCTTGCAAAACATATTTTTGTATTCCTAATCCTCCCTCCATTACCTGTTGAGGAATATGTTTTTCATGACTCTGTAAACTTAGATCAACTATACTCCCTATTTTTTCTTTTAACAAAGTATTAGTGATAACGTAGGCGGCACTGGTTTGGCGATAAGTTACTACTGCTGGACTAGAATGATGAGTTACTCTCTCGTATCCTTCTTCAACATATGTGGCAAATTTTTGTAATATGGGAACTTCTCTTTCTGCATTCATGGTGATTTGGATTCCATGATTTGAAGTGCCGCAACCATCCCCTAAATAAACTCCTACCATTTGGTAAAAAGTAGGATCTTGCGGTTCTTTAATAGTATCTACGTGAGTGGATGGAAGTAATACTTTATCATCTTTGGTTAATTCACACGCAGGTATAAAACCTCTATTAACTGTGAATACTTTGTGGTCAGCGGTTAATTTCAATTCATATCCGCAATTAGTAGTAAGACGATAGACTGGTTTGAATCCTGTTTTAAATGATCCGGCAATGGGAGAAGAAATTATTGCTCCAGTATTGGTTATAATGGTGGTTTCTTTTCCTATAATTGAATCTATTCTTTTCCATTTTCCCCCTTCGGTAAGTACCAAAGTATCTCCAGTTACACAAGGGTTACTTCCATTAATCCTTCCATCTTCCGGACAAGTATGCCATTCGTTGATAGTTGTGTCAAATTGTACTCCCGGATCTGCCGAGGCCCAGGCACAGTAACCTACTTGATCCCATAATTTTTGTGCAGGCATCGATTTCATTATTTCCCCATTAGTTCTGGCAATTAAATTCCAATTTTTTCCTTGTTCTACTGCTTCAAAGAAAGAATTAGGAATTCTGATAGAATTATTACTGTTCTGTCCAGAAACAGTTTGATACGCTTCAGATTCATAATGGGTATCAAATTCTTGTAAGGGGAAATCACTGCTTTGTTTAGCTAAACTCAGGGCACGAACTAAGTAGTTAACCGGTATTTGTGCTTTTGCTGCTTGTTTTAAATATTTACGAACATCCATATCTTCCAATGGTTTTTCTTTTCCTTTAGCTGCGGCAACTAATTTTGAAATAGTACGATTCATTATTTTACTTCCGGCAATTAAAGAAGCTACTTTTTCTTCTTCACGAACTTTCCACCAGATGAAACTTTCAATTTCAGGATGATCCATATCTAAAGAAATCATCTTAGCTGCTCTTCTGGTCGTTCCACCAGATTTAATACTACCTGCTGCCGTGTCAAATATTTTCAAGAAACTCATTAATCCAGAACTGTTTCCTCCACCGCTTAATTTTTCTCCTTTTCCTCTTAATTTGGAAAAATTACTTCCGGATCCGCTTCCATATTTGAATACTCTGGCTTCACGAATTAATAGGTCAAATATTCCTCCTTCAGTGACTAAATCATCATTGACTTCTTGAATAAAGCAATTATGAACCACAATACCATTTCCTAAAAATTTTCCACTTTCCGTTTGAATATCAAATACTCTTCGCCTTCCAATATTTTCAATAGAAATTACACTTTCTTCTCTTATCAGCGGAATAGATTTAGATCGTTGAACTAATTTATTGAGTAAAGCAAGCTTTCCTTGTTTTTCTTCGCTGATAAACCCAATTTGCAACTGGTATTGCTGTCGTGCACTTCCATACGCAACAGTTACTTGATGCGTTCCTGCTCTATTTTCCCGTAAATCTTGATTCCATGAAATTCTGGAATATATTCCTAATGAATTAAGTAATTGCAACACTCCCTGAGAAAGCTTTTCAGAAGAAGTGGTAAGGCAGATATCACCAGCATTCCTATTCTCATCTACTCTAATTCTTATACAACCATCAGCCTGGAAAAGTGCTTTCATAAATTCTCTTTTTTCCTGGGGAGAAGAACATATTATCTTGTACGGAATAACTGCCGTTCGGCTGGTTTTTTCTATCAATCCAAATTCTTCGACAAAAGAATGAATTTTTCTTCCAGCTAAGTGAATTCTTTTTCCTTGAATAGATTCATTTTTAGTTTTAAAAGAAGTAACCCAATAAGACACTTCCTCTCCAAATACTTCTTTAATATCTGCTAAAACTGCTTCATGTTCGTCATTATTAATAGTGATGATCTCCATACGCATGACTTGGCTGTAAATCCCGATGGAACCATCTCCTATTATCCATCCAGCCAGCCTAGCTTTAGCTAAATCAAGACTAAACACATTCTTTTCTTTCACTTCTAACACTAAAGGCTGTTGAAGAGTATTTCCTAAAGCTACTTCTTTAACCTCTTTCCAACTATATGGACAGCCCCATTTTTGAGCAGAGAGAACCAAGTGATCTTCAGTTAAATCTACATAATTTCCATTTTTTACAGTAATTCTATATGTTTCTTTTTCACCATTGTCCTTCGTGGCGAGGATTTTTACAAATTTTTCTCCGTCAAAAACTCCTAATCCTACTAGATTATTTTCTACAATTTCTCCAATATATTTTGTACCTTCTTCAGTATAAACTTGAGTAAAATAATCTGCACAAGCATGCGGCTGACTTCTCGTGTACGCATCTTTAGCATATTCTATTTTTCGAGTAATGGGATCAACATAACTGTGTCCTTGTGGGGCGCCAGTTAACCCATATGCCCAAGATAATCCGGTAGTAAACCATTGGGGACTATTAGGGGCGGCACTTTGGTTTATGATCATATAAATCATTTCTTCGTAGAAATGTTGGGCATCTGTTGGTGTTGAAAAATATCCGTATCTCTCACCCCAATCTCTCCAGCATCCGGCCATTCGATGTGCGACTTGTTTAATGCTGCTTTCGCTTCCAGTAATTACTTTTCCATTCTCGTCTAATAATGGTTCTCCGTGTTCGTTCTTTAAAGGAACCCCGGTCTTACGAAAATATTTCTGAGCTAGAATATCCGTGGCCACTTGACTCCAAAAAGTAGGTACTTCTACCTCTTCCATACTGAAAACTTTGGATCCATCGGGATTTTTGATAACAGAAGAACGTCTTTCATAGGTAAACATATCAAAAGGATTAATATTCTCTTTAGTGAAATATCTGTTTATTTTTAATCCCTGCTGCATGCTCATTTCTTGTTCCATTTCTCTGCACCCCTTGTGTTATGCCTAATCTTTACTATACTATTGTTTCTAATTCTTTTCTTAATAAACGAGGATCATCAATAGATTTGTGAATGGTGGCAAAACGCAAATAAGCCATTTTATCAAACTTCATCAATTCTTTCAATACTATTTTGCCTATTTCAGTAGTAGGAATCGGATTTAATTTTCGAGATAAGATTCTATGCACAATTTTTCTGGTCAGTTCCGCTAATTCAGTATCTTCAATTTTTCCGCAAGATTTAACCAAACTGTTTTTTATTTTGTCTAAATTGTATGCTTGTTCTCTCCCGTCTTTTTTCTGAACTGAGAAATGAAAGATGGCTTTTTCGTAAGTGGTGAAGCGATTCTCACATTCCAAACATTCTCTTCTTCTACGGATAGATTCATCTATTTCTCTTGATTCCAGAACTTTAGTTTCTTGATGTGAACAGAATGGGCATTGCATCTTTCGACCTCTTTTATTGTGGTGATCTTCTTATCTTACTCTTTCTCTTAATAAGTGATAAAACACTATCCCTGGTGTTTATGTTGCTGAAACCATACAGATTTAGTGTCTTCGGTTTTTAGATGAGGGCCAGTGGTTTAAATAGTTTTTAGTTTTGTATACTATGTATTGTAAACTGTATAATTTTAGTTTATAGAAAATAATTAAAAGTTTTAAGATACGATTACTTTTAGGAAGATAAAATTATTTTTCAGAATGCAACTAGGGAATAGTATTAATATATTCTGGTGGAGGCATTATTAGAACAATTGGTATCATTGAATAACACAATCTTTAAAAGCAAGTAAACAATCATAATTCATAAAAGATGGTGAAGCCAGAATTAATTAATTGGATAAAATCAGAGGAAGCACAAGGTTATTCTGAGATTGCTTTAACTAAAATTCTAGTTAAGCAAAATTATTCTGCGCGAGAAATAAAAGAAGCATTTAAATTGTTAAAAGAAAATAATGAACTACCTGTTTCACTTTCATTTGCTTTGTTAGCGGGTCTTGGATGTATATCTTTAATTTTAATAACAATAGTACTCTTGATAGCATCTTTTTCCACTGGAATTATAATAGGATACTTTTTAATAATTTTATCTGGTTTGGGAATTGGTTATTATATCTATTATCTCAAACAAAAATTAAATGCCACTGAAAGATGGAGTGTGATCCTAGGTATTTTTTCTCCAACCCTCTCTTTAATTTTAATTATGGGTTTATTAAAAACATTACAAAGAGTTTCTGAAAGGTTGTCAGAATTTTATTCTAATGGTCTGCAAGCAAGCGGATTTGTAGATATGATGACTATTTTTGGGTCTAGTATGAACCCTCTAATTGCTGCAATATTGTTTTATGTGTGTTGTAATGTTTTTGTGATTATTTCCATTATAAAGAATAAAGAATATGCCGTGTTTTTGTGGTATTTGTTTGCTCTAGCACTATTTTTTGTTTTATGGTTGGTGATTGATTTGTTCACTTCATCAATGTTAAGATCAACTTTAGCATAGTTCTCTTGTCTTCAATTAAATTATTCAGAAATTTTACTCTTCTTCTACTGATACCATTCTTCCACTTCTTCTAACCATCCTTTTGGCGCTTCTCTTCTTCCCGTTCTTATATCAGTAAGAAGATTAAACATTCTTGTAGATACCAAGCCAGCATTGCCATCTCCTACTATTTGTTCTCCAATACCTTCAGTATTGAGGTCTTCCAATTTATTTTTCCTTCCAAAATCTACAAAATATTTTCCTGCTGGAGATACTCCTGCTGCCGTACCTAATCCTCCTGTTTCAGTTATGTCTCCATTTCTTAATCCTTCCATTAAACGGCTTAATCTGATGGGTTCTTGGATTACCTCATGGCCTAATTCTCTTTTCATTTCTTCCGGAAGCTCCAAGAAGCAACGAGCAGTAATTGATTCTAAAATAGTATCACTAAATGAAGGAATATGGATCGCACCATCTTTTGTTACATGAAAAAAATTCATAGCTCCGTACTCTTCAATAAAAGTATTAGTAACATCTAGGTATAATACTTCTAATGCACCTAATTTTCCGGCAAGTTCTTTAGGTAGAATAGTGCCGCCATAATTTCCACTTGCTTTAACATTTCCCGTTCCTCCCGGAGCAGCACGATGAAAACGATCAGTGATTAGATAACTTGCGGCTTGAAATCCCTGGGGGAAATAGGCGCTGGAGGGAGAAACAAAAACGTAATATTTATATTCTTTACTCTTACCTACTTTAGCACAATCTTGAGTGGCAACCAATTCTGGTCTTACATAAAAATAAGCTCCTTCTTGTTCTGGATACCATAATCTTTCTACATCAATCAAACGATGTACTGCTTCCATCTGTTCCTCTTCGGGAACATGGGGCAGAACTAATCTGGTGGCAGATTTATTCATACGTTTAGCGCTTTCTGCAAATCTGAAAGTGTATATCTTTCCGTTCGGAAGTCTTCGCGCTCCACTGCCTTCAAAACAACCCATACTGTAGCTCAATCCTTTTGCTCCCCACATAATTTGGGGATTACTATCATAAGGTTTTATAACTCCTTTCTGCCAAGCTCCGTCACGATACTCTCTTACAAATACATGATCGGTCCTTAATTCTCCAAAAGGAAGGACTTCAGTCGGTCTAAATGGTTCTTTTCTTCGGTCCGGTTTAAGAAGGTAATTTACATCCACTGTTTTCGATTTTCTTAGCAGGAGGTGAAGTTAATAAAGATTGTTAATCGGGAGAATACAAAATATGTTACTACTAACCAATTATAAAAACGAAAAGTTTATAAATGTGGGTTCATTTACAGGAGTAAAATGGCTGGTAAAAAAACATTTTGGGAAGAACTTGTAGCTGCTTTTAAAGATAGAAAAGTGAGTCAAAATCCTATTACAAAAGTTCCTGCAGAAGATGGAACAGAGATTATGCCAGCGGCCGTTTCTCCTTTTGATACTGATCCTGTAGAGAGGTTTAGAGAATATTGTAGAGAGGTAAGAATGGATGGAATTCCTCATAATCCAAAACCATTAACTGACACTGATGTTAGAGATGAAACATATTTACCTCCTACTGAAATAAGATTCAGAGAACCAAAATCACTACTGCCAGATCATTTTTCTAATCAAGAACTAGATTGTTTTAGAATACCTCTTTCTGAGAGAAATCCAACCCATTTAGAATTACCTCCTAGACGTCCTTTAGAAGAAAAAATTAAACTTGTTAGTTTTGGAGATGAGAGTATCCCTAAGAGAAAACATCCTGTAGTTTTGACTTACAACGGAGTAGTCCCTACTCTTGAGCAAGAGAGAATTGCTGGTGCGTATCGTGCATTGGGTCGTGAGGTAGTTTTTGAAGAAATACCTACAGCAAAACCTATCGCGACTACTGTTGGAAGTGAAATTGATCAGGATCCATTTGTACGTCACTCCAGACCATTAACTTATCTAGGTGGTGAATCTAAAATATATAATTCTCCTACCACAGAAGAAAGAACCCCTAGGCTAGGTGGTGTAAGAGATCCATCCTGGGGTGCAGAAATTCATGTTAATCTTAACCAAGCTCCTCCCGTACTTTTAACTTACCAAGGTGCAGCACCTACTCCGGCACAAGAGAGGACTGCTGATTTATATCGAAAAGCTGGTATGGCGGTAGTCTTTGAACAAAGTCCATTTGTACCAGAACGAGCAACGACTATAGATAGATTATTTTTAGAAGAAGCAGGAAGGGGAGAAAGAATTGGTGGTAGTTTTGGTCAATTTAAAATTAGACCGATAGATTCTAAAATTACTAGAATAGATGAAGGATATACTATCAAACCTAAAGATCCTAAACGTTAATCTTTTATACTTCTTTTAATTCCATTCAATTAATGGTTTCAATTATATTCCAATGTCTTTATTATTTCCTTCCAGTATATGCGGCTAAACTATTTTCCTCATTAGATTTCTGGGAGAAAAAACACTTGCACCGATTGGTCAAGATTGATGGGAAAGATCTCTTGGGTGCTATAATCATCAGCATCATTATTTTCTCCCTGCAGAAATATCTTTATTTTAAAGGATTTCAAAGTTTTGCTCTCATCGATTATAATGGATTTTCCATCTTAATGGGTGTTTTGATGGGATTGGGAGTTATAGTTGGGGATGCACTAAGATTATTTTATCGAGAACAATCACATTTAGCTAAATCTGAATATTGGGTTCCTTGGGATCAATGGGCGTATTTGTTTGGAGCAGGGATATTTTCCCTGGCTCTGTATGTGCCGGATATAACTGTGGTGGTAATTATATTGCTGGCTAGTCCATTGTTTCAGTTTATAGGATATTATGTGCATTCGAAGATTTCTGTGTGATTATAGAAATTAGAAATCTTTATATTCTAACTCCTCATACATTGATAAAAAAGAGATAGGTGATGATAATGAGTTTTTTCACATCGTTAGTAAATGTACAAAGTCTATTGAAAGAGATTAATCATGCCATGAGTAGTGATAAAAAACCTGCTCAAATATGCAGTTCTATCGATCATCTTCGTAAGTATATTCTATTGGTTGAAGGAACACATAAAAATTCACTTCATCCCTCTGAAACGGTTAAACTTCGTGAAGTTTGTAAGTATTTAGAAAGTGTCAAAGCAATTCTATCTTCCAAAAATGCCGATGCTCGAAAAGATGCTTCTTTATTATTACAAAAAATACAACGAGATTTAGAAAGTATGTTTAGTGTAACGAGTGTGTATATGCTTCGTCATCCGGATAAATCTGAGGACATGGTGGAAATGTATCCTGGTGGCCCCTCTCGAAAAAGAAATCTATCTCCTAAAGGAGTGAGACAAGCCAAAGCTTTTGCCGAATATCTGGCTGAAGAAGTTTTACTCTGTCCTAAGGCAGTTAATGTGAGTATTTATTGTAGTGATATGAGGAGGGCTTGGTTATATGGGGAAATAATTCGTAGAAAATTGGTACAAACTTCTGCCCATTATGGAAAAAGAATTACTGTGAGCGAAGTAACTCGACATCCGGATCTTTTTTTTCGTATGAGCAAAGAAGCGATGGCAGAATACGGTCCAGATTATAAAGAAAATGAATTTCAATGTTTTGCAAATTGGATGAAAGGGAAGTACAAATTAACTCCAAATCCGGTAAAAGTTTCTTCGGAATTAGAAGCCTGGGCTGATGCAGCAAGTAGTATTTCCGGTACTGGTTCTTGGAATATTGTTATAGGAGTATCCCATTCTTTTATCATAGATACTTTGCTTTACTACAAAACCAAGAATCATAATGCTATAATTGGCACAGCAGATTATATTCGTTTTATCCAAAATAAAATGGGATATAAAGGAACGTGGTATAAGTATACTGCGTGAATTGTTACTAAACCCTTTGTTTTGGTTTTGAGTAGAATTTCAGCGTAAGATTAATAAAATAAACTACTTTATATGCAACTATGGCACGAACTTTTCATGTAATTATTGAACAGGACGAAGATGGCGGCTATATTGGTAAGGTTCCAGAACTTGCTGGATGCGTGAGCCAAGGCGACACTCTTGATGAACTTATGAATAATATCAAGGAAGCTATCGAACTTTGCTTGGAAGTACAATCTGGCAAAAAGACTTTAACTCCGGTAGAACAGATAAAATTTGTAGGAGTTCAAGAAATAACTATCTCATGAAGCTTCCTCAACTTTCTTCTAAAGAAGTGTGTAAATTCTTAGAGAAGGAAGGCTTTGAATGTATTCGACAGAAGGGAAGCCATTGTTTTTATCGGCATCTTGATGGAAGAACAACTGTAGTGCCTATACACTCTAATAAAGATATTAAGCGTGGTTTGCTTCAAGCAATACTTAATGAGATTAGAATGAGTCGAGATGAATTTTTCAAAAAACATCAATAATTTTTCACTCATTTTTTTCACTTTCAGATATCTCTCTACTTTTTCTGTTACACAATATCTACCGCAATATATATAAAATAGGCCGTAGAATAATCTTCTCGTAATGGCACTCTACGATCCAGAACTACAAAAAGCAATTCAGAAAATCAAAGAAATAGATGCCAAACTAGTGTGCATTCAGCTTCCCGATGGCATGAAACCATACGCAAAAGAAATTGAACAAAAAATAACCCAAGAAACCAAAGCTAGAGTATTAATCTGGTTAGGCAGTAATTTTGGCGCTTGTGATATTCCTTTAGGACTTAATAAAATGAAAGTAGATTTGTTAATCAGTTGGGGACATAATGTCTTTCATAAAAAAGAGGGATGGTAAATGGATATTTTATTTCTAGAAGCTCCCTTTACCGGAGAAGTTTCATTACTTCCTAAAAGCATTAAATTTCTCAAAGATAAACATGTGAAAACAGTAGGATTGTATGCTTCTGTTCAATTCTGCAATAATTTGGATAAAGTAAAAAAAAAACTTCAAGAATTAAATATTGAAATGATTTCATCCCAACCTGATCGTACTCATGTTTCCAACCAGCTTCTTGGTTGTGATAATTATCATAACTCTTTGAACCTTCCTTCTAAAGAACAATCAAAAATAGAATATTACCTTTATATTGGTGATGGAAAATTTCATCCTTTAGCACTAGTTTATGGCCAAAAAGATAATTCCGAACTGAAGGAAATAATCTGTAATGATCCTATTGGTCAACATTTTCAGGTTTTAGATTATACCTTTGTCAAAAAAATATTACAAAAATATCGTGCTTCTCTGCTTAAATTCCTCAACGCTAAAGAGATAGGTGTCTTAGTAACCATTAAACCTGGCCAAGAACAATTCCGGCCAGCTCTATTTTTAGAGAAAAAGTATCCTCATAAAACATTTCACTATTTTATTGATAATGTCATTTCTTTCGATCAGCTGGAAAATTTTCCTTTCATTCAACTATGGGTGAATACGGCTTGTCCCAGAGTGGGGTTTGATGACCAAGAGAATTTTCAGAAAGGGGTCATTAATTTAAATGATGCATTAATGGCAGAAGAAATATTGAGTAAAGAGAGTATTCTTAACCAGTTATGAGTTTTGATACTTAACAGTAGTCTTCCGTCGAATACCCGACGGTAATATAGAAACATTTAAATACCTCTCTAATTTCTCGAATGTATGGGGAACACAGTGGTTCTTCAAAAAGAGGAGGGTGAATTAAAATGGCTGAAGTAATAGCAAAGACAGGAGTTAAGAAAGAATCGGGATATCTCTATTTTGTTGATAAGAATGGAAATGTCTCTCGAGCAAAAATGAGCAGAGCAGGAAGAACCCATGGAACTGCTAAGAAAGAATTAGTAGCAAAAGCAGGCGTTAAGAAACAATCTGGTTTCTTGTACTTTATTGATAAGAAAGGAAATGTCTGCCGAGCAAAGATGGCTCGTGGACGAAAGAAAAGATTATAAGTTTTCTTTTTTATTTTTTTATTTTTTTATTTTGGTCATCTTTAATTTTTACAATAACTATTTTAGCATTTTTTGTGGCGGCACAATTTTTTTAAGATAAAAATAATTTTTATTTCTTTCTTGGGTTTAATACCCCACAGTTCTACTGTGATGATAATTCCCAAGAAAGATTAAAAATACCCCGCAGCTCTGCTGCGATTGGGATTTTTATTTTTTTTCAAAGCATTCTAAAGTATACTCCATAGGCTATATTTTTATAAATTTGAAGGGCTATTTGAAAAAATATGGCTGAATTTGATCCCGGCAATCGTCTTAATGAACTTTCTGCACAGGAATGGCTACGCTTTACTAAAACCTGGTTTGTGCATAATCCTCCACCTCGAAAAAGCAATGAAGTTCTTCATCCGGCTAAATATCCCGAAAACATGATTGAAGGATTTATCCGATTTTTCACTAAACCAGGGGCAATTGTTTTTGATCCCTTTCTAGGCACAGGAAGCACTTTAGTTGCCTGTCACAATAGTTGCAGAAATGGTATAGGGATAGAATTACAACAAAAATATGCAGATATTGCTAAAGAACGAATTAAAGCTCTCGAAAGTCAATTAAAATTAGGCCAAAAAAGTGCCAATGAAGAATGCAAACAGTTAGTTCTGCAAGGTAATTCTGCAGATTTAGAAGAGTTATGGAAAAAATATTCTTTGCCCCAGATTGATTTAGTGATCACTTCTCCTCCCTATGGGCCCATGTTAAATAAGAAAGGTTTAGCTTCTAAAGTACGTGAAAATCAAGGATTGGATGTGAAGTATAGTGAGGATGAGAATGACTTAGGTAATGCCGCAGGTTATGATCAATTCTTGCAGCGCCTAGTTACTATTTTTCAAAATCTCCAACCAAAAATAAAAGTAGGTGGTTATTTAGTAATCATTTTACAGAATTATATGGATAAAGGAGAATATAAAATGTTAGCCTGGGATTTTGCCCGAGAGGCAGCTAAACATTACCAATTGAGGGGAGAAAAAATTTGGTGTCAGGATAATAAAACTCTCTATCCTTATGGGTACAAGTATAGTTTTGTACCTAATGTTCATCATCATTACTGTTTGGTATTTAAGAAAGTGGAAAAAGAAGAGAGAATAGAGAACGTAGGCAAATAGGTTGTGAAAAAGAGGTGTACCATGCTACCAGATGAAGAAGAGATGAAAGAATTTGTAAAAGAGATACCTTCTACGGCTTCAGGGAAGTTAGCGGCTATGAATCAGATATTTTTCAAAGAAAAAGATTCTGAAGAGGCATTTAAACAGATGGGGTTGTTTTTCGAAGACCTGATTAAGAGTAATCCTACTTATTTTGAAGCTATAAAAAATTGTAAAACTGAAGAGGAGATCAAATTTGCCGTGGAAGAATTTTTCAAAAAGAATCCTACAATGATCGAGGAGACTATGTTAAGTTTATTAGCGACAAAGAGAAATCGATGGGAGGAAAAAGTAAAGGAATGAGAATATGAATAAACCAACTGATCTCTCTATCTTTCTTGAATACCAAGTACCTCTCCATTTAATAGAAATATTCCGCCAACAAGCTACACAGAAAATAGCTGCGGAAGGCTGGGCTAAACAAAATAGGAATGTAGACACTAAAATAGATAATTTT
>Ga0209542_10010334_pt1 | contig 16874 bp, 18 predicted proteins | sample RifCSPhighO2_01_FD_184028 | JGI IMG/M metagenome (GOLD analysis project Ga0209542, IMG submission 184028) | Soil microbial communities from Rifle, Colorado - Rifle CSP2_plank highO2_0.1 (SPAdes) (version 2) | ecosystem: Environmental > Terrestrial > Deep subsurface > Rock core/Sediment ...
TTTCTACAATGAAGAGAGAGTCCATCATGCTTTCAAAAACCAATGCTCTCCGCTTCATGCTATGCTACAATCAAAACATTACAAGATTAATCTGCCTATCGACTGCAAGAATGGGTGGACTTATACACCTGCTTTCATTTTGTGAAAAATTGACGTAGTATAAACTTCACATATGGACAAAAAGGAGGGGAGAAAAACAATTATCGTGACTGGCGGAGCCGGTTTTATTGGTTCGCACCTCTGTGAGCGCTTGGTTCAAGGGGGATATAAGGTGATATCGCTCGATAATTATTTTACGGGGTCAAAAGAGAATCATATTCCTGGGGTTGAATATCGCGAAGGACACACAACGGATATTGCAAAACACATACAAGAAACTCCCGATGTTATCTATCACCTTGGGGAATATTCTCGCGTTGAACAAAGCATCCTTGAGCCAGATTTAGTGCACAACCTCAATACCCTTGGGACAAAAGGTGTTTTAGAATTTTGGAAGGATAAGAAATGTAAACTTATATACGCAGGAAGTTCTACAAAATTTGGAGATAGGGGAACGACAAGGAATACTTCCCCATATGCACGCTCAAAAGCTGAAAACTCTGAACTTGTGCGAGCTGTCGGTGATAAGAATCGATTATCTTACGCAATTACATATTTTTATAATGTTTATGGTCCACACGAGCGGTCGGGTGTGTATGGCACGGTGATTGAGCACTTTAAACGCATGTATCTCTCGGGGGCACCATGCGCAGTGGTTGCTCCCGGTACCCAAGAGCGTAATTTCACTCACGTTGATGACATTGTTGACGCGCTCATATTGGTTGGCGATAAGGGGCACGGGGATGAATACGGATTAGGGAACGAGCAAGCATATTCAATTCTTCGGGTTGCGGATATGTTCGGATTTGATAAAGAGGATATTGTAATGTTTCCTGAACGATCCGGAAACAGAATGGGCTCAAACCTTGATGTAGCAAAAATTCGGGCGCTCGGGTGGAGTCCGAAACGTACACTTTCTGAATACATACAAACATTCGTCGAAGAACATCGACGTGGGGAACGACATGAACGACGCATCCTCGTATTTTCAACCACAATACATCCCGTTGCCGGACTTGCCGAGGATGCCTTTGTTGATCTTGCTCGTGCATTACCTTCCGTACAATTTGATGTAGTAACGACGCGGTTTGTACAAAATACCGATAACATGAAATCACTTGCGCCGAATGTCGCAATTCATCGCGTAGGTCTTGGATTTACAATAGATAAGTTTCTTCTTCCCATTTTAGGATTCTTTGCTTCACGCAATCTTGCTTCTCGTCACACCTATATTTTTGTGTGGTCTTTGATGGCGAGTTATGCGACACTCGCTGCTGTACTATTCAAGCGTATAAAACAAACTACGCTTCTCGTGACACTTGCAGACCAAAACCTTGACGACCTCTCTCTTATATACGGCATAATTTTTCGAGGAATAATTTCAAACGCTGATCAAGTGTATGGTACGCACGGGGAACAGGAAGCTGCGGCAATGCGAAGCACGCGAAAAACCCTCCCAAGGAATAGTCTCGGTGAGGGCGATGCTTTTGCTAACGCCTTGCGGTATGTGTATGCAGATATAATTAGAAGAAGGCAAGAAAAATAATGATGCAACAAAAGAAAAAAATACTTATTTTCTCCCTCGCATATTTTCCTAAGCATGTAGGCGGCGCAGAGGTTGCCATTAAGGAAATCACAGACCGAATTAATCCAAACGAGATTAAGTTTGATATGGTGTGTCTACGATTTGATTCTACCTTGCCCAAGATAGAGACAAGCGGCAATGTCACAGTTCATCGCATTGGATTTACCACAAAAAATCCAACAATGGCGGATATCGGAAAATTTCCCCTTCATGTAAATAAACTCCTTTTCCAATTTCTTGCCGCATGGAAAGCACATAAGCTTCATAGGAAAAATACATATGATGGCATCTGGGCTATGATGGCACATTCATGTGGTGTCCCCGCGGTAATTTTTAAAATACTCCATCCTAAAGTCCCATATCTCCTCACGCTTCAAGAGGGAGATCCGCCAGAATACATACAGAAAAAAATGCGCCCACTTTATCCATTGTTTAAGCGTGCGTTCGTTAAGGCTGACTTCATCCAGGCAATCTCTACGTTTCTCGGAAATTGGGCTCACAATGTGGGATACAAGGGTCTGCTTGAGATAGTTCCCAATGCGGTAAATACAAAACATTTTTCTCAAACATATTCGGAGGGAGAATTTAATGTGCTCAAGAAAAAACTTGGAAAACAAGGTGGGGATATTTATATCATTACCACATCTCGTTTGGTAAAGAAAAATGCGGTTGATGATGTTATTGAGTCGTTGAAATTTTTATCTGAAAATTACAAATTCCTTATTCTCGGTATCGGTCCGCTCGAGGAGGAACTAAAACTAAAAACTAAAAACTTAAAACTAGAAACCCGCGTATTTTTCTTGGGGCAAATTGATCACAAAGAAATGCCGAAATATTTAAAGGTCTCGGATATATTTACGCGTCCATCGCTTTCAGAAGGAATGGGGAATTCATTTGTGGAAGCAATGGCAGCAGGATTGCCTGTTGTTGCGACTCAAGAGGGGGGAATCGCTGATTTTCTTTTTGACCCCGATAGAAACCCTGATAAACCATCTACTGGCCTTGCGGTTAATCCCCGTGACCCGGAAGGACTTGCGCGGCAATTCAAACGATTAAATGAGGACAAAAAATTGCGTGATGAAATCATCAAAAATGCCCGTACCCTCGCGTTCGCAAAATATGATTGGGATAAAATCGCGCATAATATGGAAAAGAAAGTATTTAAAATCTTTTTAAATAATGAAATTAAAAGATAACAAAGTTTTATTGGTGGGGCTTGGGGTGCTTGGGGGCGGAGAAGCTCTTGCCAAGTTTTTAATCAAACAAGGAGCAAAACTAACCATAACTGACATTAAAAACAAAGAAGTTCTTGGGCCTGTCGTTCGAAGGATAGGACATAAAAAGGCGGATTTTGTTTTGGGGAAACATCGGAAAGTCGATTTTAAAAAAAACGACATCATTGTTTTTAATCCGTCTGTCGGCATTTTCAGTCCATGGGTAGCTCTGGCAAAAAAGAATAAAAAACGAGTTGAAAATGACCTAACGTTATTTTTGGCGGTGTTAGACAACAAAAAACCCGGCAAGAACTATATTGCGGTTACAGGTACGAGAGGGAAGACTACCACGACAACTTGGGTCAACCATTTTTTAGAAGGCTCTGTTGCGGGAGGAAATATTCCTTCGCGCGGGCTGTTTCAAGTCATTGATAAAAAAAATACACCGCTTGTGTTGGAGCTCTCTTCTTTTCAGCTGGAATTTATGCAAAAAAATTTAGCGGGGCCACACGTTGCCATAATCACCAACATGCATATCGACCACTTGAATCGTCACCGCACTTTTAAGAATTATCTAAGGACAAAAACAAAAATATTTTTAAATCAGACAAAGAATGACTTTTTGATTCTTAATGCGGATAATGTGCATACGAAAGAAATCGTAAATTATAAACCAAAAAGCAAAATATATTATTTTTCTCTTAAGCGTCTCTCAAGAAATAAAAGCGGTTTATTCCTTGACCATTCAGATATCTACTTTCAAGAAAAGGGCATGAAAAAAAATATTTGCCCCATGCCTTATTTTGCAAAACATCAGAGGAGCAATTTATTGGCATCTCTTCTTGGTTCCTATCTATACAGAAGAAATTGGAGCGAATTGATTGGGAAAATAAAATCTCTGCCTCCTGTTCCTTTTAGGCAACAAGTTGTTTATAATCACAAAGGTTTGGAAATTATTAATGATACGGCGGCAACCAGTCCGGATGCGGCCATTGCCGCATTAGAAAGTTTTGAGAAAACGGGGAAGAGGATTATTCTCGTAACAGGAGGAACTGACAAAAATCTTGAATTCAAAGAATTAGCGGCTAAGATCAAACGCTCCATTAAAAAAGAAGATCTATTTTTTATTGAAGGAAGTGCTACAATTAAAATGATACAAGATCTCAAAAATATAGGTTATTTTAAAGGGGAGAGAGTGCACGTTTTTCCTTCCCTGCAAGAGATTTTTGGGGCGATTCCTTGGGAAAAGATAGATTCTAGCATCATTCTTTTTTCTCCCGCCAGCGCTAGTTTTGAAAAATTTAAAAATGAATTTGATAGGGGGAGAGTATTCAACGGTTTGGTAAAAAAAATGAAAATCCATGGAGGGAGAAGAGCATTTTCAAAGTAAAGAAAAATACCAAGGCAATCCTCTGGCCGAGGATTATGTTTTGGTGCACAAAAAGGAACCGATGAACATGGAAGAATGGCAAATAGCTCAAAACATTGTTGAGGTCATTGGGAATGAAAGCCGGGTTCCTTCAAACTTGGCAAAAGAGTGTATATACTGGATAATCAATTCAGTTTCTTATCCTAACGATGAAACCCGGAGGAGCATAATCTTAATGGCGGAAGAATCCGTACGAACTGTTTTCCCGGAACTTTCTCATATTGACGAAGTTCATATGGATCAAATTGATTATGCGTACCGCCAATGGAGAGCAAAACAAAATCTATGAAAATCCTCATAGCTACAGGCATATATCCTCCCCATGTTGGTGGACCGGCTCATTACGCCCAGGAACTTAAGAAGTCGCTTGAAAAACTCGGGAACACGGTGGAAGTTGCCACGTACGGGATCGAGCGGAAACTGCCCATTGGTATCCGTCATATCGTGTATTTTATCCGTGCCATATTTTCTCTTCCTGGCGTTGAATACATTATCGCGCTTGATACGTTGAGTACCGGCGTCCCGGCAGTTTTTGCAGCGCGCATTATGGGAAAAAAGATCATTGTCCGTACTGGGGGAGATTTTCTTTGGGAGTCATATGTGGAGCGAACAGGGGAGAAGATACCGCTTTCTCAATTTTACACAGCACAGCGAATTTTTTCTCTTAAGGAAAAAATAATTTTTAAACTTACTAAATATCTTCTTAAGAACGCGAGCAGTGTTGTGTTTAGTACCAAGTGGCAAAAAGGTATCTTTATTGATGCGTACGGCGTACAGCCGAAAAAAACAGCTCTTATAGAAAATTTTTATGGGAAGAGGGTTATAGAATCTATGCCTACAAAAAAAGTTTTCTTGTGGGCGGGGCGTGAGATCACTCTTAAAAACGTTGATATGCTGAAGGGTGCATTTGAAAAAGCTCATAAGAAAGAGGTAAACATTGAGCTTAAGTTAATAACAGATCTTTCTCACGAAAAGCTTATGGATGAGATTAAAAAATGTTATGCCATCATCGTTCCTTCAGTGTCCGATATAAGCCCCAACCTCATTCTTGAGGGGATAGGTCTTGGGAAACCGTTCATTCTTACCAAGTACACAGGCTTTCAGGAAAAGCTCGTAGAGTGTGGTATTTTTGTGGATCCCTTGAATGCAGATGAGATAGCTGAAAAGATCATATACTTAAGTGACCAAAACAATTATAATGAATACGTAAAACACATATCTAATTTTGCATATACGCATTCTTATGATGAAATAGCGCGTGAATTTTTAGCACTCTATAAAACACTATGAGGGTATTGAGTATCGGGACAGACAGAAATCTTTTTATGAATGATACCGAAGTGCGCGAGCGCACCATTAAGTATGGAAAGCTCGTTGACGAGCTCCATATCATTGTTTTTTCTCTAAGTTTGTTGAATCATACCCCACAAAAAATTTCGGAGAATGTCTGGATCTACCCCACCAATTCATGGAATCGCTGGTTCTACGTTCATGACGCGATCTCGATCGGGAAAAAGATCCTCTCTACGAATTACAAACTACAGTCTACGAATTGGTTGGTTACAAGTCAGGACCCTTTTGAAACGGGCCTTGTTGGGTATCGCATCGCGAGAAAATTTAAATTACCCCTACAACTCCAAGTACACACCGACTTTCTTGATCCACACTTTATACATGAATCACATTTGAACAAGGCGCGTGTGAAAATCGCCCGGTCTCTTATACCAAAAGCAACGCGTATTCGCGTAGTGTCGCAAAAAATAAGAAATTCAATTATTGATACATTTAAAAATATTAATTCGGCGCACATCGACGTACTTCCTATTTTTGTCGATCTGCAGAAGATAAAATTAGATGACGGCATACCTAACTTAAAGAAAAAATATCCGCAGTTTGATTTTCTTCTTCTCGTGGTTGCGCGGTTGGAGCAGGAAAAAAATGTTCCCCTTGCGCTCTTTGCGCTCAAAAGCGTGTTGCGAAGACACCCGAAAACAGGACTTATCATTGTGGGTGAGGGGAGCAAGAAAATTCGGCTCAAAAAACTCATTGAGCATGAGGGAATAGCGGGGAATGTTTTATTTGAAGGATGGCAACGCGATCTTGCTCCGTACTACAAGACCGCGGACGCGCTTTTGGTGACCTCAAATTATGAAGGGTTTGGCCGTATGTTCATTGAGGCGGCCGCGGTCGGATGTCCTATCGTCACTACCGATGTGGGAATCGCACGAGAGCTTATTTTGGACGACGAAAGTTCATTTATATGTCCCGTGGGAGACCGCGCGTGTATGGGAAGAAATGTTGCGCGTTTGATAGAACATGAAAGTGTTCGTAGGGTGTACGGGCTTAAGATCAAAGGGAGGGCCGTGGGGATTACGATCTCTGATGAAAAAACATATTTTGAGCAATACAAGGCGCTTTGGGAGCAATGTCTATGAAATCATACAACATCAAACTTTCCCACTAAAGGTGGTAAGGTGCCGCACTTGACAGAGGTGATACACTTTTGGTACACTCTAGTTATTACGATTAAAATAAATACCATGGCTACCATCAAAAAAAGAGTAAATATAAGCATTCCAAAATCTACGGAAGATGTTTTGTCAAAACTTGCAAAACGCGACCAAGTACCGCAAGCAACAAAAGCCGCCGAGCTTCTTCGATACGCCATCGAACTTGAGGAGGACCGTGTTTTGAATAATATTGCTGCTGCTAGAGAGGCGGAGGGTTCAAAATTACTTTCCCACAAAGAAGTATGGAAGTAATTTTTACCGTTCGGTATTATAAAAAAGTTCTCACCGTAGATATACCAAGACTATCTCCGATAGACAAAGAAAGGGTTAAAAAAAGTATTGAGGAAAAGTTAACCGTACAACCGCACATATTCGGTGAACACCTACATCATTCATTGCGCGGATATAAGAAACTGCGTGTTGGTGATTACCGCGTTATTTTTTATATTGAAGAAAAAACAGTAATTATTTTTTGTATTGAGCACCGCTCAATTGTTTACAAAGAAGTGCACAAGCGTTTGTAGGTATGATAAAATCCCGCATGAGATTCTGGACCGCAATACCAGGGACGTGGACGCATAGTTAAAATCATAATAATGGTGTATAGGGATAACTTAAGAAAAAGGATAGGTAAAAAGAAAAGCACCGCCAGACTCAAGCCCCACACCTTTTGTGCTGTTGTTACCATCGTGTTTTTGCTACAATAATATAATCCATAGAGATAGCAGGATTAATGGTTTTAGATATCTATCCCGAATTTGGCAACAAAAACACAACAGCACAAAAGGTGTGGGGGCAAGCTAGTATGCGGATTCTCATTATTACTCAAAAAGTCGATATCAATGATGGCGTGCTCGGTTTTTTTCATCGTTGGGTGGAAGAGTTCGCCAAACATTGTGAATCAATCATTCTGATCTGTCTTTACGAGGGAGCGCACAATTTTCCTCAAAACGTGCGCGTGCTTTCGCTTGGGAAAGAAGAAGGGGAGTCTCGATCAAAATATATTTTTAAGTTTTACCAATATATTTGGCAAGAGCGAAAGAATTATGATACGGTATTCGTCCATATGAACCAACTTTATGTGGTTCTCGGAGGAATTATTTGGCGTAGTTTGCATAAAGGAATCGCGTTGTGGTATACACATAAAAGCGTAACAACATCTTTACGGATAGCCGAACGGTTCGCAGACATTATTTTTACCGCGTCACCTGAAAGTTTCCGGCTTCCTAGTCGGAAATTGCATGTGATGGGGCATGGTATAGACACTGCGCGTTTTGCGGATCTCGCTCTTCGTAGAGGAGTTGGCTCCTTGTTTCGCATACTCACCATAGGAAGAATTTCCCCGGTTAAGGATTACGAAACGCTGATACGCGCCGCGGAGATACTCCACAAAGAAGGGCTAGTGTTTTCTTTGACCATTGTGGGCGGAATAGCGGATGACCGACATGAGGCATATTTGATGCAGATAAGAAAAATGATCACTGAAAAAGGTCTTGATGCGCTTGTCACGCTTGCGGGCGAGGTGCCCAACAGTCAAATTGAAACATATTTACTTAATGCGGATGCGTTTGTTAATATGAGCCAGACGGGAAGTTTGGATAAAGCTGGACTTGAAGCAATGGCGGCGGGAATTCCGACCATTACATCAAACGAAGCCATTGCCGGAGTGCTTGGTGAAAAACATAAAAATCTTGTATTTGTTCCGCAAAATCCGCAAAATCTCGCCGAAGTTTTAAAAACAGTCATGAATTCAAGTGTTCAAGCACGAAATGAGATTGGCGGTTCGCTCCAATCCATAGTAAGGGAAAATCATGACATCAGTAAGCTTATTCCGAACATCATTAAAGAACTGGAGCGCGCATAATCATGAGCACAAACACAGTACCCCAAGTTGATCCGAAGCATTACCGCTTTTCAAAATATTGCGGCGGGGAGCGCTGGAAAAATTACTGGTATCAAGCAGACACGATATTTAAAAGCGGAGCCAGAACAGTGCTTGAGATAGGACCGGGAGATCAGACGGTTACGAATCTTTTGCGGAAAAACGGCATTTCGGTGACGACCGTTGATATCGATCCGCAGCTGAAACCGGACACAGTGGCATCGGTTGAAAAACTTCCATTCCCAGACGGGTCATTTGATGCAGTGCTGTGTTCCGAGGTTTTGGAACACATTCCATATGAAAGCTTTTCACAGGCACTTAAGGAGATTCACCGCGTGTCGAAAAACCATGTTACCATTGGTCTTCCTCATGCAGGTGTTGTTTTTCTTTTCCGCGTCAAAGTACCGCTTCTTTCCTATGTAACGCTATTCTTTAAAATTCCTTTCTTTTGGAAAACACACCAATTTAACGGGGAACATTATTGGGAGTTGGGGAAGAATGGATACTCACGAAAAAATGTGAGGGGAATGATGGAGTCGATCGGTTTTAATGTCGTGGAGGAGACAATCCACTATGATGATCCGGCGCACTGTTTATTTGTATTACGTAAGTAAAATGCAAACAATAATGAAATCAGAGGAAGTAAAAAAGATCTACGACACCGCGCTTCGCGAGAAGTACAAGGGGACATACGAGCAAGAACGCTGGTTCTCAAGTGCGGTCGCGCGTGCCGGTTATGATATGACCAAATCGGCAATCGAGCGTTTTATACACTCGCTCAAAGCTTCTCCAGAGCGGTATCTTGAAGTAGGGCCGGGGCCGGGAACATGGACGAAACTTTTCTATGAGCGTTTTGGTGCCGATGCGGTGTTTGACCTGGTTGATATATCGGAAGAAATGTTGAATGAATCCAAAAAGACTTTTTCCGGCAAGTCAAATGTGCACTATTTCAATACCGACTTCACTCAATTCAAGTCTGATATGACCTATGACCTTTTCTTTTCTTCTCGTGCATTTGAATATTTCCCCGACAAGGATATGTTTGTCGCACAGGTGGCGAAACTTCTTAATAAAAATGGTATGGGGCTTGTCATCACGAAAACGCCAAAGTATAAACGCCAGAGAATGCTTGGAGAAAATACTCCCGCATTTCACGGAGGGCAGATCTCCTCGGAAGAAATGAGTATACTTCTCAAAAAACATGGTTTTATTGATATTCATTTTTACCCCGTGACGCTCGTATTTCCTGTTTTGCGTATCGCGTTTCTTAACAGACTGCTTGGAAATATTTTCGGAAGATTTGGTCTTAATACCGTCAGTAATTTTTTTTCCGAATCGTATTGCGTGGTATTTACAAAAGCATGATCATAGAATTCTATGGGCTGCCCGGTTCCGGGAAAACAACCGCGGCACAAAAACTGAAAGAGGTGCAGGGGGTTGAGCCGGTCACTATTACGGGGCGGCGCGAATTGTGTTTCTTGTCGGCAAAATTTGCTCTTAAAAATCCAAAAGCATTTTTCCTTACGTTCGGGCTCATATTGGTGAACTCACGGGACTTAAAAATGTTTTACTATAAGCTTATGAATGTGCTTTTGTACAGAACCGCAAAATACGAAAAAGCGCTTGAAGCGCATATGCCGGTACTTCTTGATGAGGGACTTTTTCAAAACGTACTTTCCCTTTTTGAAAGACCGATGACGAAGGAAAAACTTTTACATTACGCCAGAGTTCTCCCTAAGCCCGATACTCTCGTTATTTTCCATATAGAACAGAATAAGCGACAGAAGCTTCTCAATGCCCGCAAGAGGATTCCGCGACGAGAATTTGGCGAGGAGTATCGCACCCAATGGGAACGAGCGATGGAAGAAAATGATAAAATATTTCGCGGGTTTATTTCCGAGTTCCCTCTAAAGTGTGTTTTTGTGGAAGAATTGGATGAAGTGCCCGATGTTGAACGTATATTAAATACACAACGATAATATGAGGAATTTCATTAAAACAGCGATATATTTTGTTTTCTATACCCTTGATACGTTCTTGGGTGTTTGGGGGCGGAAAAAGAAAAATGTTTTGGTTCTCATGTATCATTCTGTCGAAGAGAGTCCGTGGAAATACAGCGTCTCACCGTCTCTTTTTGAGCGACAGATGAAATATTTGGCAAAGAATTTTTCCATTATTCCACTTGCCGATGTTGTTTCTTACGCAAAAGGGGAGAAAGAATTTTCCGGCAAATCTGTTGCCATAACTATTGACGATGGATACGCGGATACCTATACCACCGTATTCCCGGTCATCAAGAAATTTAAAATTCCCGTTACGGTATTTCTTACTACCGACCTAAGTAAATCTTCCAAGCTTGGCAATCTTCCGCGCATTACATGGCCGCAGGTTGAGGAAATGGGGAAGAGCGGACTCGTTACGTTTGAAGTTCATGGGCATACCCACGCAAATCTTGTAGAGATATCTGGGAATGGAGACGCGCTTAAAGGTGAAATCATGCAATGCGCGAATGAAATCAAAAATCATACCGGCAGAGAGCCGCGGATGATCGCATACGCGTCAGGGCATAAAAATCCAACCGTTATCGATTTTCTCAAAAAAAATGGATTTCGTGCCGGCTTCACCATCAACGAAGGATTCATTCGGCAGGGCGATGATGTATTTCGTTTGCGCCGGACACAGGTGGATGGCACGATGAGCTTCACCTTGTTTAAAATGCGGCTTACGGGCGCGGTGGAATTCAATCGCCGTTTTGTTGATATGATGCGTACTATCTATGGAAAGTAATCAGAAAAAAATACCCTGCAGTGTGGGCATTCTTACGTACAACTCAAGTGCGACCCTTGAACGCGCCCTTAAAAGTCTCGACGGGTTTGGAGAGGTCATTATTTCGGATGGCGGGAGCACTGATGATACGCTTGCAATCGCGCGAAAATATGGCTGTAAAATAATTTCACAAAGCAATTCTGGGCACCCCATTACTGATTTTTCGCTTGAACGAAACCGCACCCTAGACGTATCTTCTTTTGACTGGTTTTTTTATCTGGATTCGGATGAAGTAATCAGCCCGGAGCTACGGAATGAAATTGAACATATTGCGAACAATCCAATCCCTGAACATTTGGTGTATCGTGTTCGATATGAAAAAACGAGCCAAGATTTCGCAATCCGATACAAGACGGCGAAACAATATTGTCAGAATCGTTTTTTTAATAAAAAATCTGGAGCAAGATTTAAAAAGCGAATGCACGAGCGCATTGCGTTTTCTGAAAATATCTCCGTCGGTGTTATTGAAGCACCGTGGTATGTTCCGCTTGATGATCAACTTGATTTTGGCACCTATCGAAAAAAAATAGAGTATCGAATTGGAATAATGGCGGACAATGCTCAATTTAGGGGGGTGTGGCATTTTATTCACAGCGCAATTATTATTCCGTTGACCGAGGCAATGAAATCGTGCGTTAAAATGCTTTATCTCTTACTACGAGGCGATTCGCGGTCTATCCCTCCGCGCTATGAATTATATAGGATATATTCGCAGTGGATAACGATGAAAAAACTGACACGGAGGTATTTACATCAACATAAAGTCTTATGAATACCTTAAGCCGTGTACAACGCGCACTTGCAAAAATCGTACGCGGGGAAGAATTATTCGCCGTGCGGCAATCTCCCGAACACTGGGATGCGCAATTTAAAGCGGGGAAATGGGATTTTATGCTTGAACGGCAACCCAACCAAGAGATAATCGCGGGTGTATGCGAAAAATATGCAAAAAGTACTCCTATTGAGATTCTTGACGTTGGCTGTGGCAATGGCGGACTTCTCAAACCACTTGAGGGTAAAAAATTTAACTATGCTTACTGCGGAATAGATTTTTCACAAGCGGCAGTTGATCAGGCAAAAGCTCTTTTCCCAAACGACATATTTATGCGTGCGGATATTGAACACCCGCCCCAATTAAAAAAGCAGTTTGATGTTATAGTATTGAGCGAAGTTCTCTATTATGTAGATGCGGAAAAGGTAATTAAGGGGTATGCTCGTTTACTCAAAGGGGATGGGGTTCTTATTATATCGATGTACCGCTCTTGGCGTACGTGGTTGTTATGGTTTAAACTCAAGAAATCACTAAAAGAACTTGAACGTCACACCCCTTCCCGCAGCGAGAACGGCAAGAATGTGTATTGGGATATTAAAGTTATGCGATTGCGCACTCATTATGAATAAAAAAGAGAACCAAAGAAAATTATTTCTCATTTTTCACGGGAGGTTTCCCAGCGAGAAGGCGGCTTCGCTTTTTGCCGCAAAAAGCGCGGCATCTTTTGCACAGGCAGGATTCTCCGTGACCCTCCTTGTGCCACGCCGTCTTCGCGCAATCAAGAAAGACCCATATGAGTATTATAAAATTCCTCGTTCTTTTAAAATCCATTACTTATGGACGCTTGATCTTTCTTTCATTGCGCCATTTAAACGGGTGGGTTTTCTGACAAGCTTCATAGTCTTTTCTTTTACATCATTTTTTTATCTTTTATTCTGTACGCCGAAAGATTCCATCATATATTCAAATGAATCGCTCCCGCTGTGGCTTGCGTCCTTTATTTTCCCAAATACGTTCTACGAAGTGCATGATTTTCCGGAACATAAACTCACGTTCTATCGTAGTCTCATAAAAAGAGTGAAGTGGATTCTGGCAACGAACCAATGGAAAGCGGAAGAGCTTGCACGCCTTGCGCCAGTCGCTCAAGGAAAGATAATTGTAGAACCAAACGCGACCGATATCGATGTGGTAAATGGAGGAAAGAGTGGAAAGGAGGCGCGTAAGAAACTCGGTCTTCCGTTGGATAAAAAGATTGCGATGTACACCGGACATTTGTATGGATGGAAAGGCGTGGACACACTCGCGGAAGCAGCTCAAATGCTTTCGGAAGATAGTATGGTTGTGTTTGTGGGTGGGACCGAACAAGACATCACGCGTTTTAAAGAGATGTATGGAGAAGTAAAAAATATTTTTATTACCGGGCATCACCCGCACGAGGAAATGCCGCTTTGGCAAAGCGCGGCAGATGTATTGGTGGTGCCGAACACGGGCAAAGAGGCCATTTCAAGCCACTACACTTCACCAATGAAACTTTTTGAATATATGGCAAGCGGCCGGCCGATTGTCGCATCCAATCTTCCGTCAATACGTCAAATACTTTCGGAAAAGAATGCTATTTTAGTTACACCAGATGACGCGCAAGCTCTCGCAGATGGAATCAAAAAAGCTCTTGACCCAAGCTCCCAAAGTTCAAAACTCGTCGTTCGATCACTCCAGGATATTAAGCGTCATTCCTGGATTGCTAGAGCAGGGAGGATAGGGGAGTTTATGGTAGACTAAAACTATATTAACTACAAAAAACTTTTAACACTATTTATTATATTTTTAATATGTCTAAATTTCGCCATCAATTACTAAAATACTTACCTGCACGGTGGAGACATAAGGCGGTTGAATTAAAAAATAAAATATGGGGAGGGTGGCGTCACCATTATTATTCACATTGTGGTGAGGATGTTTTTGTAGATTCATATTTTCGAAACAAAAAACAGGGATTTTATGTTGATGTTGGGGCTCATCATCCAAAACGATATTCAAACACCGCACTCTTATATGAGCGAGGTTGGTATGGGATTAATATTGAACCCAATAGTCATGCCATAAAGTTGTTTTCGAAACAACGGTCACGTGATATAAACATTCACTATGGTGTTGGAGAACGTGAGGATGTTGCAGAGTTCCATAAGTTTTCAGACCCGGCTGTGAATACATTTTCGATGGAGAATTCTGTAAGATTAAAGAATAAAAAATGGCTTACTGAGGTTTCTGTTGAAAAAGTGCGAATTCGTCCCCTCTCTGCGATTCTCGATGAATTCTTACCAATTAATACAAAAATTGATTTTTTAGATATTGATGTTGAAGATCTTGATATAGAAGTATTGCGATCAAATAATTGGCAAAAATTTAGAGCAACTCTCGTTGCGGTTGAAGATAGATTTTTTGATATTTTGAATCCCCCTAACAGCCCAATTTATAAATATCTTTTAGGACAGAACTATGTTTATATGGCAAAGATTGGGCTAACATTAATTTTTGTAGATAAGGAGACTCTATCAAATAATGGTGCATAGGAGGCCAATATTTTTTCCGTGAGTGACACATAAGTATTCAAAATTCTATGGTAGACTAAAGGCCATATAAACGATGGCTAAATCGATACTGCGAACAATAGGCGAGGGGACACTGTGGACTTCTGGAAGTACTGTGCTTCTTAAGGTTATTGGCCTTGCAACGATTTTTCTTATCCTTCACCGATTAAGCGTATATGAATACGGGCTTGTCCAACTCGTACTTTCAATATTGCCCCTCTTTAGCATATTCCTCTTACCTGGAATGAGTAGTGTGGTCGTGGCAGATATGGGTGTGGCGCGCGGTGAGGGAGATCGGGGAGAAATGCGGGCGATTTTTTCAAATTATTTTTTATTGCAAGTACTACTTGCAATATGTGCATGGGCAATCGTATTCTTTGGGGCGGATATTATAGCTAACTATTATAAGGGACAGGTAAGTGGACTGCTTAAAATTATATCTTTTTCATTTCTAGTTTCTCCATTCCGGGGAAGTATTCAAATCGTCTTGCGTGTTTATTTAAAATTTTTTCAGCAATCACTCTATACCGTTGTTGAAGAATTTTTGAAGCTATTTTTCATCGCATTATTTTTCTTTGTATTCCACATCAGTGTCCCTGGCGTCTTGTTGGCAGCGGTGCTCGCCGAAGTATCTACTGTTTTAGTAATGACCGCATCATTTTTAGGGGCTTATCGTGATTTCTCACGAGCACCTATTTTAGAAAAAAAGCCGTTTTGGAGCTTGCTGTATTTTCATGGCAAATGGGGACTCTTTACGAGTTATCTTAATTCGTTCGGACAGAATATGCGTCTTTGGATTGTCAAATTTATGCTGGGGACCGAAGCAGTCGGTTTATTTTCGGTTGCATCGGGTCTTCTTTCCCATACAGCTTCTCTGATCCCGATTAGCGGAATTTTGGCGCCAATCATCCCGCAATATGTTGACCAGAAAGAACGATTTTATCGATTAATCGTCAAAGGAGTCAAATACCAGATGATCAGTTCGATTGTGGTTGGAATTGCGGCATTTTCTGTCTTTCCCTTGATCATTGTTTTGCTTTTCCCGAATTATGCCCAATCAATGCCCCTTTTCCAAAAAATGATTTTTGCGATTATCCCCATGAGTTTTGGAACAATTACCAGTGCGTTTTTTGCTCTGAAGGCACAGAAAAATCTTTTTTACGCGACTTTATACAGGACTGTTTTGATAGTAATTTTTTCTCCCCTATTTATATTTTTATTTGGCCTTCCGGGGGTTGCGTATGAACTAATCCTCACACTTTCGCTTTTTGCGCTGGAGCGAATTATAGTGCTTCGAAAATTATTACCGGGCATTAAAATTGGTGTTCGCAGCGTTTTCTTGGTAGATGATGAGGATCGAATTTTATTGCAACGTATTCAGAATTTCTTGAAGCTTCAGCGAAAATAAGCTAGTATTCCCGTATGAATCTAAAATCATTTCTGAAAAATGTCTTACATAAGTCAGGATTTGACGTTGTCAGGTATCCGACGATTCCTTTTGATGTCCGCAGAATGAAGCTTCTCCTCTATTTAAATTTTTTATTCGGTAAATTACAGAATGTGCCTGGCGATATTGTGGAATGTGGTGTGGGGAAGGGAAGATCGTTCCTCTTCCTGTCTTTCTTGGCGTATAGTGAAGGAAAATCGCGTACATTGTGGGGATTTGATTCTTTTGCGGGATTCCCGGAGCCCTCAAAGAACGACTCAAGCGACCGTAACCCAAAAAAAGGAGAATGGTCTGGTACTCACCCCGACGACATTGTCGCTATTTTAAAGCATGCCGGGATACCAGAGCAGTTTATACAGGGGAATACTAAGCTCATACCAGGGTACTTTGAGAATACGATTCAAGAATATAATGGCAAAAAGATCGCGTTGCTTCACATTGACGCAGATCTTTACGATTCTTATGTGGTGGTCTTGAAAAAATTATTCCCGTTCGTTTCAAAGGGCGGGATAGTTCTTTTTG
>Ga0209542_10010336_pt1 | contig 16873 bp, 20 predicted proteins | sample RifCSPhighO2_01_FD_184028 | JGI IMG/M metagenome (GOLD analysis project Ga0209542, IMG submission 184028) | Soil microbial communities from Rifle, Colorado - Rifle CSP2_plank highO2_0.1 (SPAdes) (version 2) | ecosystem: Environmental > Terrestrial > Deep subsurface > Rock core/Sediment ...
ATTTATTCCAAGATCATCTAAGAACTTTATTGCTCCTTCACTGCTTCCAGTAACATTTGGGATAAAAGGATCAGTACAATATTCAAGAACTTTATTTATTGGTCTAGTTTGCATCCCAAAAAATCTGGGCCCGACATTAATATCTAATATCTCTTCTGCATCTTTTAGTATCAAAGAATTCAATCCAATAAATCCATTTTTCTCCTGCATGTCACCCATTGCTCCAGCAAGGGCTAGATGGGCTAAATCTTTATTCTCTTCATTTAAACATTTAGCAAATAAATAACATACTCCAGAGCTTGATATCTCTCTATATTCTAAATCAAATATTGTTGGGTTTACAACTGTTATCTTTGTTTCAGAATTTTCAAATCTATGGTGATCTAAAATGAAAACTGTTTTATTAGTTCTTTTCCCTATATCTTTTATATTTTCACTTCCCAAATCCAAGAAAAATAAAACATCAAAATCATCTTTTAAAATTTCATCTAAAATATTTTTGTCTAGCTGTTTAACATTCATAACCGAAAATCTGAAATCCTCTCTTTCCAATGCTTTTACTATAATAGAAGTTGATGATATTCCATCACAGTCTATATGTCCTATTATTTTTATGAAACTGTTTTTGTTTAGAAGTTTGAACTTATTGGCTGAATCACTAATAAGGCTAAGAAAATCAGATTTAGTATATCTTTCCTTTTTCATATGTCCAGTCATTTTGTAGGATTCCTTCTCTTTTGTAGTATTTGATTAGTCTAAGAATTTTACTTGTTGTTAATCTTAATCCCCTTTTGCTAGGCATATCTTTTTTATTAATTTCCATATGCTTCATTATTTGTGATTCTCTTTTTATTAATGAATGTAAATCTTCTGGAATTTCCGGATTAAGTTTATTTTCTTCAAGTATTGTTGATATTCTTTTATTTGTTATACTTTTAACACTTGGAACTCCGTATGAGTCTCTTAATATAACCCCTATCTTGCTAGGAGGATTTCCAGCTTTAGCTAACTTCAATACTAATTGTTCTATCTCTTTTGGAGCATGATCTATCCAACTGGGTTTGGTTTTCTTAACTGGTTTTTTGCTTCCCGATTTTCCTTTCTTTCCTGAATACATCCTTGCCATATTAAATCCACCTAGAAATAATCTAGGTATAAGTAAGCCTAAACTGACTCATCCTAAACTTTAATCAAAATGACTATTTATAAATATTGCTAAATCAAAAAAGTAATAATTATATCTGAAATTATTAATGGTATTGAAGTAATTAAAACAGATTCAAATATTTTTCTTTTAAACAAATGCTGGATAATTAAGATAAGAAGAAAAATTGTATAAAAAAAGGAAATTTCTGCTACTAGATTCCCTAAATATCCAGAATAAACGCCAAAGTTAATGTCTCCTAGGATAATATCAATAATTGTATAAAATAATTCCCCAAAAACAAATAATGGAATTAATAGAGCTGAAAAATATGCTAACTCCTCAAACTTTAAGTCTATGTCAATAAAAACAGCTATTCCTTTATAGATCAAAATGATTAATAGAAAAGTAAGTATCAGAAAAATTATACCTTGAGCAAAAACATCTAATAAATTCTCTAATGAAAAATTATAAATTGGTGCATCATCAATACCATAAAGCTCTAAGGATAAACCAAAAAATATAACTCCTAAGACAACTAATAAGATAGTATGCCAATTACTCTTGAATTTTATTTTATTAACCTTATCTGGACTAAAATAAAGTGTCTTTAAATCATTCCAACAGATATTTATTCACCTCTTTTTATTCCTTAAAGACCTCATCATTGGGTCTTACCCTGTCTACTACTTTTATTCCTACAGAACTTCCTTTTTTTGCTTCCTTTACTTCTTTATGTTCTACCTGCATAGAGTCTACTGTTTGGGTAAAATCAGTTGTGGTTCCTTTTATATGAATCGTCTCTCCAGATTTGAGAATTCCATCTGTTAATTGGATTGCTGCTACACCTATATTGGCATAATAGCTGAATACTGTTCCAATCTTTTTTTCTGCCATTTTTGACCATTTATTAGAAGTGTAGACTAATATATAAAAATTTGTATAGCCCTACCTGGATTCGAACCAGGGTCACTAGCTCCAAAGGCTAGTGTGCTTGACCACTACACCATAGGGCTATAAACTAATTACCTCTTTATTGTTTATTTAAATGCTTTTTCTTATATCTTCCTCTGGATTCCACTTTTTCTAATCTATCCAAAACCTCTTTAAAATTCTTTGATTTTTTATATCCTTTAATAATAAAATCAAAACATAATTCATAGTCATTATGGTGTTTTGCTTTTAACACCTCTTTTAATAAATGCAAATCGACAGCTTTGTCTTCTGGTTTTTTAGAAAAAAAACTCAATCCAAAATCAATGAAATAAATTTTATCTTTCTTTATCATATTAGAAGTTGTTAAATCCCCATGGATTATATCCTTATTATGCATTTCAGCTATCTTTTCTCCTATAGAAGAGCATAATTTCTTCTTTTCTGTTAAATCAGATTTGTCAAATAGTTTAGTAAGAATTTCTCCATCAATATATTCTGTCTCTATAGTCATATCTTTATCTGAAAACCTGATTAATTTTGGGGCATTATCTACTTTTTCAATGACTTTTGCTTCCCTTCTTGTTCTAAATTTTCTAATTTTATCATCAATTAAATTTATTCTGTAATTTTTCTTAATTCTTTTTTTTATTATTTTATTTTCATCTAAATATATATTCGCTTCTGCTCCTTGTTTTATTAATATCATTTTAGAATTTCAATCCAGGAATTTTTCCTTTAAATTTCCTCATGACTTTATCCATTCCTTTTTCAGTTGAAGCGCCTTTCATTATTTTAACCAATTTTTTACTTTGTTTATATTGCTTCAATAGATCTCTTATTTCACTTGGATTTACTCCAGCCCCTTTAGCTATTCTCTCTATTCTATTTCTGTCTATAGATTCAGGATCTTCTAATTCTTCTTTTGTGCAACTATCCATAATATATTTCCATCGCTTTAATTTATCTTCCTGCACATCCAATAATTCTTTTGGGATGTTAGCATTCGACATTCCAGGTATTAATTCCATTATTTTGCTTAACGGGCCTAATTTTTTCATACTTTCCATCTGATCATACAAATCAACCAAATTATAATCTCCTTTCAATAATCTTTTTCCTAATTCTTCAGCTTTTTCTTGAGAAACTTCAGTTTTTACTTTTTCTAATAATGACTCTAAATCTCCCATTCCTAACAATCTAGAAACAAATCCTTTTGGATTAAATTGTTCTAGATCATCAACTTTTTCTCCTATTCCTATAAACTTGACTTTTGCTTCTGTAGCAGCACATGCACTTAGTGCTCCCCCGCCCTTAGCGGTTCCATCCAATTTAGTTATTATAACTCCCGTTATTTTACAACTATCATGGAAAGCCTTAGCTTGTGTCTGTGCGGCTTGTCCTATATCTGAACTTATAACCAATAATCTCTCTTCTGGTTTTATTGATTCATTTAATATCTTGATTTCTTCAATTAGTTCATTGCTTAATGCATCCCTTCCAGCTGTATCAATTATTAACAAATCATATTTATTAAATTCATTTTTAAATTTCTCATAAATCTTTAAAGGATTTTTCTCTTTTTTGTCTATGAAATAAGGAACATTGACTTGTTTGCTTATTTGTTCTAATTGGTCAAAAGCTGCTGGTCTATAAACATCTAGTCCCAAAGTTGCGACTTTATATCCTCTTTTAGTGTAAAACTTTGATAATTTTCCTACTGTAGTGGTTTTTCCAGATCCGAATAATCCAACTAACATTATTTTGAATGGTTTTTTCTTTTCCAGAATAATCTCTTCTTTTTCTCCACCCAAAAAATTTACTAATTCTTCATAAACAATATTTACAATATGCGCTCTTTGATCAAGTTTCTTAGTAACTTCATTAAGGGCCCTTTCTTTAATTTTATTTGTTAAGTCAAAAACTAATTGTACATTCACATCAGCTTTCAATAAAGCTTTTTGTATCTCTTTAACCAGTTCATTTATTAAAGTGTCATCAACAAATATACTATTGGCTATCTTTTTCAGTGTATTTTTCAATGAATTGCTTAATGTGTCTAATACCATCAATATTTCTTAGAATCAGTATTTAAAAAACTAATTATCTATCTAGCATATAAGTTGTCATAACTATCTTCAGCCATAACCTCTATTTTAATCTTTTCTTCTGTAGAGATATTAGATTCTAAAGGGATATATTCTGTTCTCCTGATTATACATTCAAGCATTTCTCTACTTATATTTTTACTGTATGATGTAATGGCTAAAAGACGGCAATCACCAAAATCCCCAATTGATATTAGTTCATTGGAATTAGGTATTTGATAACAATCTATCCCGATCTTCTTTTCTCCATGTTCTAAAAGAAAGCCGTCCGCCCTATTTTCATTAGCTAAAAGAAGTGAACATCGAGAAATTAAATCTTGTTTTATCCTAGGAATATTTGACTCAAGGAAAGCCATATTGGTATAAACCATTAAATATAGAATATTTTTAAATTTTTAAATATTTATATTAAAGTCCTAAAGATTTAACAACCTCTTTGGGATCAAATTCTTTTAAATCATCATATTCTTGCCCAACTCCAAAATATAGAATTGGTTCTTGTGTAACAAAACTAACAGATATTGCTGCCCCCCCTTTCTCATCAACATCGGCCTTTGTTAAAATAATTCCATCTATCCTAATTGCTTCATTAAATTGTTTTGCCTGTTCAATACAATCATTCCCAGTAATAGACTCTCCAATAAATATCTTTAAATTAGGATTTGCAACTTTTATTATTTTTTTCATCTCATTCATAAGATTTTTGTTGCTTTGTAATCTTCCTGCTGTATCAATAAGAACAACATCAATGTTTTTGGCTTCTGCGTGTTTTATTCCATCAAATGCAACTGCCGCTGGATCTGATCCATAATCGTGTTTTATTACTTTGATTCCAAGTCTTTTTCCATGTTCCTCTAATTGCTGGATTGCAGCGGCCCTGAAAGTATCAGCAGCCACCATTACAGAACTTATTTTGTTTTTCTTTAATGTATTAGCTATCTTAGCTATTGTAGTAGTTTTACCTCCACCATTAACTCCGACAAAAACAATAACAAATGGCTTTTTTCCTTCTTTAATAATTTTTAAGAAATTTTTTTGATTTATAAAAAGAGAGTCTATACTCTCTCTAAGACTCTCTTTTATTATCTCTTCAATCTTGCCTCTTTTCAATGGCTTGTCAACCAAATCAGATTTTAAATCATCCTTAATTTTGTCAATTACTTCAGATGCAACATTATTTTCAAGCATTATTAATTCTAAATCCCAAAATAAATCTTCAAATTTATTTTCTGAAATTTTTGTTGTTATAATCTTTTCTTTTATTTTTCCAAAGAATGATTTCTTCTCTTCTACATCTTCAAATAAATCATCTTTTTTCTCTATTATCTCTTTTTGGGTTGATTCTTTTTGAATTTCCTCTTTGGTTTCTTCTATTTTTTTTATAGTCTCTCGTAGTTCTTCTTTTATTTCTGGTTGTTTTTCTAATTTTTCTTCGGTTTCTTTAGATTCTTCTACTTTAGAACTAAATTTTGAGATTGTATCTTTTAATTTATCTTTCAAAAATTTAAACATAAATTGATAATAAGAGCTAAATTTATAAAATTAACCGAACATCTTCTTAACAACTAAAGTCGCATAGCTTCCGGGCGGTAAAGAAAATTCCAAAATTGCTTTCAATTTTCCTTTACTTGATTCATCTTTTTCATAAGTACATTTTAAGTTTTTGATTTTTACTATTAAATCTCTCTCATTACCTTCACTACTTATTTCTGGAATTTGTTTTATTATAAAATCCTCTTTTTTTATTTTATATTTTTTCATTAATTCAGTATACAATAATTCTATCTCCTTATTCTCAAATTCTGTTAAAAATCCCAATATTGGAACTTTTATATTATTTATATTTTCATTGGAAAAGATAAATTCTCCGTATTCATATTCTATTTCCTTAAATTCTTTGTATTTTTTAGAAAAATATATATTTAATACTTCATTAAACAATAAACTCTGGTATGAATTAATATAAAATCTTAATAGCTTTTTCCCTAAATTCCTTAATGGATTTACATAATCCCCTTTATCCCATTTCAATTTAAGTGTATAACAAGCTTTCCTAAATTCTTTTTTTATTAATGCGTTTCCTACAATTGGATTTATATTTCCAAATCTCTGGTCATCAAAATAATTTTCAATAAAATCAATTTTTTCGGCTTCCTCATCTAAATTTCTGACAACAATTATAAATCTGTTAGATTTAATTTGTCCTAACTTTAGCCTTTCATTAGAATATCCAATAAATTGTAATGTCAAACCTTTTATGTTAACATTTTCAATCTCTTTTCTACTAATTTTGTACACAGAAACATATTGTCTAGTAATAGCTTTCTTATCTTTAATGCCAGCCACATTAATTCTATTTGGTTTTATTCTAAGCTTAGAGGCTATTGCTTTTATAGCATCATTAGTATTCCAATCTCTCTTTTCAAGTATAAAATATGTATAGTCCTTAATATTGCTAGATAAGTCTAATTCAATCTCTTCTTCAACGAAGAAATCATCCATTTTTTGCTTTATTTTGTACATTATTTAACCTTAAAAATAATCATTTAAGAATAAGAAAGATTTTAAAAAACTATTCAACACAGATTAGTATGGATGGAGAGATAATAACCTATGAAGTGCTGTATGACATACTAAGAAAAGAGAAGTATAATCAAGAATTACAGCGTCTAGACAAAGATTTCTTTGAAAAGGTAACAAAGTACATTAATGAGAAGATGTCTATATTAGAATCGCAAGAACAGAAAACAAGCATATTTGCCTCAACAGAGCTACAGAAAACAAGAAAACAATTAGAAAATATTAGTAAAATATTAAAAGAATTATATGAAAGAAGGGAAAATAAGATTATTCAAATTGCCTTATTTGCATCTAAAACTAAAGAAAAGCTAGATTTGTCAGTATTATTGCCTGACGAACAAGGATTTTATAATTCAATAATACTTATCCTAAACCAATATAGGGCGAATATCTTATTTAATGTATTAGAAGGCAAAGCACCAAGAATAGTAGAAATAGAGAAACCAAAAGAATTAAAAAGCCAAAATAAGGATAAAGAAAACAAAACAATAATGTTTACTGAAAATGTGCCCAAGTTTATGGGTGATGACCTTAGTATATATGGTCCATTTAAACAAGAGGATATAGCTTCATTGCCAAAAATGATTGTTGAAATATTAGTAATCAAGGGAAAAGCAAGGGAAATATGAAAATTCCAAAGATAATTAACACCTATTGTAAATATTGCAAAAAACATACAGCCCATAGTGTTAGCCAAGCAAGAGTAAAAGAAAGGGGATCTTTAAAGAAAGGTTCAATCCAAAGAGCTATGAAAAGAGGACTTGGCAAAGGGCACGGTAATCTTGGGAAATACGGCTCAAAGCCGGCAATCTCAAAATGGAAAAGAACTGGAGCAAAAGGATCAAAGAGAGTAGATTTAAGATTAAAGTGTAATGTGTGTAATAAAACAACAATAAAAGCAACAAGATCAAGAGTCAAGAAATTCTCCATAGAATAAAAAGTTTTTTAAATTATCTTAAATTTTTTGTAATATGCAAGAATACATAAAAGAAACAAAAAGTAAGTTTATAAAACTAAGATGTCCTAAATGTAAGAACGAACAAGTTATGTTTGGCAAAACAGCTACCAAAGTAAAATGTTTGGTATGCGGCAAATTGCTTGCTGTTCCTACTGGCGGAAAGGCTAAGATAAAATCCCAAATATTGGAGATATTAGAATAATGTTTTATAAGAAAGAAGGACTTCCAGGGGACTCGGAATTAGTTTTATGTACTGTAAAAAAAGTCCTTGATCATTCTGTTTTTGTTTCATTGGATGAATATAAAGAATTAGATGGGATGATACACATATCTGAAGTATCTCCTGGTAGAATCAGAAATATAAGAGACTTTGTAAAAGAAGGCAAAACAATAGTATGTAAGGTACTTAGAATCAATAGAGAAAAGAAGCATATTGATTTGTCATTAAGAAGGGTTTCCTCGTCAATGAGGAAAAGAAAGAGTAATGAGTATAAGCAGGAGCAAAGAGCAGAAAAGATACTGGAAATAGTTGCTAAGAAGTTAAAGATAGATTTAGAAAAAATGTATCAAAATGCGGGCTATTCATTAATAGAAGAATTTGGGTCATTATATGAATCATTCACCCAAATATTAAAAGATAAAAATGTTGCTAAGAAGTTAAAGATAGAAGATAAATATCTAAAGCCACTTATAGAGGAAATAGAAAATAATATTAAGCCTCCCGAAATAAATAAAACTGCAACATTATTCCTAAGGACTACATCTCCTGATGGGGTTGAAGTAATAAAATCATGTATAAAAGAATTATTAAATTTAGCAAAACAAAAAAGTTATAATATAAGGGTGTCTTATATAAGTTCGCCTAAATATAAGATAGATGTCAAATCTCATGATTATAAAACTGCTGAGAATATATTAAAAGAGGTTTCTCAAGTAGCGATAAAATATATTGAAAAAAATAAAGGCAAGGGACAACTAATAGAATGATATTAAGATGTAAGGTCTGTGGGGGATATACAATGGACAAAACTTGCCCTAAATGCAAGGAAGAAACATTAACAGTTAAGCCAGCAAAATATTCTCCAGAAGATAAGTATGGGCATTATAGGAGATTAGCAAAGAAAAATGAACTATAAATTTAAACAAATAGCAAAACTGAATAAGCTAAACGATACAATTTTGATAGAAGGACTTCCAGGAATAGGTAATGTTGGGAAGATAGCAGTAGATTTTATGATTGATAATCTCAAAGCAAAAAAAATCTATCAGATTTATTCCCATAGCTTTCCTCATGCTGTTTTTATAAATGAAGAAAATTTGGTTGAACTCCCAAGAATAGAGATATATTACAAAAAAGTAAAGAATAAAGATGTACTATTATTGGCCGGAGATATACAACCAATTGATGAATCATCATGTTATGATTTTTGCGAAAGTGTATTAGACAATGTATCAAAATACAAAGTTAAAGAAATAATCACAATAGGCGGGATTGGATTACAGCATATTCCTCAAAATCCAAAAGTATATTGCACCTCAAATGATAAAGATATAGTTAAAAAGTATAAATCAAAAAACCTGACAAATAATATTTTTGGTGTTGTAGGTCCAATAATCGGTGTGTCTGGATTATTGGTTGGATTAGCTCAGCAAAGAAATATTCCTGCAATGGCATTATTAGCAGAGACATTTCATCACCCAACATATTTAGGAATAAAAGGTGCAAGAGAAGTCTTAAAAATTATAGATGATAAACATAAATTGGGCTTAGAACTGGGAAAACTAGATGATGAGATATTTGAGATTGAAAAGGAAATAAAAACAAAGACTAAAGAATTTTCAAAACTTCAACAAAGAAAAGATAATACTAGAACAGATTATATAGGTTAAAATTCTCTTAAAGTTTTTTGCTCTTTTTTGCTAATTATTCCTGATTCCTCAAGTACAATTTCCCCATATTCTCCATCATATCCTGGATTGATTTTTAGTTTATCTTCTCTGTTTAAAATAATAACTTTTGCCATTTTTTCTGGGACAACTTTAATAAGTTCATTATAGTTTACATTTAATAAGACATTAAATTCACTCCCAAATTTGTTTATTATTGTGTTATATATCTCCCATACTTTCTTAGAGGTTATCTGATTTGTATTATAGACTTTAATTATTAGTTCATGTAAAGGTATTAATCTCTTGTATTGTATTGGATTTTTTGGTTCATATCCTTCTTTTTCTTTGGCTAATTCCTCAATCCTATACTGTACCCCAATTGTTAATGGTTGTCCGCATTTGGGACATATTCCTTTTAATTTTCTTGTTTCTTCAGGATTTAATCTAATGTTACAACCTTTATGACCATCATAATGGTATCTCCCATAATCTGGAACAGTTTCAATAGTAAAAGAAAATCCTTTCCTTGTCCTTATTGCTTCTAAGATATTTTTATAGCTTAGATCACAATCAAAAGCGGTAGCTTCTCTTCCTAGCCTCCAAGGCCAATAACTATGTGCATCTGAAAATGAAACTATATTTACATCCTCTTTTAAGCGCCATAACATTGGGGGATCTGCACTCATTCCTGATTCTATAGCATGAATGTGTTTAGTATTGTCCTTAAAACAATCTTTCAGTGAATCAAATCCTGTTTTAGACCCATACAATCCGAAATATGGTGTCATACAATGTGCTGGAACAATCTCAATATCATTACTAATATCCCTCATAAAATCAACTAGTTCTATAGAAGAAAAGCCAAATATTGGTCTACCATCATAATCCAATCTTCCTTTGCTCCCTAAAAATGCAATTATCTGATCAGCAACTTCCCCATTGGGAGCGAAGATTAAATGATGAATTCTCCTGCCCTTCCCATCTTGTCTGTACATTAAGCTTATTTCTGTTTGCCAGATAAAAGGAAATTTTGTGCTACTCCACAAGATTCCATTTTCATCTTCCTTCAATTTTTCTTTTATTTCTTTATTCCATAATGGGTGCTGAAAATCGCCTGTTCCTAATAAATCTAAACCTTTTATTCTCGCATACTTTTCAAGAAGGTCCAAAGTAGTATTTTTACTGCAAGCAGCAGCATATCTACTATGTATTTGTAGATCAGCTATTATCATAATTAACCACAATAAATAATTTGTATTTAAGCTTCTGTATCCTCTACAACAATCTTCTTCTCTGTAGAATCTTTAAAGAAGTAAGTTAATTCAATTGATAATGGTCTTGTGTGTGCAAATTCTTGTAATCCTGATGTTGATATCTCACAGCTTATTGTCCTTTTTCCATCTATTAAATCAATCACTCCTTCGCTACCATCATTTAGTCTGCTACATTTAGCATTTAGTCTTCCAGAAACAGAACTTACTTTTACCAATATCTTATTCTTTTTGTCCCTGTTTTCATCACAAACATCAAAGAAAGTTCCTGGCTCATAAACCTCACCTTTACCTTTCTTTTCTATATCAAATGTGAATGTAACCTCATTAGCCCCGCTTGGTCTTTGGTTTATTTTAGTTACTTGAATTGGAGCACCCGAATTTTCAATATTTAAATTATCATTATCTAGTTTGCATACATCATTGGTTAATCTTTCATTAGCTGTTTTTTTTAAACATAAATCAGTTTGTGCTATTGTTTTATACTCATAACAAACATCTGCTCTTATATTAACAGTAAAGTCAGCGCTAAGATCAAATTTATATCTTGCATCTCTGAATTTTAGCTCTATTTCTTCCCCTAATTCTTCTCTATCCCTAAATTTCTTTTTTCCGCCAAGTTCTGTATCGCTTCTCTCAGACAATGAACGTAAAGAAAATGCCTCTCTGTCTATCCCTTGTAATGAAGCAATAACCTTTCCATCATCAATATCATGCTCTCCTTCATTCTCAGCAACAACAACAACATCAAATTCATCCGCACTATTATCTCCAACCCTGGTTGGGGTATCATCACTAAAACTCAATTTTAGCCCAGTATCCCCTCCTACAAATCTCTTACTGGATAAGTTATTAGAATCGGATGCTTTATCACAACCTGCAATTAATAAAACTCCAAATAGAACTAAGACTAAAAATTGCTCTTTTTTCATTATATTAAGTCTCATATTTATTTATTAAAGTTTTCTATCACTCCAAAAATATTGTTAATCTCTCTACTTCAAAGGAAGTTTTTGGTATTATTTTAATTGCATTGTCTCCCCTTCTTACGAAAGAGGAAATATCCCTTTCATAAAAGCTATCAACAACATCAAAAGATACTGTCTCTTCATTTATAGCAATATTTGCTCTTTTTATCTTAGAGCCCCTTTCATCTTTAAAATCTAATCTTAAGATGATATTTGAATCCCCCTTACAATCAAAGTCAAATTCACAATCTTCTGTGCATCTATCAAAACAACTATCTGTTCCACAATCAAAATCGCATTCTCTTATGCATCTATCAAATCCAGTTCCACATAATCCAGTAGTTCTATCGAAATCTTCGTCATCTACTTGAAAGTTATATTTTGGGAAGGATATCTCTCCAATGCTTAATTCAACCTGGATATCATCCAGCTGATAATCTCCTCTATCAATATTAAACTCAAACCTATTAAGTCCAGATTTTACCCTGTCTGGGGAGATATCTATTTTATTCAATCCTGAATCACAAAACACAAAATCATTGAACAATAGCCGATTATTCAAAGTCATAGATAATCTTCCTTGTTCTTTAAGTGATAAGCAATTTACAAAATAAGATAATGTTAATCCTTCCAGTCCATTTTTTTCATTATCAGTCAGGGAAAAATCTCTTGAGGCTACCTTATTATTCGATCTTGTTGTTACAATTAATTTTATATCATTCAATTGATAATCATCTCCAAATCCTCTTGAAGAAATCAATTTTAGTTCATTCTTATTTCTCAATCCATTAATTGGAAGACTTATTGGAATTCTGCTTGATTCAATCTCATCTTCAAAAACCAAATTTCCATTCAATTCAATCTTTACTTTTCCTTTTCCTTTGACAACAAAAAGAAATAATTCAAATTTTTCTATATTATCAACATCATTCAAATCAAATTCAAAAGATCTATCATTCTCAATAAAAAAACTTTTTTCTAATGTAGTTGTTTTTGATAGGTCTATTGTACTTTTTTCTAATCTAGAATATAATAACACTGGAACAAATTCCTTAACTATAGATTCTTCCCCAAAGGGGGTTATTTCGCCAGGAAATGCACTCAATAATACCTTTTCTGAATCAATAAAATCGATTCTATCCCCACCATTATTTATTCCACCCGAAGAAGTTCCAGGCAATAACTCTTCCCTCAAGTCCACAGGAATAGAAACGATATACAAGACAATCAATAATGCAGTTATAAGAATAAGAGCAGCAATATTTGTTCCCGCCTCTCCCCTTTTACTTTTCATCGATTAATAATGAGATTTTTTCTATTTAAATATTTCCACGATTAGTTGAAAAACATGTATTTTAGAAATTTAAGTAATCTTGGTTCTTTTATAAACAATTTAAATGCAAATTTAGCTATATAATCTCTATCATTTTCTTCAAGTATTTTTTTCAATTTATCTTGAGAGAATAAATCAACAAACTCATTGTAATCTTTTTCATTAAACTTATCCATAACTTTTCGAGCATAAAGTCCAACCAATAAGTCCCCCCCTATTGCTTTTCTCCAATTTTTATCATAATCAGAAAAAGATTTTGTCATCTCTTTTGCAGCCAATAATCCCTGTATGATTCCGCCATATGTCGTAGCCTTAACTTGGGTAGCAGAGTCTCCTATCAGATAAACATTATTTTTAGTTGTAATAACATTTGGATTATATACTGGAATCATCCCGGATTGATAATTTATTATTGTAGCATTTCTCAGTTTTAATAATCTTTCAAAATCTTTAGTTGAGTTGTTATATTCCGCTACCCCAATCCTTGCAACCTTATTATTCTCTGGAACAACCCAACCGAAACACCCATATCCTAAATAAAAGTCAATTTTTTCCTCATCACATTTTGTGTTACATCTAGCCTGGATTCCGTATACAAACTTCCTATTGTTAAACATCCCATTAGTTTTGGCAACACTAGAAAATGGGCCGTCAGCGCCAACAAGGATATCTGTTTCTCTAAATCCATTATTAATCTTGATTTTTATCTTACCATTATTTGAACAACCGTTATATCTACTTTTTAGATGAAGTTTTGCTCCTTCATTCACAGCGAGATTAGCAATATATCTATCAAATCTGTCTCTGTCAAATACATAATTACTTTTGTTAAGTTTAATTTCAATAAAATTGTTGTTTGGTGAGAAAATTCTAGCATATTTTGCTTTATTTAGAACAAAATCATAATCCATATCAAGGATTCCCTTTAAGGAGCTCGTAGTTATTCCAGTGCATTGTATCGGACTACCAACTACTGAATGCTCTTCATACAGATTAACATTTTCTCCCTTCTTTGCTAATAAGTATGCTAAGTAACTTCCGGCTGGGCCTGCCCCTATAATTGAGATCATATGCTTATTATGAAAAAAAGACTTATAAAACTAATCATCAGAAAATTATTTAAACAAAAATAGACTTTTAAGTATATAATGGCCTTTTTTGATGCATTAAGAGATATTAGAAGAATAAAAAATGTTGTTGGTGTTATGTTCAAGTATGAACTTGGGTATTTCTTAGAAAAATTAGACCTAAAAAACTATCTTCCATTCAATAAAAAACTACAAACAACTAAATTCTCAAAGCCGGATTCTATTCCAAAAAGATTAAGGTTGGCTATTGACGAGTTGAATGGCGGCTTTGTTAAGTTGGGTCAATTACTAAGCTTAAGACCGGACTTAATTCCAAAAGAATATTGTGAAGAATTCTCAAAACTTCAAGACAATGTCAATCCTTTAGGTTATAGACAAGTAAAAGCAGTAATAGAGAATGAATTTAAAATGTCATTAAACAAATTATTTTTAGATTTTGGGAAAGAGCCCATAGCTTCTGCTTCAATAGGGCAAGTCCATAAAGCACAGCTCAAGACAGGAGAATTTGTGGCAGTAAAAGTCCAAAGACCAGATATAGAAAGCTTATTTGAGGCTGATATCGATTTAATGTATAAGTTGGCTAAAATTCTAGAAAATAATATTCCAGAGACAAAAATTTATAGACCAATTCAAATTGTAAAAGAGTTTGAAGATTATACAAAAAAAGAACTGGACTACACTTTAGAAGCTAAAAATATAGATGATTTTTATAATTTAAATAAAGATAAAGAAATTATCGCTCCAAAAGTTGTATGGGAATATACAAAAAAGAAAGTTCTGACAATGGAATTCATAGAAGGTAAGAAAATTCATGAAATAAAAAATTTTAAGGAAATAAATTCAGACCCAAAAATTATTATGAAGAACATTGCTTCATCAATAATAAAACAGATTTTAGAATATAAAATATTTCATGCAGACCCCCACCCTGGAAATTTATTATTGTTAGGAAAAAATAAAGTTGCTTTACTGGATTTTGGTATTGTGGGGAGATTGAATGATGAGTTAGCTGAAAAAATAGAAAATGTTTTCATAGCATTAATGAAGCCTGATTCAAAGTTATTAACTGAAAGTTTGATAGATTTAAATTTTGCAGAAAGCGATGTATCTCAAAATGAGTTAAAAAATGACTTATCAGTCCATCTGTCAAGATACTATTCAATAAAATCTGAGAATCTAAATTTATCAGAAGCAATGTATGATTTATTAGCAATAGCAAGAAAACATAATTTACAGCTTCCAGATAATTTTGTTCTTTTAATCAAAAGTTTAATCACAACAGAGGGATTGGCAAAAATAATCTATCCTGAATTTAATTTTATAGAAGAATTAAGGCCATATACAAATAATTTAATAAAGAAAAGGTCATCAACAAGGTATGTTATGGGCTCATTAAAAGAAATTTTATTAGATTTTAAGAATAGCATTTCAAACGCCCCAAGAGAAATAAAAAAAACTGTAAAAGCAATACAATCCCCAAAAGTAAAGATTTATATAGATGATACAGACATCCAAAAATTTGTTATAGAATTGGACAGATCAAGTAACAGAATAACATTTGGTCTGATTATAGCTGCTTTGCTTGTTGGGGCAGCATTGGTATTTGCAGCAGACTTGCCACCATATATATTTAATTTGTCATTAATGGGGATAATATTTTTAATAGTTGCAATGATTGTTTCTATTATGCTAATATCATCAATACGCAAAGAGGGGAGGTTCAAAAGATGATAAGAGAATTTATTAGAAGAACTTTTGGGTTTGGAGCAAAAACAATATTGGACAATAGGGATTTAGATAAGAAAGATTTGAAAGACATTACAAAAAACGTGATTAATGAGTCAGTAAAAGAAGAAAAAAGGCTAAAAAACGTAATGAGGAAAGAGGTAAAAAAATCCATCAAAAGAGTTGCTTTTAAAGCAAAAGTTTCCAAAAAGAAAGCTAAAAGAAAAAAGAGGAGATAGATTGACAATAGAGAATATACTATTAACTGTAGGCATTGTTGGACTAGTGGCTGCTTCTGTTTCTGATATAAAAACAAAAGAAGTTCCTGACTGGATAAGCTACAGTATGATATTCTCTGGAATATTTCTAAGATTGATCTTTTCAGCAAAAACTTTTATTTGGTCTTTCTTTTTTATTGGGCTTTTGGGATTTTTTAGTATGTTATTGCTGGGAAATTTAATGTACTATACAAAACAATGGGGTGGGGGAGACACAAAAATAATGATGGGTATTGGTGCATTATTTGCTACCATAAATGAACAAAATTTATTTTTGCTTAATCTAATAATTAATTTACTTATTGTTGGAGCCATATATGGAATAGTATGGAGTATCATACTTGCGATCAAGAACAAAGATAAATTTTTAAAAGAGATTCATAAAAAAATGAGAGATAATAAAAGATTGGGTTTAATATTATTGATAATATCAATAATTCTAACAATAAATCTTCTCTTTGTACAAAATAAAATAGTTAAAATATTTATATTTACAATTGTTTTGTTGGTTGGATTATATTATTATCTATTAATTGTTATAAAAGCAATTGAAGATTCTTCAATGTACAAGATGATTTCTGTATCTAAGCTAACTGA
>Ga0209542_10010337_pt1 | contig 16872 bp, 18 predicted proteins | sample RifCSPhighO2_01_FD_184028 | JGI IMG/M metagenome (GOLD analysis project Ga0209542, IMG submission 184028) | Soil microbial communities from Rifle, Colorado - Rifle CSP2_plank highO2_0.1 (SPAdes) (version 2) | ecosystem: Environmental > Terrestrial > Deep subsurface > Rock core/Sediment ...
CTAAAACCAAAGATAAATTTTTGTCTTTGATAATTTTAAATGCTCTTATCAATCCGCCGATATTTTTGTGCGGGTAGGCATTGCCCACATACAAAATATACGGCTGTTTTATTTTAAATTTTTCCAATACAACTTCCGCTGATTCGCGCTTTGGCAAATCAACGGGCGCGTCTGCCGCTTCATAAGTAACGGAAATTTTTTCCGGTTTTGCTCCAAAAGAATCAATAATGTCATTTTTGGTAAACTCCGATACGGCGATTATTTTGCGGGATTTTTTCACGGCGTGCGTTATTACGGTGTGATAACCAAGCTGCTTCAAGGCGTAAGCGATGGGGCCCAAAGTAGTCGCTTTGATTGTCGGATAATGCGTGATGATCAGATCGTGAATCGTCACCACAAAAGGCGTCCGCGAAAATATCGGCACATTGAAATGCGGAAAATGCATCAGATCAACTTTTTGCCGCTTAATCAGCCGCGGGAATAAAATCTGCTCGCCGTACGAATACCAATGAAAAGGCGCCAGCACTTTTTTAAATTTCTCCGGATGAGCGGGCCAAAAAGCGTCAAAATTTTCCTGCCGCAAAAAAACAATAAATTCATGCGGCGGATTTATTTTATCAAAATATTCCAAGAGCTTTTCCGTATACCGGCCCAAGCCCTTGCCAAAACTCCCCCCGTAAAATCTCGCGTCTATCCCGATTTTCATAAATTTATTATCTATTCGCCTATTCCCGGCTATTTCATTTTTTCAATCTCCCTTATTAAAATATCGTTCATATTATCGCTCAACCGCAAAACTTTATTTTTATCGTCTATCAGCGCCTCAAGATCTGTTTGAATGCTTCGCGCGTCCGCTTTTTTGACCGCTTCTGATAATTTTTCTTTGAGCTCGTCCAAATTCGCCGTTCCTTCAATGCAGCTGATATTCGGCCTGATTTCCTTTTGCAAGTACCACATCAAATCAAAATAATCCCGCCCTTTTACTTTGGCGATCACCTTTCCTGTTTTATCTGATTTTTCCCATTTGCGAAAAAGCACGGCGTGGATTTTTGTGGCCATCAATGTCGGCAAATCAAACGCTCTGACCAATATCGAACGATTGAGTTTGAAAAGCGGGATAATCTCCGTCTTGAAATCTTGGCAAAAATTAAAATCCTGAAATACTTCCACTTTAAGAATAAGAAAATCCGATTCCCCCGCTTCGGACAACCCAAGCTCGTAAAGTACTGGAAATTTGAGGTAAACGCGGAATTTTTGAGTGGTCGCCCTCACTTTAATGTCGGTTTTCTTATTAAAATATTTTTCCAAATCATCAGCCAGTCGCGCTATGCTTATTTCATTTTTCGCGTCAACAAAATCCAAATCCTCGGAAAGGCGCGGCAAATTATGGCAATGGGCCAAACAGGATCCGCCGTAAAAAATAAGCCGGCTGTAGTCTTTATGCGAATAAATGTAATCCAAAACCAAAATCTGCAGATATTCTTTCAAAATATTGCGTTTGAAAATCTTATTTTTTGACGGTGCCGCGTCAATTAAATTTTTTAAAACCGTTTTTATTTCTTCCATACGAAAAAATCAGGAAAAAAGGTAATTATAAATCTCCCGCATCTTTTTTGAGCCCTCTTTTTTTATATAATCATCCAGCTCTTTTCTGTCTTTCTGATTCAATTCTCCCAGATTAAGGCGCAATTCATCGGCCGCTTTTTTATCAAAAATGCCGTGTTTCTTAAAATACAAAAAATCAAAAAGCGCCTTGGCTTTGGTCGCGCGAAAAATCGTAAAACCGCCTTCTTTGACAGTGGCAAATCCGCAGAAAAGATCCGGCTTGATTTTGTGATAAAAAAATTTGCCAAACCCATTGGAAAAAGAAATCGTCTTTTTCTTTGCCACGGCCGTAAAGTTAACCGGCATTTCGGTAATAATATTATGTTTATATAAGATATAATCCAAACTAAGATAAGAAGGCTGATAAAGCACTCCGGATAAAAATTCCGAATACGCGGAAATCCGAGAAGATTTTTCCAGCTCGGTCAGATAATTTTTTGCAACATAAATCCCTTTTTTCAAGCGGACGGCCTTGCCTGATTTTTCATAACGGGAAAGCAGTATCTTCAAATATGTTTTATTCGTCTCCATGCTGGCCAAATCATCCAATGTAAAAAACGGCAGCTTTTCGGCCGATAAAAATATGGTCTTAATTTTTGATTTTCCCTCATTTCCCATAATATACTATAATAGTATACCATTAGAAACGCTTTGTCAATGGAATAAACTCAATTATTTTTCTTATTCGCCTATTCGCCTGCCTCGCCTGACGCGAGTCAAGGCGGGCGCGAATTAAAGATTGGATAATCGTTTCATTCTTTGGACACTTCCAGCCGCTCTATGCCGTTTTCATTAATTTCTTTAGCCCATTTTTCTTCTAATATCCCCAGCTTCTCCATTCTTTCGTTTCCATCCATCTTTTCCAATTCAACGCGGCTGTATTGCCTAAATAAGTCTCTGCTGGCCAGCCGATCAATAATTTCGTCCCAAAAAGTTTCCTCATCGTACTCTTCAATAAGTTTCTGTATATCAGTTTCCTCTTCAAAAATTCTGGTTGGGAAAAATTTTCCTTTATCCGCCTTTTCGTCGTCAACATATTCATCAAAACCGAATTCTTTTGCATGCGAGAAAATATAATCTTCAATTTCCTCGTACTCCTTAATCATGTCATCCGTTCGATGCGCGTTTGCGACCCAATTGCCAAGATAAACCGATTTTAGCAATGACTCAAATTGTTCTTTGGTAAATTCAATTTTCATAAAATAATGAGATATTATATTCTCAATAATACTTGGATGATGTGATATCAACAATTATTATTTTATTTTTCTTATTCGCCTATTCGCGCGAATTAGAGATTGGTTAATATTATCACAAACTCCTGTTTATAAGAATATTATTTGATTAATAATCCATCGTTAGTGCTGACAAAATTTTTGGCGACATTATTTCCAAATTAATCCTACCAAATCTGTGCCAAGAAAATCTGCGAGTTGTCCTTCTGGTTTTTTGTCTCCAATACACTTTGCGACTCGTTGTGTCCATGGCACATTTTTAGGACTAAGTATTTGCGATAGTTGTAAAACAACATCTTTAATATCGCTACTTTTTCTATCCCACGAGTCGCATTGATCGAGCTGTGTTTGTTTCGCTCCGTAATTTACGCTCTCCGTTTTGATTTTGGTTTTTGCCGCTTCCCAATCGGCAAGACCGAGAGAGGTCAAAACTTCATCAGCAAGAAAAAGATTTTCGCTTTCCCTGCACGCAAGTTTGATGTACTTGATGTTAGCTTGGGGATTATTTGTGTCTGCGGTTGGCAAAGTTTGGTCGCCATCCAAAAGGGCAAAGCCGACAGATTCGGCTTGGTCGGTTCTTAAACTGGCGAAAATCTTTTCCAAAGTTTTCTGATAGTTTTTGACCTCATCCGCGCCGTTGCAAGGAATAACCGCTAACTTTACTTTGTGGTATCTCGGCACTTGACTCCAAATTTTATTGTCATCATCTCCCTCTACTAAAAGCAACGGCGCGCCGAATAACGGCCCCATGAGAGCATGCCCACCGAGGCAAGTTGATAGTTCTTGCAATGTTTTTTCAAATTTAATAGCTTTTTGTTCATTGATTGAGTTATTAAGATAAATAACACTTGTCTTTTCTCCTCCATGATAACCTAGCGCGGATAAAAGTGTTGTGCTATGCGAGGCGATTATCATTTGTACTTTATACTTATCCAAAAGTTGTACCAAGAAATAACCGAGATGTTGTTGGAGGTCGGGATGTAGATGAGTATCTGGCTCGTCAATAAGCAAAACTCTATTGGTCTGCTTGTCTAATTCCCACATCGCACAAATCGTCAGTAAATCTAATGCGAGCGTAAGTATTTCCGCTTCACCACTGCTTAATGTATTTACGCTAGAAACCCGCTCGTCATTGTGGACTCTTTTAAATTCATAAGGCGGATTTTTTCCCGTGATATTGAATTGGAAGTCAGGAAGTAAAATTTGCAGAAAATTTTCAATATCTTGGAGATTAACCGGACTTGCATTTGCCCGCCCAGTAAGATTGCCGATTTTAATCAGTAAAGCTTGTATTCGTGATACTGATTCTTGGCGGTATGTGGGAGATAAGTTTTGCTGTCTGCGACCGGCTCTACTCGGAGCGTTCAGTTCTTCCTGTGATATTCCAACATCATGTGTAATATCGCCCGCTCTTTCCGGTGATGTGTAGTGATAGGTACTCTGGTCACTATTTCTTAATGTCCGCAATAACTGACTTTTCCCAGAACCATTTTTGCCAAACAAAATAGTTATCTCATTTAGCTCTTTGATTTCCCATTGGTTCCCGCTAAGATAAGCGGGCCTGACGACTGCTAATTCTGTAAAATACTTCGCCATAGCTATTCAAATTTTTTCATAAACTCATTGAGTGCCACGGCGATAGCTTTTCGGCGAAAAGAAAGGAACTCGCGATAGTTTACAAGCTCCCATAATTTTTTATCAAGCGGAATTAATTGCGAGGTTAGTGCTTCTTCGCCGCGTTTTGCTATCACTTCTTTTTCGAGATACTGAATCGGCTCTTTATTTGTAATTTGACGATTTGTCCTTCCGCCAATAAAAGCCATATTCGCAATTTCGTTTACTTCTTTCTTTTCGTATTGTTTCAATAACGATTTTGGAAAGATGTGATGATACTGAATTGTATGCGCGTTTCCGGTATGTCGTTCTGAAAGTTTAAGCCCCGACCACCAATCTTTTATGCCATTCTGTTTCAGGACAAAATAAAGCATTGAGAAAAACGGACTGCGTATACCGCGATTGTTCAAGTCATCATAATCAACAACAAATTTCTTAACATGGAGGAAAAGTTGTTGCGCGAGATCATCAAGATTTTTTCTTTTGAAAATCACGCCGAGATCAGCGTCAAGGATAGATTCGGACGAACCCATGCTGTAATGTCCTCGCATATGGGCGAGATAAAACCAGCGCAATAATTTCTTTTCCTCCTCCGGCATTAGTGCTTCGTTTTTCTTTAATATCCAATAAACAGAAATCGGCACAAGGAGAAATGGCGAGGAAAGATAGGCAAGGTTATCTATTCCTGCATTTTCGCGGAGAAAATTTATAGCAAAATGTAAACCCTCTGTGGCTTGTTTCCATGCGTCCTTTAACCTTTCCTGACTGATTTTGCCGACGGTCTTAAATCTGCTTTGATGAGTAGCAAAAATTACCATCATGCGAACCGGCAAGCCTGTTTCTATGATATAATCCTCGTCATTTTTGAATTCATTGGCAAAATCCTCAATCAACTGCATGAATCCTTTCCAGTGAGAAGTAATTTGTGCAAGCGCCAAGTCCGAGCCACGCAACTTTATACCAAGAGAATTAACACGAACGAAAATTTCTGTTACTTCTTCGTATGACATACTTTTTTCGAGGACTTCCATTACATACGGATAGTCCGCAATCTTACGAACTTTTTGCAATCGCTCGGAGTATTTATCCCACCGCTCGTCTTCCGACGAAATGCCGATGGATTTTAGAATTTGGCTGTCGGTTTTTTTGAAAACATCTGAAACCGCAACCCAAACTGGATCATTTTGGAGTGCGCGGCTCGCCACAACGAAAGTGCGCTTGCGCATTTCTTCTTGAATATCGCGCTCGGCCGTTTCTTGATCCTCGACATCTTCAATGTCGGCAGTAAATCCATTGTCATCCACTTCAGTAATATCAATCGGGGGGCCATCTGGGTGTTCCAAATTGAAAAGAATATCAATCGGCCGCCTGCGATTGCGAACATGAACCGGCTCGCCGCCCAAAATTGCGGAAAGAGAAGTTACGCGCTGTTGTCCATCAAGCAGGAGCAATTTTTGCGAGGTTGTTGGCGTTCTTGTAGACCTAATGGCCAATTCTCTTGTCGGCATTTCTTCGTCCGTCTCCCAAACCAAAATTGTGCCGGACGGATAACCGCGATAGAGCGAATCTAAAAGGTCGCGGACGCGCGTTGCGGGCCAAACATACCGCCTCTGCATTTCAGGCAAAGTCAGTTCGCCGCGCTGAACCTTATTTACTAATTCACTAACTTTTATATTTGTTTGTGCCATAGAGTTATTTCATTAAATCACTAAAGAACCGCCGATCGCGGACACAATTTATTGCTTAAACTATATCAAAAAATGGCCTATTCTACAAGGGATGAAACATAAAACTTATATCTTATATCTTGCGACTCGTATCTTGCGTTTTGCATCTTGAATTATGAATCTTGAAGCATATTCTTGAAGCGGAAAGGACTGGGTGGGGGCATTGATCTTGACAAGCGGCAAGCGTTTGGTATAATTGATATACAAAAACCTGTATTCTGAACTGTCTCCGTATGGTGGCGTGACCGGGACATCCGGCCTAGGAACATGGTTGGAAATAGCCTCTTTCGGGGGCTATTTTTTGTTATTTGAAAGACCACTCATCCTCAATGCGTTTTGCGATAATTGACTTATATTCTTTTGCGTCGTTTTTGTCGGAATACGACCGATTAATAGCGCCAGCCGCCATATCCGCAAACTGGATAAGGACATTGGTTTTAGAATCTTCCATTTTGCAATGCTTCATAATAGTTCGCTCGCCGTCATTGAGCTCTCTGCGGAGATAGGACAAAAAATTTCTGCGAAATATCCTATCGCCGCTTCCGTCGATTTTCACTTTTGCGTCTTTAATCGTCCGGCCGCTATGCTTTAAAACTTCTTTGATAAAGTAGGCGTAAAATTTATCTTTATTGGCGCGAAGTTCATCGCTTCGGATTATTGATTTGTCAACGACCAGCGCCCGAATGCGGAAATTGAAATGCTTTATTTTTTCAAGAAATCTTAATCGTATATCACGAGACGACTTATAAAAGCGAAACTCCCGATAATCGGGCCATTTGAGTTCGCGGCGAAGCTCTTTAATGGCTATAGCTGTTTTCTCCGCCTCAAGGTCGTCGTCAAATATCACCATCGCAATGATAAAATATTTTGTAGAACCTTTATCAAGCTTAAATCCCGGATCGCCGGAATCATCAAGAAAAACAAGCATCGGAATATCAGCGGTCATATTTCTTCTTCAAATAAATTTTCTTTGATTTTCTCATAGCAATGCCGGCAAAGATGGAATTTTTCCACGCGCCCGTCTTCTTCCGGCGGACTCAAAAGAATCCCACCGTATTCTTCCAGCTCCTTGTGGCATTTGTCGCAAATCGGATTTATAGACATAAATAATTACAGATTAGGATCAGGTTTATAAGAATTTAATTTTAGATAATCAAGCGGCCCTTCGTCATTGGGAGATTTGTAGTCTTTGAATTGCTCAAACTCTTTAATTTTTGATTGCAGAATTTTTTCCGCCTGCCATCCTGATAAATTTATTTTTTGCCATTGATCTATTTGTTTCAAACGGCTATTCGCCTCCCAATAAATATCGCGGGCATAAGATTTTTTAAGCTGATCAAAAGATTCCGGAGATTTTGTTTTTAAAGGATCAAGATTGATTATTTTGATTGTTTCCGGCAAAGCATCGTCCGATAGTTGTCGCAAATACCAAATATCCAATAATCCAGTTCTATCAAACCGATCTAAATTTTGCCGCGCGATAAATGCGTCCGGATTGAGGATATTCAAAGCGGCTAAAAATAAAATGACTGAAATAAAAATATTAAAAGCAAATGAATTCTCCTTTTGAGCGGCGAAAATTTTATAAAAAAGCAGCAGAAAAGCGGCCGACAGCCAAATCACGAAAGTATGCCCGTACAAGCGCGCCGCCGTAAATCCGTACGCTTCTTCATAAAGCCAGAGCCGCTTGAAAGCGGAAACAATGATGAAAAGCACTTGAATAATCAATAAAGCGCCGAAAATCTTAAAAGGCAAAGCATGCTCTTCTCCTTTCTTTACCGCGTCTTTTTCCGCTGCCCAGACGATCAGAAATGAAATAATCGCCACAACAATCAATTCAAAAAATCCTTTGCGCGCGTATTCGGAATAAGTAAAGCCCAAATTTTTTATATTGCTTTCTCCGCCAAAAAAATAAGTAAATTGAATGGCGATAAAAATGAAAAATAAAATATTGATTAAGCCCAAAAGGACGGAGGTTTCAATAACGCCCAGACTTGCTTTGCTTTCCGGACGATCATTGGAAATATTTTCTTCGCGCTTTTGAAAAATGTATCCAAAAGCGCCGATAAAAACAAAAGCCGCGCATATTATCAAAAATGCGCGCGCAATCGTTTCTTGGTCAATCTTAATCAAGCCGGAAATGTATTTTTGAAAAACCAAATCGGCGGACGAAAAAAGGATTGTGAAAATAAAAAGGGCAGGCAAAGCCAAGAGTACTCCCCTGATAATTTGGCGTAAAGTTTGATGCTCTTTGAGCGCTCCGCGCAATTCTATCAGCTGTGAAATTGTCCTTAAAAAAGCCGGAATAAACAAAAAAGGCAGAACAAAAATTTTAAAATAATCCCTTATAAAAAAACTTTTGATTTTATCCTTAAAAACTGTCCGCGCAACCATTAGTAGGATAAAACCAGACATCACGATATTTAAAAAAGACAAAAAATAGCTTGCCCTAACAGAAACCATTACAGAAAAAAATAAAAGCGGCAAGATGAGCCAAAGCGCGTCGTTGCTTGGTCTTTCTTTAAAATTTTTACCAAGAGCGAACAAGCAGGCTAAAATCAACAAAATATATAGCGGAAAAGAAAGCCCGGGCGGCATTTTATTGTAAAAAAAATAATCAAACAAAATGCCGAGAGCGGCGGAGACTCCGATAATGGCAATAATTTTTTTCGGCATAAGTTATTTCCCTAAATACATTTTAATTCCGTCCAAAATTCCGGATTTGAAAAATTTATCAAGCGGTTGATTGGAAAGATTAAGCCAAAGATGATCTTCGTGCTCATCGCTTATCTTTATATCGCCGCTTTCATACTGCGCTTCAAAGAATATGTAGAGAACATGAATATCTTTTCCTGAATGATTAAATTTGGCGGGGAGAAGGTATCTGCCTATGGCGACAGGCTTTGAATTAAGCTTATAATCAATATTACCGATTTCTTCCTCAACTTCGCGTTTCACAACATCTTCAAAAGAAACGGAAAATTCATCAATGCTTATCCGTCCGCCCGGAAAATCATAAAATCCGGCATAGCTCCCATCTTCATTGGATTTTAAAAGCAAAATCTCACCAGCCTTATTTTTCAAAATAACCTTTAGAGAAATTTGATAAAGATCGTGATTAGGCATATTTTAGTCAAAAAGCCGGCGGTCAGGATTGAACTGACGACCTACTGTTTACAAAACAGTTGCTCTACCACTGAGCTACGCCGGCGAATTTATCTTAAGCTTGTCGAATGAACATTACTAATCTATCAAATTTTATGAAATAAAGCAACAATCCGCGCCGCGTCGTTTGCATCGCGCGCCGCCATCAATTTGACGCGCAATTCTTTGGCGCCGTCAAAGCCGGACACATACGTTTTGAAATGCTTTTTCATTATATTGAAATTTTTTATTCCGACAAATAATTTTTCAAATAAAAACGCATGTTCAACCATCGCTGATAATTTTTCTTCAATGCTGATAGTATTAGTATCTTTAGTTTTATCAAAAAACCATGGATTGCCGAAAATCCCCCGCCCAATCATAGCGCCGTCCGCACCCGTCTGTCTTACTTTTTCTTCCGCGTCTTTTAAACTTAAAATATCCCCATTGCCGATAATGCGCGTGTGATCTGGAGAACTGTCATACTTATGCGCGATTTCTACCGCCCGCGCTATCGCCTCCCAATGAGCCGGCACCATAGACATTTCCTTGCGCGTGCGCGCATGCACCGTGATGGCGGCCGGTTCGTTCTCCAAAAGCCGCGGCAGCCATTCGTCCAAAATATCGGAATTATATCCGATGCGCGTCTTGACCGATACGGGCAAATTTCCCGCCCCCCTTTTAGTTTCCAAAATAATTTTTTGCGCCAATTTATGATCGCGCATCAGGCTAGCGCCCGCTCCTTGCTTTTCCACTTTCTTGTCCGGACAGCCCATATTTATATCAATGCCGTCAAAGCCGAGCTCCACCGCCAGTTGCGCGCACTTGTAAAAATTTTCCGGCTTAGCGCCGAAAAATTGCGCGACAATCGGGCGCTCAGCCTCTGTAAATTCAAGAGTTTTCATCAGTGCTGCTTTACCTTTGGAACACAATCCGTCGCACGAAACAAATTCGGCAAACATCGCATCCAATCCGGAATCGGAAGATTTACTGTATTTAGCGATAATTCTCCGAAAAGCCTGATCCGTCACATCGACCATCGGCGCCAGCGCAAAAATCGGTTTATCTTTTTCCCAAAATCCTTTGATCATAACGGATTAAATTACTGACTGTACTATTCTGATTATCGGCGCAAGAAAAAAATCAAACCAAGTTCTTTGATACATTTCCGGAGTGAATATAATGGAACTTTTTTTCCAGCCTTCTATTATCTTTCTAAGGCCTTTTACCATTTTTTCTTCGCTGAAAAATACTCCGGCTTCAAGATTATAGTCAAATGAAAAAGGATCAATATTCTGCGATCCGACGACTCCTTCCTCTCCGTCTATAATCATGGCTTTGGCGTGAATCATTTCCGTCTGCAAATAAAATTTAATGCCGAGATTGTGGAACTTTGAAATATAGAAATAGTTTACTCTGTCAAAAAAATGATAGTCAGTCTGCCGCGGAAGCATTATTTCTACCCTTACGCCCCGCCGTACGGCTCGGCGCAAAACGCCCATCAGCCACCGATGGGGAACAAAATACGGCGAAACGATTATTATGCTTTTTTGGGCGCCCGCCAATCTTTTTTTGTAATGCCTTTTGAGCAAATTCTTTCCTTTGGCCTGCTGGTGCTCCAAAAACCAAAGCTTGGTTTTATCAAAAATGTTTTTCTTTTTGCGGTAGATAAGAATATCCAAGTCTTTTCCTCCGCAAACATCATAGCTTTTTGCGAAAGAACGGATCACACTTTTCACGATCGGTCCGGTAAAACTCACCTGCAGATCAATCCATTTTTGAAATAGTTTGTGGATATTCACTCCGCCCAAAAAGGCGGTTGATTCATCAACGACTAATATTTTCTTATGCGTGTGCTTCAACCAATAGTTGAAAAACAAAAGTTCGGCGCCAGAATTTTTCAATTTGGCGATTGTATCTTGGCTAAGCTCGTTGCTCCCAAAAGAATCAATGATTATTTTTACTTTCACGCCCATCCTTGCCTTGGCTTCCAAAATCTTAAAGAAATTGTGCTGATCGGTATTATCAACAAAAATATACATTTCAATAAAAATGGATTTTTGCGCTCCGGCGATCGCCTCAATCATCGCATCCCAGGCTTTCTCGGAAGTAGTATAAAATTTATATCGCATCGGCATATTATCCTGTCCCGATTCTGACACTATTGACACCTTTTAAATCGTGATGTATACTTCACTTAGAATCACTACGAAAAAGCACTTCTTAATGTTCCGTCCTTAAGCGGTGCTTTTTCATTTATGGGCGATATATTTGAGTTTTCCTTTCAAACTATTCATAAATTCAATTTTCTCTTTGGCTTTTCTTTTCAGGAGAATAGAGCATTTGTCGCGATTCGGACTTAATACCAGCTCTAATTTGCTCTTGCCGTACAAATAACCTATCAGCGAGTAAAAATCTCCATCGCTGGTCACAACCACCGCTTTGTCATATTCCAAATAATCAATCATGGCTTGAAGCACAAGATCAGCATCAACATTTCCTTTGACTTCTCCATTTTTATCTTTGAGCACCGGTTTGAAAACAAGAACGAAGCCGTATTCCTGCAATGACTTGTAAAGACCTTGATTTTCCGGCATATAGCCGATAAAAAGATAAGCCTTTGAAACATTGTACTTTTCTTTCAGGTAAACCTTGAATTTTCGAAAATCAAGCTTCCATCCCAGACTCGTAATGCCAAGATTTAAATTTTGACTATCAATAAAGGCGTAGTTCTTTTTCTTTTTTTGCATAAGGTTTTTAAAAACTATTTTTCTTTTGGCGCAAACTGAATAATCTGAAAACCGTATTTTTCCACTTCCTCCGGCGGCCAAAAAGTTTGGCCTTTGGTTTTAAGAATATAAGTGGCGACGACTTCAACTTTTCTTCCCGTATACTCTTTCTTATCTTTGTCCCATTCTTCTAAAATCAAGGTATCGCCTTCATTCACATTAAAATCAGCCAGACGCAATTCAAATTTTTTCTTGCCGGAAATAATTTGCTCGAAATATTCTTGCCAAATTTTTTTGTGAATTGTCGCCATAATTTTATTAAATCCATTTATTTTCTTCTAGAAAGTTCTTTACTTTTGCAAAAATCTTTTTCTGACTGCCGGCGCATTTTCCCGCCGCAATTGATATAGAAATTTAGATAGACATTACGGACTGAAACGACATTGCCCAGATCAATGATATCGCTTTTCTTTATTACTTCCGCTGGCCAATATTTTTTAGGAAAACACATTACCGTACTTAAATGTAAAAAACTAACTCAATTGATATATAAGATCTTCGGCGACTTTTTCGACTGGCTTATTGACATCGATAATAGCGTCAATCAATCCTTCCGTTTTTATTTTTTCCTGATACTCGGACATTGTTTGAAAATACTTTCTAAAATCCTCATATCCTTCGTTATTCATCCGATATTCGTTCCTTTTTGTTAACTCTTTCAAACTAAGCGTGAGTAAAATTATCCTAAAACCATTTCGTCGCGCGTGTTGTAAGTCTTTGGATGTGAAATAATCTGTATTGGTAAAAAAAATAATCTTTTCTTTTTTTAGCGTTTCTTTGATAATTGGAGGAGCGATGACTTGAAGCTTGTATTTATCATCCGCAGGCCATTCTCCTTTATTCCTTTCTCTAATTTTATCGTCAATTTCTTCCATTGGCAACTTTGTCGTCTTCTTGAGATATTTAATTAAAGTTGTTTTACCCGTCAATGATTGTCCGATAACAATAACTTTCATAGGAGAATTGTCGCCATATTAATTTTCAATCGGGTAAATATCAAATGCGATTTCCTCGTACGGATGGACGCTTTTCACTTTCTCTATGACTTTTTCCAAAATTTCTCGCGGTACAATTACCTCAATTCTTTCCTCCTCAACCGCTTCAAATTTTCCAGCCTCGCCGATAGCCGGATTGGCCTTTTCATTTCCGCGAAAACGGCCCATTCCGCGGCTGGAAAAAGAACAAAAATCGTAATTGCCGATTTTCCCAGCACCCGCTTTCCCCAGCGCCTGCCTCACCGCGTCAGCGTGCGAAAGCGGAACAGAAACGACGAGTTTTGCATTTTTCATGGTCATACCATTTTATTTTTTTCTAGAAAATCTTTTACTTTCTGAATAATTTTTTTATGGCCGGCCGAGTTAGTTTGAAAATATTTTGAGTATTTTCCCCGGAGGTTCAACCTTTGAATTTTTTAAAAATAGCATCTCGCAATTCAGGAAATTTTTCGGTTTTCATATCCTTAAAAGTAAAATGCCCGCGATTTTCAAGCTCTTTAATTTTACCATCTCCTCCCAGCTCGTTCTTCAGTTGATTAACACTTTTTTTAACATCACGGCTGTCATTATTAGAATAAATAATTGCTAAACCACCTGTCTTTTTCGCCAAATTCTTATCAATTTTGAAATTAAAAAAATTAGTTTTTAAAGTATGTCCGGGATCAATCCATGGCGCAATCAAAACAACCCTGCTAACTTTTATCTTATTTTCGCTAAGCCATCTTACAAGAAAGCCGGCCCCAAGACTGTGACCTATGAGAATAGTATTTTTATCTATTTTAAATTGTTCAAAAGTTTGGCGCCATTTTTCATAAACAGGCTTGTATGGCTCTGGAAATTCAGGCGCCTGAGCTAAAATTTCTTTCGAAATTAATTGTTGTTGAATCCATGGGAGCCAATGCTTGTTAGATTCCGCCGGACTTCTCGGATTGAAATACTCTTTCTTCGACGGCATGCCGTGGATAATGATAGCGGTTTTCATATGATTGCCTTTAATTGGCTACGGGGCTAGGATTCTCAGCCCAAGGTTGATGCGCCTCGGGCGCAGAACTATAATTCGCGGATTTCCCGCACAATACTGGGGGACCAGGATTCGAACCTGAATACTCGCCTTCAAAGGGCGATGTCCCCGCCTCTTCGGCGGGTCGCCGATGAGGCGACTACCGTTACTGTTGTTATAATCCCAGCTGCGGGACTTGGATTCGAACCAAGATAAACGGCTTCAAAGGCCGCTGTCCTACCATTAGACGATCCCGCAGCTGAAACTACAACATTTTTTCTTTTTCAAAGTATGATTTTAGTTTATCATTTTTTAAAACTTCTCGTCCATAACCGCTCTTGAAAAATTTTTCAGCGCGCATTGCATCACTTTTTTCAATATACGCTTCATAGAAAATCACCTTATACGGCCTATTATGACTTGAGTATCTGCCACCTATGCCTGAATTGTGCTCAAGAACTCTTCTCTTTAAATTATCTGTACTACCAATATATAAACGGCCGTTCTTTTGACTTTTAAGGATATACGCGTACCACATATTTAATACTCAATTTGTCCGCTGTCCCCGCCTCTTCGGCGGGTCGCCGATGAGGCGACTACCGTTAGACGATCCCCCAGCGCTACGCGGGACAATTAACTTTTAACATATTTCACGACTTTGGTCAATTGTTTTACGGCACGAATTTCGCCAGCAGAGCCCGCATTTCGCTAAAGCGCACGGCGCTGGTGGGCGCGCCGAGAATTACTGCCGTATAAATTTTTCCGTCTTTTTTGCTTTTGACTTTCATCATCAGACAATGCAATGACTCATACAAAAATCCGGTTTTTGAACTAAGAATTTCGTATGCCGGATGAGATTCTTTCAAAAGAATATTGGTGCTTTTAACATCGTGATGCACTAATTTATCAACCGACAAAATTTCATCAAACGAATAAACCGACTTTGTTGTTCCTTCAATAATTTCTTTCCGATTCAAATTATTCAAAGAAAATAAAGCAATCTCTTTGGCTGTGGAGACATTCCTGATATCAAGTCCGGTCGGCTCGTAAAATTTGGCGTTTTTAAGACCAGCCGTTTTTGCCAATTCATTCATTTTCGCGGCAAACTCTTCGTTGCTCAAACCCGTGGAACGCGCGAGCGCCTTAGCGCCGTTATTGGTGGAACCGGTAAGCGTTGAATAAAAAAGATCTTTGACGGTCATTAAATCACCGGCCGGGGAAAAAAGCCGCGCGCCCTCGGCGTCGTCTTCCGGTAAAAGCTTTACTTGTTTTTTCCAATCAGGGTTTGTTTTTAAAACCGCTTCAACCGTGAATAATTTTGAAATACTGGCCACGGGGTAAACCTTGTTGCTATTTTTTTCAAACAACACATCTCCCCCTTCGTCCATCACGATCGCGGCGCGCGATTTGATAGAACTCAAATCAGTTTGAACAGCTGTTTTTGGCGCCGGCTTTTCTTCTCCTCCTCCGGCGGCAGTAGCCGTCTTGGCCGCCGTCGGAATCACTTCAATGCGCACCGGAACAACACCCTCTGACACCGAAGCGATTTTGGAAAATGACGCTTTGACAATATCTAAAGCGCGCCTCCGTTTTTCATTTGTTTCCTTATCCCAGTACGAAACCACTTTTACTTCAACCGATTTACTGTTTTTAAGATTGGTTATCTTCAGCTCCGTCCCCTGGGGATACAAATGAGTCGCCACGCCGTTTGAGTATTTTATCCTGTTTTTCGCCAGTTGATAATTATACCAGGAGCCAAATCCTTCAACCGCTGTCGGATGTTCAAAAATCGCCACTTGAGAAAAATCAAAAGGGATCACCGCGTACATTGTCCGACTCTTTAAATTTTCCTTTGCCGTTAGAAGCTGGCGCCAAGTTTTAGCGCCATTATCCCAAAATAAAATCACTTTTTGATGATACAAGTCGCCTTGATCATCATCCAATTGGAACCGCAATTGAAGCCACTTGTTTAATTTCGGTTTTTGTCCGTCCGGTGTTTTTACATTAAGCTCATAAACATCGCTGATGCGGGTAAAATTGCCATGTTTTAAAGGAACTTCGGCCGTATCCAATTTTTTAATTACTACATTAAGCGGGCCGTCCGCCGTACCGGCGCGCACGCCTGCGGCAAACGCGTTATCGGGCGTTCTTATCGTATAGCCTTTTTCCGCAACCGTTGTTTCGTCCAAAGAAATTTCCTTAACCGTTTCCTTGGCAAAAGCCTGCGGCGCAAACAATAAAATACCAAAAACAATAAAACCGGCGATTAAAATTTTATTCTTACCAAAGCTAATCATAAATCAAAACCTAAATTTAATGTTTTTATTTAAATTTTTTATCATCGTCTTTCAAACGCTTCATTTCTCTTTTAATTTCCTTGATATGTTTTTCCGGCGGCAAAAATTCAGGAAGCGTTCCGCCAATATCTTTAATGGTTTGCCTCACCTTTCCGCCTACCATAAAATGCGTTTGAGATGCCTGACGCTCTCCGCGCGTTTTATCTTTTTTTAATTTTTCATCCGTTTGAGTGATTCTAAAAAGATTAGCGGCCAGCTCCGTTGATCCCGCTCTGTCCAAAAGTTCTCCTTTCTTTAAATTTTTTCTTTTTTCTATGTCAGACAACTGCATTCCGTATAAACCTCTGTAGCCGGCATCATTGAAAAGTCCGAATTTAGTTACGCCAGCCTGTTTGGCTGTTTTAAAAAGCTTTTTATTGCGATCGGAAACTTCATTTCTGATGAATAATCTTTTTTCATTAACAGA
>Ga0209542_10010338_pt1 | contig 16872 bp, 14 predicted proteins | sample RifCSPhighO2_01_FD_184028 | JGI IMG/M metagenome (GOLD analysis project Ga0209542, IMG submission 184028) | Soil microbial communities from Rifle, Colorado - Rifle CSP2_plank highO2_0.1 (SPAdes) (version 2) | ecosystem: Environmental > Terrestrial > Deep subsurface > Rock core/Sediment ...
CGGTACGGGTTATGCTCGAAAAGTACGAGGTAGTCTTAGGGATGTATCACGGATTTGACTATAGAAAAGATCTTCATGGCTCGGCTTCGGAAAGAACTCGATTGATAGCCTCAGCAATGGATTTTGTCTTAGGACTTGAAGATGGAGAAAAACGGTATGTTCAAGCCGTAACAGAGCTTTCGTTTGCTTTTTCTTTATCTGTGCCTCACGAAGAAGCGATAAAAATCAGAGATGAAGTAGCTCTTTTTCAATCTGTAAAAGCAGGGATAAGGAAAGCTGGCGGTGGAGGTGGGGGTGGTGGAGGTCCAACAGATGATGAATATCAGGAAGCTATAAAACAGATTGTATCCGGCGCAATTGTTTCAGATAAGGTAATTGACATCTACTCTGCTACCGGAATTAAAACACCAGACATCTCGATATTGTCAGATGAATTCTTAGCGGAAGTCAAAGGATTACCTCATAAAAATCTTGCTTTTGAGATGTTGAAGCGGCTATTAGCCGATGAAATCGTAACTATGATGAGAAGCAACTTGGTAAAATCCCGGTCGTTTGCCAAGATGCTGGAAGAAACGATAAAAAAATATCAGAACCGCACGATTGAAGCAGCCCAAGTTATAGCAGAATTAGTGGAGTTGGCTAAAAAGATTAAAGCAGAAAAAGATAGAGGAAAAAATATTGGATTAACCCCAGAAGAGGTAGCTTTTTACGATGCGCTTTGTATCAACGAAAGCGCTATTCGAGAACTGGGTGATACAACCCTTATGCAGATTGCTAGAGAATTAGTTTCTATGCTGCGTAAGAACACAACGATTGACTGGACTATAAAAGAAAATGTTCAGGCTAAGTTACGTGTTTATGTCAAAAAGCTTTTACGAAAGTATAATTATCCGCCGGACAAACAGGAAGGCGCTACTCAAACTGTTCTTGAACAAGCAAACTTGCTTTGTAAAGATTGGAGTGGAGAATAATGATCTCCACTCTTCGGGTGGTTTAGGTTTGCACCTATTCTTTTGATTTGGGGACGGTCCTGAAATATCTTTTCAGGATAAGCCAAGAATGATAAATATACTTGAAAGACAATTTGATCCAACTTCGCTAAAGCTATGATGGACAAGTAGGTTGGCAAAGAAGATTAAAGAAAGGTCTAGCTCGCTGGTAAAAAGGTAACGTGTAAAATATGAAAATATAGAATTATGAAAAAAGAAATTAAAAGGGGTAGTAAACTAGCAATTTTTGAAGGCAAACAAATTCGCCGGTATTGGGATGAAGAAAAGGAGCTTTGGCATTTTGCCGTTATGGACGTAATCCAAGTCTTGGCGCAAACAGATAGACCGAGAAAATACTGGAACGACTTGAAATCTAAGCTTAAAAAAGAAGGTAGCGAGTTGTCCGAAAAAATCGGACAACTGAAAATGCAAGCCCCCGACGGCAAATATTATCTGACTGATGCGACAGACACGGAAATCGTGCTTCGTCTTATTCAATCCATTCCATCGCCGAATGCCGAGCCATTTAAGCTTTGGCTGGCGCGCGTGGGGTATGAGCGTTTGGAAGAAACGGCTGATCCGGAGCTGGCAATTAATCGTGCCCTAAAAACTTATTTGCAGAAGGGGTATAGTCCGGAGTGGGTAAATCAAAGGTTAAAGAGCATAGAAATTCGCAAGACATTAACCGATGAATGGGAAAAACGCGGGGCAAAAGAGGGTATTGAGTTCACGATTCTCACGGATGAAATATCCAGAGCTTGGGCAGGGCTAACTACCAAGCAATATAAGAATCTCAAGGGTTTAAGAAAAGAAAATCTGCGGGATAATATGACAAACCTTGAATTGGTTTTAAATATGCTGGCTGAAGTGAGCACGACCGAAATATCTCATAAAGAAGAGCCCGATACTTTTGACAAAAACAGGAACGTTGCCCGACGGGGCGGTGGTGTCGCGCGAGTAGCCCGAAGAAAAATAGAAACAGAAACCGGAAAAAAAGTTATCAGCAGATCAAATTATCTTCAGCAAGGGCAGAAAAGATTAAAGAATGATAAATATACTTGAAAGACAACACGTCAAACGTGTCAGGATTTGATCCAATTTCGCCGAGGCTACGATGGACAAGTACGTTGGTGAATAGGTTATGAAAAAAAATAAACAACCACCCCAGTCGGATATTATTCTTTACACGTCATCAGATGGTAAGGTGCGCGTGAGCGTGTTGTTTGAGAATGAAACTGCATGGTTGACCCAGGATCAGATAGCAGAATTATTTGATAAAGGCCGATCAACCGTTGCAGAACATATACAAAATGTTTTCAAAGAAGGTGAACTGGAGGAGCATTCAGTTTGTCGGGATTTCCGACGAACTGGAACTGACGGAAAAGAATACCTTGTTACACACTACAATCTTGATGTCATTATTTCTGTCGGATATCGAGTGAAATCTTGGCGAGGTACACAATTTCGAATATGGGCCACCCAACGGCTCAAAGAATACATTATCAAAGGCTTTACTTTGGACGACGAACGTCTCAAACAAGGAGGGCAAAAAGCCAGATATTTTGAAGAGCTCCTCCAGCGTATCCGCGACATTCGCTCAAGCGAACGTAACTTATATCAAAAAGTCACTGATATATACGCCACCAGCGTTGATTACAGAAGGGACGATGCGCTAACGAAGGAATTTTTTGCCACAGTGCAAAATAAAATGCATTATGCCGTCCACGGACACACGGCCGCTGAAATAATAAACGAGCGGGCTGACAGTAAAAAACCACTGATGGGCTTAATGGGTTTTAGGGGCGATTACGTCACTGCTCAAGACGTGACGATAGCCAAGAATTATCTGACCGAGGAGGAACTTAAGCAATTAAATTTAATCGTGTCATTTTATCTTGATTTTGCTGAATTGCAGGCGGCTAACAAAAGACCAATGCGCATGATTGATTGGATTAAGAAATTAGATGAGTTTTTAAGGCTTAGCGAGCGGAAGGTATTGGTGCATGCCGGGAAAATCAGTGCAAAGAAGTCTGAAGAAAAGGCGAAACTAGAATTTGAGAAGTACGGAGAGCTACGCAATAAAAACTATATTTCAGACTTTGACCGCAATGTAGGGAAATATTTAAAACAAAAAAGCGCCAAAAAGGGAAAATGATAAATATACTTGAAAGACAATTTGATAAGTTATCGAAAATAATTAAGGAGAGGTCGAGCTCGCTTCTTAAAAGATTCGGCGCTTATTTAAAGCGCCTGCTTTTTCCTTTATATCTTTTTCCGATTAAGCTGGTTACTTATACCGCTTATTATCTGGTTAAGTTTTTAATCAAGTTTATTTTTGCCTTCATCGGGTTGATTTTTGAAACGATTATTTTTCCCTTCAAAAGTCTTAAAAACTTTTTAAAATCAGTGTTTGTCCTGGGAATGGCAGCATATATGGTTGCCTCGTTGTTTGTGATTATTGATTACTTAACCAAGCAATACGGCTATTACGGTAAATTCTTTTGCGCCTTCGGCGTCAGGGATAAACTGGTAAATTCTGTCGTCCGGGTGGTAGGCGGTTATTCGGAAGGGACGGGTTTTTTTGTTGCTCCCGACCAAGTGATAACTAACTTCCATGTTATTGCCGACGAGCCTAGTCCAAAAATCATTTTTCCCGATGGTAATTTTGTAACGCCGGTAAAAATTCTTGGGAATAAAGATGTTGACCTGGCCGTTTTATTTACAGAAGCAAAGTATCCCGATCTGGTTTTACCTTTACCGGATAGGATAGGCTTTAAGGAGGACGAACCGCTTATCGCCGCCGGTTACCCCCTGGGAACGGATTTAACCGGCAAGGCAACCACTCTTAGGGGAAGGTTTATTGATTTCAGGAAATCCAAGTGGATGCCCATTGGTTACATCCAAACCGATATCAGTTTGGTTGAAGGCATGAGCGGAGGGCCTCTAGTCGACCAATGCGGCAGTGTCGTTGGAATAAATACCCTTAGTCTTGCCGGATTATCGCTGTTTATCAATGCTGACTGGGCAAAAACTGTAGTGCCTGATTTTACCGACCAGAATATAACCAAAATTGAGGTTGACCCCTCTGCCTCTCCGGAGGAAGCAGTGCGAGCTTTTTATACCTATCTAAAAGCCCGCCGGATGCAGGACGGCTTCAACCTGTTAAGTCAGGAATACCTCAAAAAAACCAATTTCGAAGAATGGACTAATCGGTTTACCGACATTTTGGACGTTAACGTCATCAAATCCGAAAGGTTCGAAAATTCCAAAGACACCGCTTTTGTAAAATTCTCTACTAAAAATTGGGTGGACGGGGAAGCAGAAATACATTTTTACGAAGGGACGTGGCAAACGGTCAAGGAAGACGGGGTCTACAAAATGCTCAAAAGTAAAATCTTAGAAGTTGAAAACCCGGGTTGGGACTGGTTTTCATGAATAGTTCGTAGAGCTGGATACCGTACTGGGCTCGAACCTATCAAAGTATATCACACCAGAGTTAGGTTTAGAACTTTCGGCCTTAAAAGAGCACATCGGTTTATCCAGCTTCACATTTACATAATTGACTAAAAGTGAGATTTTTCAATTGGCATCTCCACTTATCATAGCTTGTAAATATTTAATTTTTTCAGATGTTCCATAATCTCTTTCTATAATTTCAGCGATAACCCACCTTGGACCCTCTTTTTTTAGTCTTATGTGTATTTTCTCTAAAACTTCGCTAAGTTTCTTTATATCGAAAGAGGGGTCATTTTTCTGATAAGCTTTGATTAAGTTCCCTCGATCAACAAATTCCTCCTTTTTATTATCTGCAGGCTTTAAGAAATCTTCGACTTCGTTTCGTGACCAATTGGGATATATGTTTTTTACAAATTCCCTTAAGGCCTCTTTTATATCAAATTCTCTATTCTCCCTTTCAGCGATACCTGTCTGCATTCCAGCAAATGCTGCATAGCGCACCATAAGAGGATAATGTAATTGCCTCCAAGGAGAAGCAAGACGATTATAGTAACGCACTATTTCAAAGAACGTGACAATAGCAAATAACATCCAAAAAATTACCGACAGCAAACCGGAGGTAATCAGAGCTATGGCAAAAAATAATATTTGAAAAATTAAAACGAATAGTAAATCGCTCATTCCTTCAAAAGGATCAACTTTTGCTTTATTAGAATGAAAATTCCTTTTTACGTTCCTTACCCCATACATGACACTAGCCCAACCTATAACACTGTATATCACCATGATAGTTACACCTGGCCAAAATTGAAGAAGAACTAGATAGACCAACAGACCTATTGATACCCAATGTGCAAAACGAGTAAACCCTAAGGTTAATAGTAAAACTGCCGGCAAATAAAAATTATTCTTTAATAGAGTAACAATAAGAAGTACAAGGAGAAGCATATTTATGCCAGATAAAATTCTGCTTACTGGGCCCGTGCCTTCTCCGCGACCCACCTTCGAATAAGCAAGGTCGTCCTCAAGTTTTTCGAAAAAATTGTTCATATTAAGAATCACGATCTTCGTCTTCTCGTGACCCGCTAGTCAAATTTTCGGGTTTCGGTAACTGGCTAACCACCTCATGCACAATTCCTAAGTTTTTTGCTTCTTGGGTATTTAGTATTTTCCCTTCGGAATAAAGCTTGTTTATTTGAGAAATACTTTTGCCAGTTTCTTGGGATGTAATTTCTTTCAACCTCTTATCGAGTTCTTGAAAAAGCCCAACTCGTTCTCCAAAAAAGGATAAAATAGAATCTGCCTGTTGCATATGATAAGTTGGTTCATGGAACCTAAAACGTGTCTTTTGTAAAACAGTTCGCTTGTCTCCTGCTAGGAATATTGTAATTGCCGAAGAATCAATTTGACCAAAGCCTATTGTATGAATTTTATTGGGAATTGATTTCAAAAAATCGTAGGTACGGATAGCTGCATCAATGTCCCCACCTATTGAAGATAAAAAGATTGTAAAGGTCTCAGTGTAGTTTCCGTCTATTATCTTGCTATTAAAAAAGTGAATTAGTTCTTGGGTATTCGAAACACTGACGTCTCCAGTAAATGTAAAGTAATACATGCTCACATTATAGAAGATATTATTTGCATTTGATAGAAATTTTCCCCAGAGTTATTCAAGTTTGCTAATGCCTTCAAATTTTCATTCGCCTCTTAAGAAGAAATTCAAAAAGTGAGACTAAAGTGCTGCCTTGTTCAAAAGCTTGCTTGTTTGTCAATTTAACTCCGTAGTCTTTACGCGCGATTTCTTTGAACTTCTTGAGTTCTTTTTTGGTGATGGGCTCGTTGTGATCCATTAGTTCGACTCCCTTATGTAGTATAAAGCTTACAAGGCTATCGTAAAACGGGTTAAAAGCCTTGCTCGAACCGGGGAAAAGGTTGATTTTGAGGCTAAAACAAGTAGAGGTTCACAGGAGGTTCGATATGGAGCGGGATAGGGGAATTGAACCCCCTTCTCATCCTTGGGAAGGACGCATACTACCGGTGTACTAATCCCGCAACGTCCAACGTTGCTGACTCGTTCGACGAGTCGCTTTTACCGCGGCAGGGCCAAGACCATACCTACCTCAATTTTATCAGGGTTAGCAATTTTGTCGGCGTTAGCCTTGGCTATTTCCGGCCACTTGTAACCGTCTTGGTAGGCCTTAACCGCAATACCCCACAGAGTGTCGCCTTTTTCCACGGTATAAGTGTTTGCGGAGATAGACATAGCCGGAGTTATCTTGACTTCGGTTGGTTGCTCGGTCGTCTTATCGCGCGCTTCAACTTGAGGGACTTCTAAAGTTTGGCCCACTAACAGCCGGTTAGGGTTAACCAATTTGTTGGCCGCAGCGATATCCACGAAATTGTAGCCGCTGCCGTAATATTTTTCGGCAATGGTCCACAAATCTTCCCCGGCTGCCACAGTATGAGTCGTCGGCAATCCTTTAGGCGTCAATTCTTGTGCCAACTGCTGGTCACCGCTTAACGGCTGACCGGTTTGTTTACCTACGCTGGTGAAATAGTTGTAAATCAAAATCCCTACTACTACGACTACCAAGCCACCCAAAATCATGCTAATCGTTGACTCGTTTAATTTTAAGCTCTTTAACCACTTCTTGAGTTGTTTTTCCATGTGACTAAACCTCCTTTCCGGGGCAGAAATTAATTAACCACAATCTAACCCATTTCTTTCCCGAACGCAAGGGGGAAACAAAAAGCGGGGCTGACGGGATTCGAACCCGTGACCCCCTCCTTGACAGGGAGGTGCGCTAACCAGGCTGCGCTACAACCCCAAACTTATGCTATTCTATTAAAGAACAAGATCTGCTTTATTGTATCACCAAGCGATGACAGTTAAAAGCATTATCCAGAGGGCCAAAGATTACTATTTCAACCAATGGCGCGGTCACGAAAAGACCTCTCCTGCTTTTCGGGAAAAAGTTTATGTTACTAAGCTAGGCTGGAAACATATCGCTAAACATCCCCGGCGGCTGTTAGTAGATAAATTAATTAGGCTCAAACACTTATCTCTTGCCAGACAAGTTCTGGAAACAGCCAATACTTTTCAAACAACTCATCAAAGGGGTCAGTATTGGTATTATGGCTTCCGGGTTGTCGTTGACGATCGGGTAGTCAAAATAGTAGTTACCTCTAAAGGAAAACGTGGCAGGAAAATTCTCTACTCAGTCATGTTCAAAAGCCTCAAGAAAAGCCAGCAAAAGACTCTTGAACGGCACAATCAAAAATTAACAACTCAATTTCGTAAAGGGAGAAAGTAGGACGTCTCCACTTTCTAACCTAAATCGGTGTTAAGTGCATGGACCGTAAAGGCCTCGTCCTACGCTCCATACAATAGCATTTCATTATATGAAAGTCAACCCGGTTAAAATTTCCAAGCACATGGCCAATAATGAGATAGCCGCTTTGCTGCGGGACGTGGTCGCGGTCTATGAGGTTACCGGCGAAGACAGATTCCGCATCCGCGCTTATGACACCGCCGCCGAATCGATCGAGAAAACCACCACCTCCCTCAAGGACCTATGGCAGCAAGGCCAATTGGAAGATGTCCCCGGTATTGGCCCGTCTCTAGCTGACCATTTAGGCGAACTTTTTACTACCGGTCGAGTCAAGCACTTTACTAGCATCATGGCCAAGGTACCGCCGGCCATGTTTGCCATTTTAGACGTCCCCGGCATCGGCCCCAAAACTGCCCTGAAACTAACCCGGGAGCTAAAACTCACTCCCAGCCAGGCCAAAGATCAACTCCTCAAAGCCGCCAAGACAGGTAAAATCAGTCGCCTGGAAGGATTTGGCAACCAATCCGAGCAGGATATTATTAATGCCCTGCAGAAACTTCCCCAGGCCCATGAAAGCAGAATTCTTCTGGTTGAGGCCGAAACAGTGGCCGATAAAGTCATGGCTTATTTGCGCCGCCACCCGGCCGTCATCAAGGTCGACCCATTAGGAAGCTTGCGCCGCCGCTGTGCCACTGTAGGTGACGTCGACATTGCCGTAGCCACTACCAACCCCAAAGGCGTGATCGCTCACTTCCTAAAATACGCTGATATCATCCAAGTCTTAGCTGCCGGCGATAATACTGCTCGCATTATTGATTATAACCGGCACCAAATCGACATCAAAACCGTCCCTCCGGCTAACTACGGCGCCTTATTACAACACTTCACTGGTTCCAAAGCCCACAACATTCACTTGCGCGAATTAGCCCTGACTAAAAAACTGTCCTTATCGGAGTATGGTATTAAAAAAGGACAAACATTAATGAAATTTGCCAGCGAAACCGATTTTTATCAAGCCCTAGGCCTCCCCTGGATTCCACCCGAACTACGCGAAAATGCCGGTGAGGTCGAGGCTGCCCTCAAACATCAATTACCCCAACTTATCCAGTTTAAAAACATTAAAGGCGACCTGCATACCCATACTAACTTTGACTGGCACCCCAGCCACGACGCCGGCGCCAACTCCATGGAGGAGATAGTTCAGGCCGCTATCAAACTTGGCTACTCTTACGTGGCTATCGGCGACCACAATCCCAGTACTTCCACGTATAAAACTGTTGAGAAAATTACGAGTGAAATTAAAAGAAGAAATGCAGCTATTGCACACATTAAGTCTACTTATGAAAATAGAGTGAAAAATAGATCAATTAAAGTACTCAATAGCCTGGAAGTCGATATCAAGCCCGATGGTTCTCTGGCTCTGCCGGATGAAGCCTTAAGTTTGCTTGATTTCGTCATCGTTTCGGTTCATTCGGTATTTAATTTAAGCGAAACCGCCATGACTGCTCGGATTTTGCAAGGTCTATCTCACCCCAAAGCTAAAATCTTGGGCCACCCTACAGGCCGGCTGCTCAATCAGCGCCCTAGCTACGACGTCGATTGGCCTGAAATTTTTGCCTTCTGTCGCCAGCACCACAAAGCTCTGGAAATAAATGCCTATCCGGCCCGCCTCGATTTACCCGATAATTTGGTTAGGACCGCCATTACGGCCGGCGTTAAACTGGTAATCAATACCGACGCCCATTCAATCGACCACCTCAAATTTATGCACTACGGCGTGGATCAAGCCCGCCGGGGGTGGGCCACGCCGGCTGACATTATTAACACTTGGCCTTGGACTAAATTAAACCAATTTTTGTGTTGTGTTAGAATGAATTGAAAGGAGGTGAAAAAAAATTATGTCTCTCCCCCTAATCTTAGGTTTAGTCGGATTGGGTCTAGTGGTTTATCTCATTTCCACCTACAACCAATTTCAGACACTGCTAACCCGGATTAAAGCCTCAATTCAGGAGATAGGCAACCAGTTTAAGCGCCAAGCCAATCTCATCCCTAACCTAGAAGCTTCGGTCAAGGGTTATCTGGCTCACGAAAAAAGCATTTTAACGCTGCTGGCCGATGCCAGGAAATTGGTTTCTAAAGGCCAGGACGCTTCAGCCAAAGTAGCGCAGCTGCTGCCCAAACTCCAAGTTGTCGTCGAAAGTAACCCCCAGCTTAAAGGCGTAGATGTAGTCAGTCAGCTCATGGACGAGTTGCGCGACACTTCCGATAAAATCATGTACTCGCGTCGGACTTTAATCGACCTTACCGCCGACTACAACCAAATGGTAATTACTTTTCCCGCTAACTTGGTAGCTCGGCTGTTTAATTTTTCAGAAGCTGCCGGTTTAACCATCCCTGACTCCGGCGATCACCTCACGGTCAAATCCGAGGAGTTATCGACCCCTCGGGTCAGTTTATAAATTCACCTCCGAGGTGGCCGGATGGACTCCTCGGATGGTGGAGGTTTAGATGTTAAACATCTACGAACAGGTTGACGCTAACAAGCGCAAAAGTGCGCTGATTATCGGGTTATTCATCGCTTTTATTGCCGGCGTGGCTTACGTCCTGGCTCGAGCCATGGGCTTTGACAGCTTATCCTTTATGGGCTGGGCCCTGATTCTCTCCGGTCTGATGAGTTTCGCTTCCTATTACTGGTCTGACAAAATCATCTTAAACCTCTCCGGTGCCCAACCAGCTTCCAGAAAAAAAGATTTTCACTTTTACACCGTCACCGAGAATCTCTGCTTAGCTGCTCAAATTCCCTTACCCAAACTTTACGTCATCGACGATACGGCCATGAACGCTTTTGCCACCGGCCGCGACCCGCAGCACGCCGTGGTAGTAGCTACTACCGGGATCCTGGCTAAATTAGACCGCACCGAACTGGAGGGTGTCATCGCTCACGAGTTATCTCACGTCAGAAACTACGACATCCGGCTCATGTCTGTCGTCACCATCCTTGTCGGCGTAGTCACCCTTCTAGCCGACTGGTTTTTAAGAATGACTTACTGGGGCCGCAGCCACAGAGATGATAGAGATAACAATCAAGCTACGGCCCTCTTTTTCATCGCCGGCCTGATTCTGGCTCTGCTCTCACCCCTAGTCGCTAATTTAATCCAACTGGCTATTTCCAGACGCCGCGAATTCTTGGCTGACGCTTCCAGTGCCGCCCTGACCAAGTTTCCCGAAGGTTTAGCTCGGGCGCTAGCCAAGCTGAATAACGACCGCGAACCTTTAGAAGCCGCCAACAAAGCCACCGCCCATCTGTATATCGTTAATCCTTTACGCAACGTTCATTCCAGCATCGGCTGGTTCGCCGGTTTATTTAATACGCACCCGCCTATTCAGGATAGAATCAAAGCCTTAGCTCAGATGACATGAATGATCCTTCGTCGTGATAAACTAAGAGCATGGCTAAATTATCGGCTCAACAGGTAGAGTATGTCGCCAAATTAGCTCACTTAAGTCTTGCTCCATCCGAAGTCGCTCTTTATCAGGATCAGTTGTCTCGCATTCTTGAATACGTTGGTAAGCTTGGGCAAATGAACACTAAAAAAGTTGCTCCCACTTACCAACTTATCGACAACTTAGCCAATATCACTCGCGCTGATACCGCTAAGCCTCCATTAACTCCAACTCAAGCTCTGTCCGGAACCAAAACCACCCACAATGGCTACATTGTCACTCAACCTATTTTGAATCAATGAACTTAAACGCCGTTATCACTCCAGTTGATAAAACCAAACAAGTAGGTCATAAAGATTTATTTCTGACTCAAGGAGTCAAAACTACTGCCGGTGCTAAAGTTTTGCATAATTTCATTCCCCCTTATTCTGCCACCGTTGTCATCCGGTTGGAACACCAAGACTTAGATACTGCCGCCAAACTAAACTGTGACGCCTGGGCTCACGGATCATCCGGCGAAAATTCCGACTTTGGTCCGGCGCTGAACCCCTGGAATCCCAACTATACCCCCGGCGGGTCTTCCAGTGGCTCTGCCGCCGCCGTGGCCGCCGGATTAGTCGAATTTGCCACCGGCACTGATACCGGCGGATCCATCCGTTTACCCGCCAGCTTTTGTGGCGTTACCGGCTTAAAACCTACCTACGGTGCCGTCAGTCGTTATGGCATTATTGCCATGGCTAGCTCGCTTGATTGTCCCGGTCTTCTTACCCGCGATGTATCTACCTGCCGCCGCCTATTTCCCCTCATTGCCGGTAAAGACGAACTTGATGCTATCTCGCAGGACCCGCCCATTACTTATCCCTCTAAAACTAAATTAAAAATTGGTCTACCCAAAGAATACTTCATCTCCGGCATCGATCCGCAGGTAAATCAAGCCGTCAAACAAGCGGCCCAGGCTTTAGCATCACAAGGTCATCGGCTGGTAGACATTTCCTTACCCCATACCCAATATAGCGTGGCCGTTTATTACTTAATCCAAACTGCCGAAGTGGCTTCTAACCTGGCCCGCTACGACGGCATTCGTTATGGTCGTACCCGGGAGCATTTCGGCGCCGAAGCCAAGCGGCGGATTATGCTTGGTACTTTTGCTTTATCTGCCGGCTATCAAGATAAATACTACGAACAAGCCGCTCGAGTCAGAACTCTCATCATCCAAGACTTTGACCGGGCCTTCCGCCAAGTTGATGTAATTTTGGCGCCTGTTTCCCCCACGCCGCCCTTCAAGTTAGGAGAAAAAATAGCTGATCCGCTGACAATGTATCTATCGGATATTTTAACTATCCCCGCCAATCTAGCAGGCATTCCCGCCCTGGCTTTTCCCTGCGGCTTTACCCCTGGAAATTTACCCATTGGCTTGCAACTTATGGGGCCTCGTTGGAGCGAAGAAATTTTATTCAATCTTGGCGAAACATATCAATCACTCACTAACTGGCACTTACAAAAACCAAAATTATGAAATACACGCCAGTTATCGGCATGGAGATTCATGTCGAGTTAAAAACTCAATCCAAAATGTTTTGCGGCTGCCCGGCTCAGCATTTCGGCGTTGCCCCCAACACCCACACTTGTCCGGTTTGCTTGGGACTGCCCGGCGCCTTGCCCGTACCCAACGCTAAAGCTATTGAGTGGACCAGATTAATCGGCCTCGCTCTTGGTTCAACCGTCAACCAGTTTTCTAAATTCGACCGCAAACACTACTTTTATCCCGATTTACCTAAAGGTTACCAGATTAGCCAATACGACCAACCCCTGTGCAGCGGGGGAGAGGTGAGGGTAGGGGATACCACGGTTCGTCTTCGCCGCGTTCACCTGGAAGAAGATACAGCCAAACTCATTCATGCTCAAAATATGTCCCTTATAGATTTTAATCGCTCTGGAGTCGCTTTAGTAGAAATCGTTACCGAACCCGACTTGCATTCTTCAGCCCAGGCCAAAGCCTGCCTCAAGCAACTGCAACAAATCATCCGCTATCTTAACGTCTCTGATGCTGATATGGAGAAGGGCTCAATGAGACTGGAGGCTAATATCAGTTTATCAACTGATGGTAAATTGCCTCATTACAAAGTTGAAGTCAAGAATGTCAACTCTTTCCGGTTTATAGGTTTAGCTATCGATTACGAGATTAATCGCCACAAAGAATTGCTGGCCTCTGGTCAAACTCCGGCCCAGGAAACCCGGGGTTGGAATGAATTAAAACAAGCCACCCTGTCTCAGCGATCTAAAGAAGAGGCCCAGGACTACCGCTACTTTCCCGAGCCTGATATTCCTCCGCTCACTATCACTGCTGCAGAAATTGCCGCTTTGCGCCAACAGCTGCCCGAGTTGCCTCAAGCTAAATTCATGCGCTTCATCTCCCAATACCAACTTAATCCGGCCCAAGCTGCATTCTTAACCGAAACCAAAAACCTAGCCGACTATTTCGAAGAAGCCGTAAAAGTCGGCCGCTCCCACCAGCTCCAGCCAGCTCAGCTGGCTAATATTATCATCAACAAAAAAGTCGATATCGATAAATATTTACCGGCTCATTTGGTCAAATTACTAGTCAAACACACTACTGCCAAAGTCACCGACAAGCCCCAGCTAACCGTTTGGGCCAAGCAAGCTATGGAGCAAAACCCTCAAGCCGTAACTGACTTTAAAGCCGGTAAAGCCGCCAGTCTGGAATTTTTACTGGGGCTAATCATGCGCTTATCGCGTGGCCAAGCCGACGCCGCCTCCGCCCGCCAAATCTTACTTGAATTGCTATGAGCTTCGTCCACCTTCACGTTCACAGCGAATACTCCCTGCTTGACGGTTTATCCAAAATCAAAGATCTAATTTCTCAAGCTCAAAACTTCAACATGCCCGCTCTGGCTTTAACCGACCACGGCGTCATGTACGGCGCCATCAAATTTTACTTGGCTTGCAAAAAAGCCGGCCTCAAACCCATTATCGGCCAAGAAGCCTACTTCACGGAAAATCGGTTTACCAAAGAAGCCAAAAAAGGGGCCGACTATAATCACCTCCTGCTTTTAGCCAAAAACGAGGTCGGCTACCGCAACTTAATGAAACTCACTACCCACGCTCATCTTCAAGGTTTCTACTACAAACCCCGCTTGGACTGGGAACTGCTGGAACGCTACCATGAAGGCTTGATTGCCACTTCTGCTTGTCTTAAAGGAGTTTTAGCCTCTCAAACTAAAGACCGCCTCAAAAAATTCCTTGATCTTTTCGGTAACGATTTCTACCTGGAAGTTCAAGCCCACCCCAAAATTCCCGAACAAGCTGCCCGCAACGATATGATCGTTAAGCTATCTCGTGAATACGGCGTTCCCCTGGTAGCCACCAATGATATTCACTACGTTTTCCCAGAAGATGCGCCAGCTCAAGACGCTCTTCTGGCCGTCCAAATGAAAAAACTTATCGCCGATAAAGATCGGTTAACCATGATGGGTTCGCCCGATTTTTATTTGCGCTCACCCGAAGAAATGGCTGGGCTTTTTCCCGATTTACCCGACGCCCTAGCCAACACCCTCACTATCGCCGACAAGTGTAATTTGGAAATTCCCATCGGCCGGTGGATTTTGCCCCACTATCCCTTGCCGGCAGGAGAAACAGCCGAGCAGCATTTGCGCCAACTGGCCCGCGACCGCTTACCCCAAAGATATGATCCGGTTACCCCGGAAATTCTCCAGCGCTTAAACTACGAACTCGACGTCATTTGTCAAAAAGGCTTTGCCACTTACTTTCTAATCGTCCAGGACTTTGTCAACTGGGCCAAAACCCAGGGGATCAGGGTCGGGCCGGGACGGGGATCAGTCGCCGGTTCTCTGGTTTCCTACGTTTTAAGGATTACCTCTATTGATCCTCTCTACCACAACATTCCTTTTGAACGGTTCTTAAACCCGCAGCGCCCCTCGCCGCCGGATATTGACCTGGACTTTGCCGATGACCGCCGCGATGAAGTCATTGATTACGTCCGTCACACCTACGGCCAGGACAAAGTCGCCCAGATCATCACTTTCGGTACTATGGAAGCCCGGGCCGCCGTCCGCGACATCGGCCGGGTTTTAGGTCTGCCTTACTCCGAACCTGATCGGGTAGCCAAGTTAATTCCTTTTGGTTTTTCTATCGGCCAGGCTCTGACTTCGGTATTTGAGCTGCAGCAACTCTACCAGGATCCCAAATACAAGCAACTTCTGGATTTAGCCAAGCGGGTCGAAGGCTCGGCTCGCCATGCCTCCACTCATGCCGCGGGTGTAGTCATCGCCGACAAAGACATTACCGAATATACCCCGCTTCAGAAAGAAACCAACACCGACCGTATCCTCACCCAATACGACATGTATTCTTTGGACCTTAACGTTTCCGAAGAGGCCGTGGGCTTACTCAAAATGGATTTTTTGGGCCTTAAAAACCTCACCACTTTAGGTAAAGCCATTGAATTAGTCAAACAGCAGCGCCAAATTGACATCGATATCTCCGCTATTCCCCTGGACGAACCTAAGGTTTTTGAGCTTTTAAGCCGGGGTGAAACTACCGGTGTGTTTCAACTCGAATCTCCCGGCATGCGCCGGGTAGCCCGATCGCTTAAACCCAGCCGCTTCTCCGATATCGCCGCTTTGGTGGCTTTGTACCGGCCCGGCCCCATGGAACTGATAGGCGACTTCATCACCGGTAAACAAGATCCTAAAACCGTCAAGTACCCCCATCCGGATTTAAAGCCGATTCTGGCCACCACCTACGGCATCGCCGTGTTTCAGGAGCAAGTCCTTCAAATTGCTCATGTCATGGCCGGCTACTCTTTGGGCGAAGCCGATATTTTACGTCGGGCCATCGGCAAGAAAAAGAAATCTCTCATGGATAAAGAAAGAGCCAAATTCATCGCCGGTGCCAAAACCCAAGGTTATACCCCAGCTGTCGCCGAAAAAGTCTGGAGTTATATCGCTAAGTTTGCTTCCTACGGCTTTAACCTAGCCCACGCCACCTCATACGCCATGATCGCTTATCAAACCGCCTATTTGAAAGCCTTATATCCGGTGGAATTCATGACTGCCTTGCTGTCTGCCGAATCTGACGATAAAGATAAAGTCGCCTTGGCCGTAGAAGAATGCCGCCGCATGGGGTTAGTGGTTTTGCCGCCCTCGATCAATACTTCTCAAGTCGATTTTAGCGTGGACCAAGTCGCCATCCGCTTCGGCTTGTCTGCCATTAAAAATGTCGGCTCGGCTGCCATTAGCAGCATCCTGTCGGCTCGTCAAGCCGGCCCTTTCATTTCCTTAACCGACCTTTGCCGCCGGGTGGACAATCAAAAAGTCAACAAGAAAGTTCTGGCCAGCCTGATTCAGGTGGGCGCTTTGGATGAATTCGGCAGTCGGGCAGCCCTGCTCACCGGCTTGGATGACATTCGCCGCCGGGTGGCTGACCGCCAGCTCCAAGCCACCTCCGGCCAAACCAGCCTGTTTACCGATCCGGCTGATTCGGCTTCCGCTTCCCCTGGGGACAACCTACCTCAAGTAGACGAGTTGCCCCATCAGGAGCTGCTCCAATGGGAAAAAGAACTCCTGGGACTTTATTTGCGCGAGCACCCTTTTGCCGAAAAACTATCCGGC
>Ga0209542_10010340_pt1 | contig 16868 bp, 14 predicted proteins | sample RifCSPhighO2_01_FD_184028 | JGI IMG/M metagenome (GOLD analysis project Ga0209542, IMG submission 184028) | Soil microbial communities from Rifle, Colorado - Rifle CSP2_plank highO2_0.1 (SPAdes) (version 2) | ecosystem: Environmental > Terrestrial > Deep subsurface > Rock core/Sediment ...
TTTGGCGGATATTATAGGCGGCATATCGGGAGCTTGCGCCGCGTACTTTTTGGGCAAGAGATACGGGTATGCGATTTTAAGAAAATTGTTCGACGAGCCGGTTATAAATCGAATAAGCAGTATAAAAATCTCAAAAAAGAAAGAAATCGAAGCAATTTTTATTTTGCGATTATTCACGGGTTCAATATCGGAAGCTGTAAGCTATGGTTGCGGGCTTATGAAGATAAGTTTCAGGAATTTTGCAATAGGTACTTTCGCAGCCTCCGTTTTTTTGATTCCTATATTTTACATTGCCGAAGATTTACTTAGTGGCAAAAGAATCCTGCTCCATATATCCACAATTATTATTGTCGGGTTTATTTTCTATAAGTTGCGCGGAAGATATTTTGAATGAATATTTTAATTGATTAAATGGGCATTTTGTGGTAAAATTCCTGCGTATTCCCGTATTCAGGGAAAGGTCGCTATTAAAAACCAATTTCTTATTTTTATGGACAAATACACATTTAAGTGCACATGCGGCGATGTAATGTCTGTTGAGGCGGACAGCCGAGAAAACGCGGTTATGAAAATGAAGGAGATGATGAACGCGGACGCGATAGCGGCGCATATGCAGGAAAAACACGCGGGAGATCCCGTTCCTTCCGTTGAGGAAACTCACGCGATGATAGAGCAGAATCTTCAGAAGGAGGAATAAGAGTAATGAGAGAATAAAACAGCACAATTTAACTTGTGCTGTTTTATTTTGAAAAAGTTCGCGTTTAGCGAACTTTGTTTTATTGATAAATTATTTAAGTAAACTGTTCCAATCGGCTGAAAAGCGCCGTAGTCCAGCGTCGGTAAGCTCATGGAAAGTGTTGAACGCGGTCCAGTCGCGATTCAGTTGAAGCTCAATATATGGAATTGGTCTCAAGGTTTGTTGGGGTTTGTAAATGAAATTTTCATCAGGGAGTTTTAAGTCCGTGTCTGCCCACTCTTTTAAGATTTTAAGGGGCGAGGTTATTATATCCGATCCGATTCGTATTGCGTATAGGAAATGGTCAAGATTTCTGACGGAAGCCGTCAAAACCTGAACCCGGCTTTTGTTTTCCCTGTACATTTTTAGAATATTTTCAATAAGACCCATCCCATTGAAACCCGCGTCATCAAGCCGTCCCACAAATGGAGATACGAATACCTCCCCCGCTTTGGCTCTTATGGTAGCGGAATGCACGGCACCCGCCTGTTCTTGCGTAAAACAAAGCGTCATATTCGTACGAATGTTTTCCTTCAAACTAATCGATGCCGCCGTTAACCCATCGCGCGTTATCGGATATTTTATATGCGCGTTTGGTATCCATAAAAACATCTCTTTTCCTTGGGCGATCATTTCGCGGCTTGTCGTTTCGCTATCCGCGTATACTTCAATAGACACTGACCCGTCGGGCATAAGCGATGAAATTTCTGATACTATCTCCCGATAAAGACGGTATAATTTTTCAAGGGAGAATTTTTTCCCTTCTTGAAGCGCGTCTTTAGCGGCAGGATTTTTTGATATCAATGACGGGTTCGTGGTTTGGCCGTCAAGAAATCCAAGTATGCTTATCGCCTCTCTAGTTTCCTGCGGGTCGCCGCTATCCAGAAATATTTTAGTTTTTAGGGACTGTGGCTTCATATTTTTCCTCCGCGTAAAGATTACTAACCTATTATACCACTCGGAGCATTTAGCGGAAGTGCGAATTTGGGAACGGCATTTGCGTAAAATAAAAAGCGCGTGTAGCGCCTTTATTTATAGAGTTTTTTGCATAATATGTATTCTTCAACTTCCGGCATCACCAAGTCGCTTATGGGTTGATTTTCTAATACCCGTTCGCGTATTAAAGTGCTTCTGCCTTTCAAATTGCGGACGCTAAGTATTTCCGAATGTGGCGGGGCGTCGCCGGGGTCTATATTGCAATCCGGATGGCTTATGAGAATGTAGTTTAAGCCATTCCAGATTTCTTGACCTTTAACCCATGATTTTTGAATCTCGGAATTCCCGCTTCTTCCGCCTCTAATAAGATCTCCCCCAACAAGGAAAAATATTTCTGCCAGAGGAAATTGCTTCCTGTATTTTTCATAAAGCAAATGTGTCGGGGTGAAAACATTTTCATCGAGATCAGATAAGTCAAACATAGTATTTCCAAGATCGCCAAAAGTCAGAAGCGTCATTATTTTTCGATGTGAGTTTTCGATAAACGCGGATTCCGGCTTATCTTTTCTGATTCCGCTTGGAGTTATTATCAGGAGATCGCATTCGCGGGAAATTGTTTCGCATATTATGCGGTGGTGAATGGCGGGAGGATTGCACCCGCTTCCAAAAACGACAATTCTCGACGGTGATATTACGGCTTTCTCAAGCGTAAGGAATTTTTGCGAGAAAAACGGAGTCATAAGCGATTCTTCTATATCTCGCCCAAACGCGCGTTTGCTGAATATAGGTATAGGCGGGCATTGCACCCTTTTAAAGAAAGAATTCTGAAATTTAATCCACCAATGCTTCAAATCTTCTACAAAATCCACGGTATTTGGGAATAATGCTTTCAGAGTTCCAGTTTCCAATTTCAGATGGGTTTCAAGCGTTCCGTTTATGTACATTTCAAGAATCCATTCCGGGTTTCGGCGGAATTCCGTATAGGCGCGCACCATTTCATCGTGGTAACCGCGCCGGTTGAGGTCGCCGTAATCGAACGGGTCTTTTTGGCCCTTTGAAAGTTCCGCGGTCGGAGTTTGATTTATGCACTCCATGGGTATTATTTTCCTCCGGAAACGCGAATTATTCAGGTGATTCGCGATTAATCGCACTTCACGCTTCACTAAATCGCCAAGAGGCGCATAGAAACCGGCTATATCTCCGTACATAGTGCCGTATCCGAACGCAACCTCTACTTTATTTGAATTACATACAAAATATGCTCCGGTTTTTTGCGCATAAGCCGCAAGTATTTCCATGCGGGCTCTTGCCTGTACATTTTCGTAAGCAAGCGTGGATGGCATCACCCCCGTTGCCTTAGAAATCGCCTCCACTATTTCGGTTATGGGAATTACTTCGTATTTTATGCCAAGGTTTTTGGCAACTTCGCGAGCTATCCGTTGAGTTTTAGCGCTATTTAGATTCCCCATGGGCATATTGATTGCCGTTACCCTGCTCTTGCCAAGCACATCCACAAGATGTGCGGCGGTCGTTGCCGAATCAATTCCTCCGCTTAAACCTACAAAAACATTCACACCGTCAGGAGCCATGGATTTAGTGGCGCATACCATAGCCGCATAAAGTTCTCGCGTATCATCGAGTTCTCGTTTATCCACGGGATTTGCATCGGGAGTAAACTCAAAGTCCATGCTTTCATCGACATAAGGATCAACCTCAAGCAGTATTTCGCCGTTTTCATTGTAAATGGTAGAACTTCCGTCGAATACGATTATATTTTTTCCGGTGTTCTGCGCGCCGGTATTGTTTACATATACAAACGGCACATGACATTCACTAAGCAAATCCTTAACGACTTGATGCCGTTTGCGATTTTTTTGCCATGTCCACGGGGAAGCTGAAATGTTAAATATCAGATTCGCGCCTTTTCTCGCTAGAGTTTTAGTCGGGTTAAATGCATAATCCTGATGCCACATATCCTCGCATAGTATTACGCCGATTTTAACAATGCCTACGGATGATTTAATGGGTATGGGATTCAAGTAGTCGTTCAGATTAGCGCATAATCTGCCGGTTCGCCCATCGGATTGCCTATAAAGCTGGTCCTGTTCTTCCGCGATCTTCCGCAACGAGTAAAAATGCTTATCGTCATTAAAGATGCGATAATTAGGTTGCAGAGATTTTATGTTTATGGACAGGATTTGTCCGCCAGCCGCGATGACGGCCGAATTATGGATACGAGGCCGTCCATCCTCGCCCTTAGCATTAGTTCGCGAAACTGTTCCAAATATCGCCGTTATTCCGATACTTGTTGCATCTACTATTTCCTTATTCCGCCGCAATACATCGTCAATAAAAGAATCTTCTTCAAATTTATCGCCGATTAAGTATCCCGTAGTGCACATTTCAGGGAATACTATAATGTCGATTCCGCGTTTTTTGGCAGACGCGATTTCGCGTATTATAAACTGGCAATTTATATCCGGTCTTCCGGGAACTACTTTCATCTGGCAGAGTGAAATTTTAAGCCCGTCTAATTTTTTCATAAATCACATCCTTATTAAGTAATCAACGATCTGAAATCTTTATAGCGCATTATTTTGTTTGTGTCAAATAAACATAAATAGGAGCATAAAAACGGGCGATAAGCCCGTCCGAAGAGAAAAATTCAAAATCTAGGTTATTTGTTCGGGCCCGCGGGTATCGCTATGTGGAACACGGTACCTTTATTTTCCTTTGATTGAAACCATATTTTCCCTCCGTGGGCTTCTATGATGTTTTTTATAATATACAAACCAAGTCCGGTTCCCGTGGTGTGAACGCTGACGGCGTTTGGTGCCCGAAAAAATCTTTCAAATACCCTGCCTTGCTGTTTTTGCGGTATTCCTATCCCGTTATCGCGTACAGAAATTTCAACGATTTTTTTTGCGTCTTTGTAATCTATGGATACAACAATTCTTCCGCCTCTTTGCGTATAGAACATGGCGTTATCTATCAGATTGTGCATTGAAAGCATTATTTTTTCCTTATCAATCATTAAGATAGGCGCTTTTTTGCTTTTAAGGACAAGATCCAGCGAAATACCTCGCCTCTCGGCTTCTTTAGATCGGTTTGATATTGCCAAACGCACGAGTTCGTAAATATTTGAGGGTGTGGGATTGTTTATGTATTTACCCTCTTCTATTCGTGTTATATCTAGGAGATCGTTGACTAGTGCGATCATTCGCTCATTGGACTTGTATCCGACATTCATAAGATCGCTTTGCTCTCGCGTGAATTTCTGCCCCATATCATTCATAAGTATATTAAAAGTCCACTTTATAGCGGAAAGCGGCGTTCTTAACTGATGCGCCGCAAGCGACACAAACTCTGTCTTCAACTGCTCTACCCGTTTCTCTCGGGTGATATCATGCAATACGAACATAGTGTCGGACTTTTTGCCACTACGAGAAAAAATCGGGACATACATAACCTCGATTGTTCTATCCTGTGGGAATCCAATTTCACGCTTGAACGCCTTTTCAACTTTTTTTGAAAGTTCGGATGTCATGCTTCGAAGGTTCAGCGCGTCCGCTATCTCGTAAATGCTTTTATTGATGATATCTCCCTTATTGATATTCAGAATATTCTCGGCTGTGGGGTTTATGATTTTAACGCGCATATCTTCGCTTAACACCAAAATTCCGTCCGAAAAATTGCTAATAATAAGTTGTATCCGATCGCTTATTTGTTCGGCATGTTCGCGCGCAATTTCCGTAGCTTTTAATGTTTTGCTAAGCGCGTTTTGTATGCGCTTCAGATCTTGCCTGTATTCAGCGTTTCCGATAGCGATAGACACCGTGTGAGACGCGACCTGAAGAATTTCGCGTTCGCTTTTACTGAAAGCGTGCTCGGTCGAAAAATAGAAATTGAGAACGCCGTAGGATTTTCCCTGAACAATCAGCGGAAAACTCGAGACCGAAATGTAGCCCTCTTTTTTAATTATACTTTTTATATCGGCCGAAAAATTTTCAAAAACTTTTTCATCCTTCAATATATTCTCGGTGAAACCGGGTTTCCTGTTCAGAAATGCCTGGGCAAGTATTCCTGTCATTCCCCCTTCGACATCATAAGGATTATCTTCAAAGTATTTCGCGTACTCGGGTGCGAGCCCATGGTTCATAAACATTTTCAGATGTTTTCTGTCAGAAGTTGCCTTCCATATCGCAATCGCGTGGGTTCCGAGCGCCTTCCCTATCGTACGCGCCAAATCGGAGATAAGATCGCGCATGGACTGCTCTTTGGAAATGCTCAATGCCTGAATTGCGTCGGAAAGCGCGGCAAGCTGGTTTCTTTCAGATCTAAGTTCGTCAGTACTTTTATGAAGGTATGTGTAAGCTCTCTCCCCTTCGACTATGGTGCCAAGATAGTTGGCTGTAATTCGTATCGCCTGAAAATCATCATCCCGGAATTCCGGCGGGTTGCTGAAGTATAAATTGAGGACTCCTATTAAGTGATCCTTTTCTATAAAGAGAGGGTGCGATATGAGAGTTTGCACATCCAAAATTTTGTCCCGCAGTAAATATTTCCACTCGCTGGGGACATCGCCACTATCTAAAAGATCGGACTTTATTATTGTCCGTTTATTCTGAAAAGCTTTTCCCACTATACCCTGCCCGGGTTTAGGCCAATGCTTTGGGTCATGAAAAAATTCAAGGAAACGAGGATTAAGGTTATATTGGTGTTCAAGTTTGAGGCGATTTTCAGCTTCTGAAAGTATCCAAATGGCGGCTGACCGCGCGTTAAATGCTTGAGTTACAATTTTAAGGGTTTTACCAAGATCAGCCGCAGGCAATTTCTGTATTTGCACATTTAGCGATATATCCTCAAGTAAATCGAGAATGCTTTTTTTGCTCTTCGAAACTTTCATGGCAACTTATAAATATTTGACCCAGAGGATAAACCCCCGGGCCAAATATTTAATTGCTCGTTATTTATCTTCAAAAGCGTCAACTCCGGCTTGAGCGACTTCTTGGTCTTGATTCGCAAGTCCGCCGCTAACGCCTATTCCGCCAATTAATTCTCCACCCATTTTCAATGGAAGCCCTCCCGCGAATATCATTATTCTTCCGCCGTCCGCGTTTTGGAGTCCGTAAGCCACTTGTCCGGGCTGGGAAATTCCGGCTATTTCATGCGTGCCAAAACCCGTAGCCGCGGATGTGTAGGCCTTATCCTGTGATATCCTTATACCAGCGATTATGGAGCCGTCCATTCTTTCGCAAAGTATTAAATTCGCGCCTTTATCAACTATTGCTATTGTCATAGGTATGCCCATTTCTTTCGCCTTGGCTTGGCATGCTTTAGACATTCTTTTTGCTGATTCCAGATTTATCATAGTAAAAAATTATTCCGATAGTGATAAGTTTTAGACCGACCTTTTATTTTGAAAATTTAATATTTTCTAAATTCTCATCGCACTATTAATTTTCCAACTTGGTCGTAATGGCCCTCTCCGCATTGGACCGAGCAGGAAAATACAAATTCTCCGGTGATATACGCGTCAAACTCAACGAGAGTAGTGCGTTCCGGTAGTAATCTCTCATTTACATTATATTTATCGAGAGCGAACCCATGATCGCGAGCATCTTCGTTATAGATAAATAGTCGGACTTTATCGCCAGTATTTACATATATCTCGCTTGGCGCCCACTTCCATTGGTTTTTCAGGACTCGCATTTGTATCTCCATTATATTTCCCGTAACAGCGCTTTTAGTTATCGTTTCCGGATTGTAAAATCTGTTATAAGCATAAACACTGCTAAATATAACAAGCGCGAGCAGGATAAGCTTAAAATATTTACTAGATGTCAAACCAAAAAATTTTTTATAAACAGTATCGCCGGATTTGCCGGCAGAGCCGGCATCTTCGGAAGACCCATCTATGCTTAAAGCTCCCGAACCAAGCAGAAATAGCGCGATTGCGGCTCCGATCAGTCCTAAATCGCGCAATACGCCCGGGTTTATAGACTCGGCGGCTGTTATATTTGATACGAAAAAAGATAACATCAGCGCGCATGCCAAAATTGAAAAAGCCCGCGATTTGTATCCGAGTATAAATGCTACTCCGATAAAAACTTCGGTAATTCCTAGAAAGTAGTTTAACGCTCCAATATTAAAAACATTAAAATCTTTCAGCAATAATTGCGCCTCAAAAACTGATTGCGCCGGATTTATAAGTTTATGCGATCCAAATGTTATAAACACGCCGGCAAGCCCCAATCTTAAAAAAAATGGGGCGAATCTTTGCGGATTGTCGAAGTATTCGATCTTCATATTGAATCGAAAATATGCGCTTACTTCAATTAGCGAGATAAATTCTACGCTTTATAATCTAATTAGTATTGTATCGAAGATTGAAGGAGGATACAATGGCAAGCTGTGAATAGAGCGAAGTCGCGCGAATCATAAACATCCTTCAAATTAAGTTCGGCGCTTAAAAGCCAATTTTCCATGTGGCATCTTGTAAGATATCGGATATTCATTTTAGAATTGAATGATGATTGAATTAAAGCTGGATAAAAACAAAAGCGCGGCGGTGATAGTTGCGCATCCGGATGATGAAACGATATGGATGGGCGGAACTATTGCCCGAAACAAAGACATTAGTTGGATGGTTTTTGTGTTGTGCCGCGAAAGCGACCCTAATCGTATGCCAAAATTCAGAAAAATTATGAGCGATTACTATAATGTCGAAGGGGTTATTTGCGATCTTGAAGATGAGGGAATTATGACAGTTGCCGAGAGTGTTCCAGAAATAAAAAGCATAATTAAAAAAAGGTTGCCGAATAAGAAGTTTGACTATATTTTTACGCACGGCCCTAAAGGAGATTACGGGCATCCGCGGCATATTGGCGTACATAATGCCGTTAGGGATATGTTTTCCCAAGAAAAGGCAAACCTGAAAAGTATTTTCTATTTTGCGTACCAAAGGGAACTAAATATACGAAAAGCTATACCCGATAAAACGGCAGATTTTTATGTCGAACTTTCAAAGGATGAATGGAAGGCAAAACGCGATGTCATAAAGAATTTGTACGGATTTTCAAAGATGTCATTCGAGAATATAAGTTGTTCCGCAATCGAAACATTTAATAACTAAATTTTACTATGCGTACCACAATACTTTATGCGTATCCTCCAGAAACAGACGGCTTGAGCTTGCAGGGCGATATGCTTTATCGGGGAATGAAAGAAAACGGAGAGGAGGTTATGCCGTGCCATTGGCAAGGAGCTCTGCAGAAAAAATGGGTATATGAGTATTTCAAACCGAATGTGGCTATTGGTATCGGATTCTGGGGATATACTCCGGACATTATTTTGAATCCGCAGGAATCGGGGGTTATTCCCGTTCCGTGGCTTGTAGCGGATGGATGGGTCGCGAATTACCATAATGTTTTGAATAATTTACCCCTTGTATTTGTTACGAGTAAATGGGTGGAAGAGGTATACGCCCGCGACGGAGTGGATACCAGAAATTTTGTGGTTGCGCCGATAGGAGTCGAGCCCGAACTTTTTCACCCTATATCAAAAAACGATCCGAGGGTTAAAAAACTTAGAAATATGTTGGGGGTTAAAGATGGCGAGAAGATGATCCTAACCGTCGGCGGCGATGTGACATCCAAAGGCGCTCAGGAAATTTTTAAAGCGCTTTCCAAAATAAGCGGCGACTTCGGCGGGTGGAAATATGTATGCAAGGCGTGGGAATCGGATGAGGGCCGTGACCATAACGAAGAGGAGATGGAACTGATAAATTTTTTGGGATTGGATAGATCCAGAATAAAGTTTCTCGCCGGATCATATTCGCGGGAATTTATGCCGGTGCTTCTAAACGCCGCTGATGTTTACGCGGCGCCAAGTAGAATCGAAGGCTATGGGATGATACAGCTTGAAGCGCAGGCCTGCGGCATTCCGGTTGTCTCAATAGATGCGATGGGGCCTAAGGAAACTATAATTCATGGGGAAACCGGATTTTTGGCGCGCGTTGATTCAACAATTGATCTCGACAGCGAAATAGTAAATCCGGATATGGGATTTGATAAGGAAATGAGAATATTTTTCGATAAATCAAAAACATTCGCGTACAGGGCGAATGTGCAGGATTTGGCAGAGTATCTTTACACTCTCTTAACAAACGAGAAAAAAGCGGCTGAAATGGGCTTAGCGGGGAGAGAGCACGCGGTAAGAAATTTTTACTACCGCGATATGGCGTCTAATATGACAAGGACTATAAAGGACAGATTGAATTTGTCTTAGAATGTGCGGTAGCGGAGATTTACGCGCTATCATTTGAAATATGGGACTTCCCCTCTTTTTACGCACTCGTCAGCAAATATGTACATCCCCGCTGTCCATGCCTGATATGGCGTGCTGTTTTCTCCGGGTTCGCCCGTCTTCCCATGCAACCATTCGTTAAATTCCCACTCCATATTCTGTCCCAATTTTACGGCACTGGTTAAATTCTCCAATTCAGATTTTGCCTTTTCAATTTGCTTTGTTTTGACAAGCGCGGCTATGTAAAAACCTCCGATAAATGGCCAAACCCCGGAATTGGAATAATTGTATTGCTCTTTTGAGTCGCATTTTTCAAAATATGAATGCCATTCCTTACCCCCCCTTTTAAGGGGCGGATGCATGGTGCGACAAGGATATGGGCGAGCGATATGATTTTCTTCTATGTAGCGAAGAATGCTAAAACTTTTTTCCTCCGTGGCTAGGCCGCATACAATCGCGAGTAAATTGCCAAGAGTATCGAACCATTCCTCCTGTTCACGGTCTCCATCGTGGTTTTTCCAATTCCACGGCAGATAGTATCCTCTTTTTTCATCATACATCATCAGGTATTTTTCAATTTCTCCGTTCACGACTTTTTTGATGTGGTCTGCCTCTTCGCTATATCCGTGCATTTTAAGAACGGAATAATAAAGTGCCTGCGTATTTATGACATGGCCGTATTTATGCGGAAAAGCGTCCTGCCAATCCATAGTCGGCTGTTGGGCAAGGAGTTTGTCTTCATTCGGATCCTGATAGTGAAGCCATTCTATCGTGCGTTTAATGCTGGATGAGCCGTCATTAAAAACACTGTCGTCGTCGTAAGCGGTTTTATAGGCATAGTGACCTATAAGATACCATAAGCTCGAATCTATGCTGTTGAATGTAACATCTGACTGCCTGTCGTCATTGAACGATCCGACGGCATTGGGTATCTGTCCTAATTTTGACTGGTTATCGCGGAGAGTTTGGATGCTGTTTCGAAAGACATCTTTGAACGAGTCCCCAACAAGACTCGCGCCAAGAGATGTTATCATACTATCCCTTGCCCATAGAGCTTCGTATCCTCCCGGAAGGCCGGAAGCAAAAAAACCCGCGGATTTTTCGCAATGCTTAAGCACTTTTACAGCTTCGTTTTTAGGGGTATCTGATAATTCCATAAAGTAGTGTTTGCTGGGAAGTTTTTAGCTTCCTATATTGCTTTTTCAATAGCTAATCTCGCAAGGAGATATGAAATAGTTGATTCCGCGCCTTGATTTAAATTTATTCGGTTTTGGTGTATTCCATCATTGCATCCGCCCGTACTTTCGTCATATACCATTTGATTGAGGTGATTACCGCCAAGAAACCATTGGAAAGCGGTCAAGGCGTTTTCCAGATGGGTTGCATTCTTTGTTATTTCATGCGCAAGAACCTTTGTTTGCACCATAGACGCGGTGTCCTCCGGTTGCTGATCAAAGTATGCCCTTACTTTATCTTTGAAATACCAGCCGTTTTGGCCAATCGGCCAATACATAGAATCTTTGAAAGTTATGCTAGTTAAAAAATCTAAGGATCTCTCGGCTATATTGAGATATTTTTGCTTTCTAGTCGCTTTATACGCATAAAACAAAGATTCCGGAAGTTTGCTGTTTGAGTATGTAAGGTGATCCTCGAACCATTTCCAGTTTTCGTTGGAGTAATTTTTATACAATGCGATTTGATAATCCCCCAGTTTTTCAATCAGCTTCAACACGGGCCTTTTCGGGTCGTATTTGTAATAGTGATAGAGTCCTATTATGGAAAACGCGATCGCGCGTGACGATTCAAATTTTTGTATGAGCTTAAAGGTTTTTTTTAGCATTATTTCGGCTTGTTCGCGCATATCTTCGGGAAGCGATGAGCACGATATAATATATCCCAAAGCCCATATAGCTCTGCCTTGAACATCCTCGTCTTTGCTTGTATCGCGGTTTCGCTTGAAAGTTACAAGGTTGGCAAATGTTCCGCTAGCCCTTTGAGTAAATTTGAAGAATTTCAAATAAGTGTACGCAAGATTTAGGATTTGCGCCGACTGATTCTGGCCGTAGTAATCGGCGCACGCTATTAAAGCTCGCGCGTTATCGTCCAGCGTGTAGCCGTATCTTTTCAAGGGCTTGCTGTATTTTGCAAATTGCAACATTCCGAAATCGTCTGACAGGCGCATAATATGATCGAATTTTATTTTAGGCAATTTTCTATCTTCATGCCGTATATCGGAAAATTTTCTGAAAATCCGGAAGTATTCGGATGCGACATTCGGCCATATCATTTTTCTCGACAGTTCATAAGCGCCGGCGCTCATTGATCGGATTCTTCTCGGATCGTTAAGCAAGGATAAGACAGCTTTACTGATGTCGTTGTGGCTTTTTGGTTTAACAAGGATTCCGTTTTGGTCATTTATTATGTATCTCGCGTATATTGAAGCGGTAGAAACTACGGGCCTTCCGCAACCAAGAGCGTAAGATATCGTGCCGCTTACGGATTGACCCTGATCTTTAGCTGGGGCTATGTACACATCCGTCGCCTTTAGGTAGCTTAATAGCTCTTCGAGTGTCAGGTATTTATTGTAAAATCGGACATTATTTTTGAGATTCATTTTTTCCGCTTCTTTCATCAGAAAATTTCGATATACTTCTCCGTCCCATTTGCGGATATTGGGATGCGTCACGCCAAGAATAAGATATGTCACCTCGGGAAAACTTTTTATGATCTTTGGCAATGCCCGTATGGCGTATTCTATTCCTTTATTAGGGCTTAGAAGGCCGAATGTGGAAAGAACAGTATGGCCTTCTAGGTTATGAAGTTTCTTGAATTGGTCGCTCGGTTCGAATTGGGTTTGAGGTATCCCGTGCGGAATAAGATGAATTTTGCTTCGGGCAATATTATACTCGTTTTCGAGAATCTGCTGGGATAATTTATTCATAACCACTATCGCGCATGATTTTTGCGCTATCAGGGTGACAAGTTTTTTGAGCGCGATATCGGTTTCTTTATAACGGTTTTCCTTGAGCGGCAGGACCGAATGGAATGTAGTTACGACGGGTTTTTCTATGACCTGCAAAAACGGAATAATATAGTTTCCCCAATCACCTCCAAATAAACCGAATTCATGCTGTATGTTTATTATCTTAACATTGTCCAATCTGTTTAACTTTTTCGCGAGGGCGACATAACTTTCGAGGTCGTTTGCCGGCAATTGGCTGAATACATAATTGTCGTAGTCGTAAATTACTGTCGGATGCTCATTTAGAGCTATTACTCTTGATTTTACGACAGGATTATATTTTTGGTCGAACGCTTGAGCCAGATCTTTTGTAAAAGTAGCAATTCCGCATTCGCGCGGCGGAAATGTTGAGATATAAACAATATTGTTTGGAGATTTGATCCTCGTCATGTTTTGGGAGATTTATGATTATTAGCGGGGTTAAGCATTTCCGCTATCAAATTACTCATTGAAACTTCAGCTACTCCGATATAGCGATCGGCCGCGCCGTAATATATGTATAAACTGTCGCCAAAAATGGATGTGGCGGTGGGGAAAACTACATTTGGCACAAACCCAGAAATTTCCCAGTCCAAAGTCGGAGAAAATAACGGTTCGTGAAGACGCCCTAAAACTTTTGTGGGGTCGTCCTTATCAAGTAATGCGGCGGCGGCGTGGTAAACTCTTCCGCTATTCCGCGCTTCAACCGCGTGAAATATAACAACCCATCCCGCTTCGGTTTCTATCGGCACGCAACCCCCGCCGATATTTCTAGATTCAAACCAATGTTTGTTTTCAAGCACGACATATTTGGGCATATTTTTGAGGTAATCTATCCAGAATTGCGTACTTGCCAGATCACTGAATTTATTAAAATAACATATTTGTATATCAGGCAAAATTCGATGGATCAAAGCGTACGAATTGTTTATTTTGCGCGGGAAGAAAAGCGTGTCTTTGTCCCAAAGCAGAACTCCTTCGCCTGCTTGCTCTTCGTAGTACGATTCAAAAAAGAAATACGAATCCTTGAGGGGAGGCGTGGCTTCTTCAAGAATTTTAGCCACATCGTGATAATGAAGTTGCGGCGTTATAACTCCTCGTTTCATAAATTTTTTGAGATCCGAACTTACCGCATACGCAGTAACGGCGTTTTTCCCATCGTGCGCGACATAAGTGATGTAAAATTTTTTATCGATTTTTGTTATTCTGGGATCTTCAACGCCTTGAATTTCATAATCGAATTGCCTATCGATTATCGGTTTTTGCCATCTTTCCACGACTTCTGTTGGACCCTTCAGACGCGCGTATCCTATGGAGGATTGATGCTTGGTGTCGATCGCTCGGTAGTACAAATGGACTGTTTCTCCATCCTGGTAGGCGCCGGGGTTCAACACGGCAAAATTTTCGAATTCAAGATCGGTTGGGCTCAATATTATTCCGTGTTTTTTTATCTCAAGCATGATTTATTACTATGATATAATTTTCATATAAGATGCGTCAATCGGCATGTCGGATATTTCGCGTATCCGGGCATGTGGTATAATAAAAAATATAAGTTTGACAGATGAATTTTTCTTTTCGAAACAATCATGGGTACACTCTGATAGAAATGCTGGTTGTAATTTTTATTTTGGGCGTTTTATCCACGATAATGGTAGTTTCCCTTAGGAATGCCCGAGAAAAAGCAATGATAGCGAAGGTGAGCGTCGAGCTTAATCAAATTTTCAACGCTCTGCTTATCATGGAGGATGATACCAAACAATGGCCCGGACATAAAGTGCCGTATCGAGTGGAATTGGCAACGGGGAACGAAATATGCGATGACGGATGCGCGTATTCACTTAGCGATTGCAGGGCGGGTTTGCTGTGCGATGATCCGGGAACTCCTTACCAGAGATGGGATGGTCCATATCTTAAAGGCGCGCCCTCGGATCCCTGGGGAAACGAATATTTTTTTGATACTGATTACAATATAGACGGGGATATGTACGCGGTGATAGGTTCTTATGGACCGGATGGTACGGGTAATAACGAGTATAATTCGGATGATATATTGTTCGAATTAGCTAAATAACTATATTTATCAAAAAATAAAAACGGCTAATTTTAGCCGTTTTTGAATTTATTTGTTTCTGCCATACCTGTCTTCCACTCTGACTATATCCGATTCGTCGAATTTCCCGAACGCTATTTCTAAAAATTTTACGCCTTTATCGCGCCGCAGGGATCCGATTCTATGGAGTGTTTTTCGCGGGATAAAAAATTCGGCACCGGGCAAGACCGAACTGACAGTTTCCATGCCGACGGTTACGAACGCTTCGCCTTCCAGGATATGCCAGAATTCGTCTCTTAAACTATGGTATTGCAAACTTAAAATTTGCCCCGGTTCGATTGTTATTATTTTCACCGTAGTTCGCTGATTGCGGGTAAACTGTTCGAATTTACCCCATGGTCTTTGTTCCGTATATTTTTCAACTGGATTTTTCATAACTTAGATCCTCCGCTATGACTCTAAATTTTTTAAGGCCTCGGTAAGTCCGGATTGATACCCGGGCTTACCCAGAACGCATCCCATGCCGCGTTCGATTTTTTGCCGCGCTATACTCATTATCGTCTCGGTCGCGTTGCTGAAAGTTACTACAAAGGCATCGGGGTGTTCGGCCAGTTCCTTATCATTGTCTCCATCCACAAATACGAAAACAGGCAAGGCCGGAAACATTTCTTTAAGAACTCTTATGGATTGCGATTTGTCAACGCCGTAGGGGTTAAAGTCAATTCCTCCATCCGAGTGCGGACCTACTATATTTATATTTAGAGATTCTCTCCTGATAATTTCACGCATCTTTTCTATAACAAAGGACTCCTCCCATAAAGACCCTTCGAATGAGTCCCACCTTCCACTAACAGCTCTTGTCCATAAGGTCAGTATGTCCTTTCCGGGTTCATAAAGCATTCGAGATGTTTTGCCATTCAAGGTTATCGTTGCCTGCGGCGGATCTATATGCGTTACTCTGAAATGAATCAGTGTTTTTAAGGTTGCGATAGCCGTCATATCTACGGTGTGGCGGGGTGAGTCGCCTCTAAATTGATATACCGCTCCATTTTCGCCAAATACAGCTTCGGCATTTATTTGATTCCCTATTTCCCAGCATCGTTCGAGCGATTTTCCGGAAGCCACGACTTTCAAAGCATTCGATTTTCGCAGAATTTTCAAAACAGATTTCGGAACAGCTGTTTGGTTTGGTTCGACCAATACGCCATCCGCGTCAAATATGTATAAATTTGTAAATGTGCTCAAAGCGTATCCTCCTTTCGCGATGTGATTTTGAATGCGGTATTACATATCTATTTTTTCCACTGGCTTATCGCCTTGGCGTAGGTTTCCGGCGTGCTTACATCGAACCACTTACTCTCAAACGAATACCCGCCTAATTCGCCGTCTCTCGCAAGTCCGGGGAAAACATCGCTTTCGAGGGATAAATTTCTTTTCGCGCTTAGGTATCCGAAAATTTTAGCGTTCAAGCAAAAAACTCCCGCGCTGATAAGGCGTGAAAGTCCGTCTTTTTCCTTTGGTTTTTCCAAAAATTCAACAACTTTTTCCCCGCGAAGTTTTGCTACGCCGTATAAGGAAGAATCGCGCGTAGAACTTAATGCTATAGTCGCGACAGTATTGAGCCCAATGTGAAACTGCGAAAAATCCTTCATATCTATCTGAAGCAGTTCATCGCCATACATCATGATAAAGGTGTCAGCCGGCATAAAACTTCGCGACAGATAGAGACCATATCCCGTGCCGATTCCCCTGGCGCCTTGTTCGATATAATTTATACGAACGCCGAATTTGCTTCCGTCGCCGAAATGATATTTTATCTTTTCGCCAAGATGACC
>Ga0209542_10010341_pt1 | contig 16866 bp, 15 predicted proteins | sample RifCSPhighO2_01_FD_184028 | JGI IMG/M metagenome (GOLD analysis project Ga0209542, IMG submission 184028) | Soil microbial communities from Rifle, Colorado - Rifle CSP2_plank highO2_0.1 (SPAdes) (version 2) | ecosystem: Environmental > Terrestrial > Deep subsurface > Rock core/Sediment ...
AGCCGAAAAAATTCCGGCGCTGGAAATAAAAGACACCCGCGCGCTGACGCAGAAATTGCGGGAGCAAGGAGCCATGCCGGGAAAAATGATTATCGGCGAGGACATAAACTGGCATGATCCGAATGCTCACAATGTTGTGGCAGACGTTTCAGTAAAAGAGATTAAAAAATTCAAAATTCAATCCGCCAGCTGGCGGACTAAATTCCAAAAAAACTCTAAATTCCAAACTCTAAATTCCAAATTCAGGATCGTTTTAATAGACTGCGGTGTTAAACAAAATATTATCCGATCGTTAGTTAATCGGGGCGCAGATGTCACCATTGTTCCGTGGGACTTCGACGTTTTATCGTTGAACGAGCGGTTCGACGGCGTGGTGATCTCAAACGGTCCCGGAGACCCGAAGATGGTGACGAGGACCGTTGCGAATGTCAGAAAACTATTGGCGAGAGGGATTCCGACTCTCGGCATTTGCCTGGGAAATCAGATACTGACACTTGCCGCGGGCGGCGACACGTACAAATTAAAATTCGGCCATCGAAGCCAGAATCAGCCGGTATCCTGCTCAACGCACGCCGGCAGGCATTTCCTTACGACGCAGAATCACGGTTTTTCCGTCAATAAGATTCCGAAGGGGTTTACGGAATGGTTTACCAATACGAATGACGGCACAAACGAGGGATTGCTGCACAAAACAAAACCGTTTATGAGCGTGCAATTCCATCCCGAGGCAACACCGGGACCAACGGATACCAACTGGATATTTGACTATTTTATAGAACAAATTGTTAAATAATTTGTAGTGGCGAGATTTATCGCGCGAAGATAATGAATACCGACATTATTAGAGTTATTATTGGATTTGATTTGTTACTGTTCCTAATTGTTTGGATTGCATTAACTCCGAATAGTCTAGTTTCACTTATTATTAAGAACAGAAAGCCTATCCGTACTCCACTTCTACTGGTAGAAATACTTTGGTTTATTCAGATTTTAAACCCATCATTTCTTTATTCTAGAATACTTGATATTGAATTGGTAAGAATATTTGGCACAGTCATTACAACATTATCTATAATCTTTGCCATTTGGGCAAGATTAACCATGAAAAAAAGCTGGGGTGTACCAGCACAACATAATATTGAAAAACAAAACAAACTCATTACAACGGGTCCGTATCAGTACTCGAGAAACCCCATCTATCTTGGAATAATAGGAACATTTATCGGTATGGCAATGGCATTCTCAAATTTCCTTTTTTTCTTAACTCCCTTACTTATCTGGTACTTTTACGAAATAATACAGCGCGAAGAAACATTGCTTCAGAAATACTTCGGGAAAGAGTATTTGAGATATAAAAATAACGTGCCAAGATTTCTTTTAGTATGAAAATTAACAAAGTTCTCATCTTGGGATCAGGTGCTCTCAAAATCGGCCAGGCGGGGGAATTCGATTATTCCGGGTCCCAGGCGATCAAGGCGTTAAAGGAAGAACAGATCAAAACCGTCGTCGTAAACCCGAATATTGCGACGATGCAGACGTCCCGCGACTTTGCCGATGAAGTATATTTTCTTCCGGTTACGTCGTATTTTGTCGAGAAGATAATAGAAAAAGAACGGCCGGACGGCATCTTCCTCGCATTTGGCGGCCAAACGGCATTGAACTGCGGCGTTGCCCTGCATACATCCGGCGTCTTGCAAAAATACGGCGTCAGAGTGCTCGGTTCGCCTATAGACTCGATCGTCCTGACCGAGGACCGGGAAGCGTTCGCCAACCACCTCAAAAAAATAAACCAGCCCGTACCGGAGAGCCGTGCGGTGAAAACTGAACAGCGTGCAGTAAAAGCAGCAGCCGAAATCGGGTATCCGGTCATGGTGCGCGCGGCATATGCGCTCGGCGGGCAAAGTTCAGGAGTGGTGTTTAATAAAGAACAATTGCTCGAGCGTGCGCGCGAGGCTTTCGCCTTTTCCCCGCAACTCCTGATCGAGAAATACCTGCATCATTTTAAAGAAATAGAATACGAAGTGGTCCGCGATGCCGATGACAACTGCATCACCGTATGCAACATGGAAAACATGGATCCGCTCGGCATCCATACGGGAGAATCCATCGTCGTTGCGCCGAGCCAGACATTGACGAATCACGAATACCATACGCTACGGCAGATTTCTATCGATATCGTTCGGAGTTTGGGAATAGTGGGAGAGTGCAATATCCAGTTTGCAGTGAACCCTATTCATGCAGATAATTCGAAATTAACAGTTGGAAATTCGAAGCGGGAAAATGAAATTCGAAATGAGAAGTTGAAAATTCGAACTTCAAAAAATCAAACATCAAACTTCAAAAATCTAACTTCCAACCTCCAACATCAAATTTCCAAACTAGATTACTACATCATAGAAGTAAATGCGCGGCTTTCCCGGTCATCGGCTCTCGCATCGAAGGCCACCGGTTATCCGCTTGCGTACGTTGCGGCAAAATTGGCTTTAGGAAAAAAACTCGCCGAAATTCCCAATCAGGTAACGAAAGTAACGCAGTCATTTTTTGAACCGGCGCTCGATTATCTGGTGGTAAAAATGCCCCGGTGGGATATAGAAAAGTTCCGCGGCGCCGATGAGCAGATCGGCAGCAGCATGAAATCGGTAGGCGAAGTGATGGGTATCGGGAGAAGTTTTCCCGAAGCGCTGCAAAAGGCGACCCGTATGCTGGAAATCGGTGTCGACGGCGTAACCGACTGGTGCTATTTGCGCAATAAGCAGGACCATTTTGAGCCGCTCGGCGATATTATGAAAATGCACGTGGAGCGGCCGACGCCGAAGCGGCTTTTCGCCCTTTCCTACGCGCTTTATAAAGGAGTCAGTGCAGAAGAACTCCAGGAAAAGACGGGTATCAATCTCTGGTTTTTGCAACAATTACAGCGTATCGTGGACGGCTTCCGGCTGCTTGAAAAACACCGCAAGGAGAACGGCAAGAGAAAACGCTCCGATCGTTTGAGCATGAAAAAAGACGAACTTCTCCGGCTGAAACAGGACGGCTATTCTGACAGCCAGATTGCCCACGAATTAAGTCTGGAGGAAGATATTGTGCGCAGAAAACGCAAAGCATACCATATCACGCCTGCTATTTTTCAAATCGACACGCTCGCAGCGGAATTTCCGGCAAAGACGAATTACTTATATACCACGTACCATGGATCACATCACGATGTTACACCGCTCAAAAAACGCGCGGTTATCGTACTCGGTTCCGGCCCGTACCGTATAGGTTCCTCCGTTGAATTCGACTGGAGCTGCGTTTCGGCATCCCGCCGACTGGCATTCCACCGGAAACAATCTATTATCATTAATTCTAACCCTGAAACCGTTTCTACCGATTATGATGTGTCGGACCGGCTTTATTTTGATGAATTGACGCTGGAACGGATTCTCGATATCTACGAGTTTGAAAATCCGTACGGCATGATGCTATCGGTCGGCGGACAAACGCCCAATACACTCGCGCCGCTTCTGGCAAAGCACCGTGTCCGGCTGCTCGGAACCGCCGCGACGGATATAGACCGCGCGGAAGACCGGAATAAATTTTCAGACGCGCTCGATAAATTGAAAATATCCCAACCGGAATGGACGAGCGCGGCCAGTATCGTCGAAGCGAAACGTTTTGTGAACCATGTCGGTTTTCCGGTTTTGATCAGGCCCTCGTACGTGCTCTCCGGAAGCGCGATGAGTATCTGCCGCAATATGGCCGATCTGGAACGATTTCTCAAACAAGCAACGACGGTAAGCCCCCGCTATCCGGTGACTATTTCAAAATTCATGGAAGAAGCCAAGGAGATAGAACTCGACGCAATCGCTTGCCATGGGGTCATCAAGCTATACGCCATTTCTGAACACGTGGAAAAAGCGGGCGTGCATTCCGGCGATGCGACTATTGTCTTTCCGGCGTCACGCATCTATATCGAAACTCAACAACAGATCATCCGTACTGCGCGCTTGCTGGCAAAAGAATTTCATATTACCGGCCCGTTTAATATCCAGTTCCTGGCGAAAAATAACCACGTGCACATTATCGAATTAAACATGCGGGCGTCACGGACTATCCCGTTTGTCTCTAAAGCTCTGGACCGAAATTTTGCCGCCAAGAGCGTTGATGCGGTTTTTCATCGATGCACGTCTGAAGCGTATACCTATCCGACCTATTCAGTCGTAAAGACACCACAATTTTCATTTTCCCGCCTGACCGGCGCCGACCCGGTCCTGCACGTGGAGATGGCATCAACAGGTGAGGTCGGATGTTTCGGCGATGACCGGGAAGAAGCGTTTCTAAAGGCCATGCTCGCCGTGGATTATATAAGGCCGAAAAAAAACGTGCTCGTATCCATAGGCAAGGCCTATAAAGAGCAGATGCGTGATTCTATAATGCGGTTGCATATCATGGGGTATGAGCTGTATGCTACGGAGGGAACGGCGGAGTTTTTGAAAGACAATCAGATTGATTCAACGATCATTAAAAAAGCATATGAAGTCGGCGCGGACTATATCATACGATTGATACGGTCACGAGAGATCGATCTGGTCATCGTCATCCGTGACCGGGAACATGAAGGAATTGCCCAATCGCTGATACAAAAAGAGCGTACCGACGGTTACCGCCTTCGCCGCGCCGCGGCAGACAACAATGTTCCGCTGATGACTGACCAGTCTGCGACAAAACTTTTCGTACGGGCTCTGGCGCGGAAAAAAACAGAGGATTTGAAAATCCAGTCGTGGAGGGAATACATAGAATAATTTCAGATTTCAGATTTCAGATTTATGATTTAATATTTAAGATTTATGCAGTTACAATCATTTATTCAACAAATTAACGGCAATTTTTATCACAAAAGCATTATCAGTGTTGATCAGTTTGCGTCTGACAATATCGCCATTCTGTTATCGTAAGGAGAGAACTTATAGACACATTAATTGCCGTAGAGAAATAATGTTGATTATGCAAATATTTGATTCTCTTGAAAAGAATGATATACTTATTTCTTCATGACTACGAAAAACCCTAGGGAAGCAGAAGAGGGTATGATTCGTTTTGCTCAATATAATCCTCCTGGAGAAGTAGAATATGTTCTTCGGTCAGGTAAGATTATCGGCGACCAGGAATCTCCTCAACAGATGATTGAGCGCGTAACAACGACACTTTTTTCTCCGGAGGAACAATTCGGAACACCGCCCAAAGAAACCCAAAGAATGACAGAAGAATTTGCGCAATACATGGTTGACGGATATCTCATGCCGGGAACACCAACACTTACCAATGCGGGCCGGTATGAAAACGCCTTATCTTCCTGTGTGGTGATTCCGGTTGATCTCCGGGAACAGTCGGCGCGCGGAAAAATAACACATTACTATCGTCAAAATATGGGGTCAGGTTTTGATTTTACTCCCTATGATGATCCTGTATCTCTACTCATGTGGATAAACAGTCTTTCTGCAGAAGAAACAGCAACGGAACAATACGATCGTTACATTGGAAACATGGGAACCCTTCATGTTAGTCATCCTCATATAGAACAGTTTATTCGAGCAAAAAGCGAGCATGTAATGCCGCATTTTAATATTTCGGTCGATGTTTCTGAGGCATTTATGGAAGCTGCACTTGCCGGTACACCATTTGTTTTGGCAGATGGTACGGAAGTAGACGCAGATGTTTTACTAACCACTACGGCTGAAAATGCATGGCTTACAGGCGACCCGGGAATTATTTATATGGAGCGGATGAACCGTGATAATCCACTTGCCAATATTAGCCCGTATGTTAGTACACCACCGTGCAGCGAGATGGGACTTTCAGCAGGAGAGACTTGTCAGTTCGGATACCTCAATTTAGCACGATTTGTCCGTCCCGGAGGCAATGGAGAAGCAGAAATGGATTATGCAAAACTGGCAGATGCTACATGCTTAATGACGAGAGTACTTGATAATGCAGTTGAATACAGTATTTCTCGATATCCCGATCCTATAAGTGCAGACGTTGCCCGTTTGAAAAGAAAAATTGGTATAGGAGTGTGCGGCCTGAGCGATATGTTCCTTCGCTATAATATGCCATATGACTCAGACGAGGCCCGGGTAATTGCCCGTGATGTGCTATCGTTTATTAACTATACATCAAAGCAGGCGTCGGTAGAACTTGCTCAACATAGAGGGCCTTGTGAAGCCATGCATATGGTATTCGGCAATACCTTTAGAGACGGCAGATATTTAGAAGAAAAATTTGGTGTATCCCCAACTAACACAATTTCATCAAAAGAATGGGAAGAATTAGGAGCATATATTAGAGCAAGTGGAAATTTACGCAATATTCTGACAACTTCCCTGCCTCCTACGGGGCGCGCCTCTTTGCTTTTAAGCGCATCCGCTTCTGTAGAGCCATTTTTCCAAGTAGTAAGCACATCGGGAGAGATCACAGGGACCATTAGATCATTTCTCGAGAGAGAATTTGATGATAATAAGACACTCGTAGATCAGGTCATACAAGAGGCAAAAGCAACGGGAAGTTTTCAAGATATTCCTGAATTATCGGGCCACACGCGCCGTTGTCTACAAACAGCAACTGAAATATCACCGGGGGAACATTTGAAGATGGTTGCGGCTCTGGCCGGTATGCGGGGAGTAGTGGATGAGGCCGCTTCAAAAACAATTAATCTGCCTGAATACGCTACTGTAGCACAAGTCAGAGAAATATATGTACAATCATACCAGCTGGGGATAAAAAATATTTCTGTTTACCGAGATAGAAGTAAGGAAGGCCAGCCGGAAAAATTATGAAAAAGATCTTAGCGTCAGATATAAAATATAAACGAGTACTTTTGAAAATAACGGGAGAACTGTTAGGTGATAATGAAGGAAAAGGATTGAATTTTGAAAAAATTGATACATTAGCTGAACAAATTCTTTCTATTCGTAAAAAAACGGGTGTGCAATTTGCCATTGTCGTCGGTGCTGGAAATTTATTCAGAGGCCGTCAAGCTCATGGAACCACAGTAGACCGGGTCAGTGCTGATTATATTGGTATGTTGGGCACTGTTATGAATGCACTTGCTCTCCGAGAAGCACTTGAACGCCTCTCTGGCAAAGATATCCGTGTGATGACGCCCCTTATGATAGAGTCTGTTGCAGAACCCTTCATACAGCGACGGGCTCTATATCATCTAAAAAGAACCGGTATTATTATATTTGCAGGGGGTATCGGAAATCCATTTTTTACTACAGACTCTGCCGCAGCCCTGCGGGCATGTGAACTATCTTGCGACGTTATCCTGAAAGGAAGTAACGTGGACGGTGTATACTCAAAGGACCCTCACAAATATAAAAACGCCCGTCGTTATAGTACTCTCAGGTATCAAGAGGCTCTTGAAAAGGGGTTGAACGTGATGGATAGTACAGCATTTGCCCTCTGCCAGTCTGAGAAAATTCCCATCATTGTTTTTAATATTCAAGAGTTTAATCTGATTAATAAAATTTTAAATGGGGAGAGGATCGGAACACTTATAACTGCCTAAATCATACTATGCCAAAAGAAATACAAGTCGTATTTACCGGAGGAGATATTGCATGGAATATCGACCGGGTATATGACATGAATGGTCAGTTTGATGAGGAGAAATCTGTGGGAGGATCAGTGTATTACTGTGCGATTGGAGCGCGGGCTGCCCTACGAGACCTAGGAGTGGGAGTAGTAGGGAATATCGGGGAAGATTTTCCCCTCGATCACTTATGTCAAAGAGGAATTGATATAACGGGTGTCAAAGTAAGTCCTCAGGAACCAACTGCACAATTTTTGCTGGAGCAATTTCCGGGCAATAAGCGCAAATTTTCTGCGGTACGCGGCGCCGCGGAACATGTGGATACTACTATTTTTCCGGATACTTATAGAAAAGCACAATATATTCATCTCTCAACCGGTCTCCCGCAGCATCAGATGGAGTGGATTAAATTCTTTCAAAATAATCATGTGCCTGCAACACTTTCGGCAGATACTTTTGAACAATTTGTACTGGATCACCCTGAAAAAACCCGGTCAGTACTGGCTCAAATACAATTAATGTTCATCAACGAAGACGAACTTGATTATCTGCGCGAACAAGGAGAAGTATCCTACACCATACCGACTATATTGAAAAGAGGATCACAAGGCGCAGTTTATATAGAAAATGACTATTCGGTTAGTATTCCCGCCCCTGCTGTGACTGCCGTTGAAACCACCGGAGCAGGTGATGTATTGGCTGGTGCATTTTTAGCGCTGAGATCTGCAGATATGCCCATTGATAAAGCACTTGAACACGCAGTCGCCATCGCATCGGAATCAGTTACCAAATTTGGTATCGAACACATACTGTCGTATGAATAAAGAACGTATGAATAGTGAGGATAAACCCAGTATTGCAGTCGGTGTACTCATAACAAATAAAAATGGGGAAGTTTTTTTGGGAAAATCACCCAAATGGGGAGGCAAATGGATTGTTCCCGGAGGACATCTTGAATACGGTGAATCACTCATTGATTGCGCTGAACGTGAAATACAGGAAGAGCTCGGAATAACGCTCGACAGAGATAGTATCCAGTTCCATCAAGTACAGGAAGAGATATTCTCCCCTGAATTTCACAACCCGCGAAAACATTTTATTTTTATTAACTATGTCGCATCATTTTCCGGGGAAAACGTAGTTCAGATCAATGATGAGTTTGAAGACTACCAATTTGTAGATCCCAGAACTGCACTTGATAGTTTAGATTTGAATTCATCAACACGAGCCTTTATTATGTCGTATTGTGCGCAGGGAGAATCTCATGCATGAATTTTATCAACAACTTGATCCGCCTGATATTGAAACGTACAGTCCCTATCCATTTCCCCCTGATGAAAGCTCATTGGATTTTCTCGTTGCACTTTATAAGGGCAACTCTATATTACGATATCGAGGAGATGCCGCAGAATATATGCCCGCCGCATTTCGTGAGTCTGTTGCAGAACATACTCTTCATGTTCAATACGTATCGTTTGTTCTTCTGTATGAAAACCCTCGTCTACTAGCATTACTCGATGAACAGGAACTAACTAGATTTATTCTTTTTCATGATTTAGGCGAGATGGGTTTAAATGGGAGAGATTGGACCATAACAGATGTCGTAAACGGTACGGTAGACACCCATAATAAACATGAAGAAGAACGGCGCTTTGTTGAAGAAATTACCCGGCCACTTGCACCTGCTGTCAGGAATAGTATTCGCTATTACCATGAAGAATATGAAAATGCACCTCAAACTGGAAATATAAATGCACTTTTAGCCCGATATATGGATGCTACACAAGGAATATTGACTGCATTTTCACACGCAGATACGTCACATGAAGAATACCACAAAGCCAGTATCTACACGCGGCGCAAAAAACTTATGCCGACATTCGATGCTATTAAACAATCTCTGGAGACACGGCTTTCTGCCGGTGAAGACGTTGAGGGAGCAATAGCTGAAATAGAAGCGCTGCACGATTACATTTTAACATTCTTTCCAAACGCGGTAGAATAACTATACATGAAAAAAATAAACGGTAACTTTTACCAGAAATCAATCATCAGCATTGACCAGTTTGACGCAAATGACATTAAAAAAGTTTTCGATTTGGCAGATTCGTACAAAAAGGGGATCGAGAAGGGAACCGTATTTCGTGACTTGGAAGGAAAACTGCTGACTGCCTTATTTTACGAGCCGTCGAGCAGAACGTTCGGATCACATATTGCGGCCATGCAGCGGTTGGGTGGTAGAATTATTCCGATCCAGGGCGTTTCATTTTCATCGGTGGTGAAGGGGGAAACACTTGAAGATACCATTCGCGTATTTGCCAGTTATTCTGACGTGATTGCTCTCAGGCATCCGGAAGAGGGCGCATCAAAACGTGCGGCTGAAGTTTCCCCTGTTCCCATTATTAATGCGGGGGACGGAGTCGGAGAGCATCCGACGCAAGCACTCCTTGACTTATTTACGATCAAGGATCGTCTCGGCAGAACGGATAATCTTAAGATTGCCATGGTTGGAGATTTAAAATATGGAAGGACCGTGCATTCACTTTCAAAACTTTTATCACTCTATAAGAAAATAACAATTTATTTCGTCTGTCCAAAAACGTCTCCGATGCCAACTGATATTGTTTCTCTCATTGCCAAACGTGGCGTCTTTACCAAAACAGCGTCGTCGATTAACGACATAATTAATAAAGTTGATGTCCTGTACATGACCCGCGTCCAGAAAGAACGGATGGATTTAAAGCTTTATGAATCAATAAAAGATTCGTTTGTCCTTGACGGATCCATGGCAAAAAAAATGAAAAAAGAATCCATTATCATGCATCCTCTTCCGCGCATACATGAGTTGACCCAAGACGTCGACAGGAATCCCCGGGCGGTATATTTTACCGACCAGATGAGAAATGGTTTGTATGTACGGATGGCGCTGCTGAAATTAGTATTGAAAAAATAATCAGTCAATGAAAATATTATTTTTTAAATCTCGATTCACTCATCATGTCTTAATAGTTGGGGTCTTTGTGACGATCGTACTTACTGTTCTTTTTCGCTTCGTATTAGGCGTATGGCCATGGATACCGGCTATAGATTTTCTTCAAAATTATCATCCTTTAGAAAAACGAGCATGTGTGAATAACGGCGGCAGGTGGGTGGAGCGAGGATTTCATGGAATGATTATCGTTGATAAAGCATATTGTTATTACCCGCCACGAGATCTCGGCAAACACTGTTATCAAAATTCAGAATGCGAGAAGCTTTGCAGACCAACGGATGAAAAAGATGAAGAAGGATTTAATATAGGTAGATGTGGAGATAAAGACCCCTTTTATTGTGGTTACAATTTACCTAATAAGTCGAAAGGTGCATATATGAATGGCCCTGGCGCTCTAGATGGTTGTCACTTATTTTAGCTGAAGTAGTACTTGACACTTCAAGTATTACTTAGTATAGTAGTAATACTATGTTACAGCCAACAACCGTTAATACAAAGGGACAAGTGACGATACCGATTCATTTTCGCAAGAAGATGAATATTCGTTCTGGAACAAAAATCAATTTCCTGGAGGAAGGAGGCCGTATCGTGCTTGATCCGATTCCTGATTTTTTGAAATTGCGTGGCAGTGTAAAAACCACTCTAAAATATGATAAAAAAAGGGCGCAAAAAGCAATAGCAGAATATATAACGGAAGAGTGGAAGAGGAAAGAGAAACGATTTTAATAGTTAGATATGGTCTTAGATACATCTGTACTGATCCGGTATCTGACTAATGATAACCCGGTAAAAGCTAAGAAATTCGCAAACTTTATAAAATCTGGGCAACGTTTTATCATTACTGACGTAACATTTGCCGAGACATACTGGATTTTGATTAAGCTATACAATCACCCTAAGGATCAAATAATCACGTCCTTTAAATCACTTCTATCAGTTGCTTCGCTGTCATGTAATCGCCGAAGAATCACTGAGACGTTGGAACTACTCAGTAAACACCCGATGCTTAGTTTCGTAGACGCCTATACAGCAGCGTACACAATGATACATAACGACCGGATTGTGCTTTCGTATGACAAAGACTATTCAAAAATTCCCGGAATTAAACGAAAAGAGCCATGAAAACCGTTAAACTTCCCGGCCTCATTGATCCCTTTTAAGCCAGGTTCCCTTTTTTTCCGTCAAGATTTTCCCTTGTTTGTATACTAAATTTCCCCGTAAAAATGTTGACTGGGGTCTACCAAAAAGTTCCATATCTTCATATGCCGACCACTGAAGTTTTGTAAATAAATCCTGTTTTGTAACCTCCCATGGTTGGTTAACATCGATCATAACGAAATCAGCATCGTTTCCAACTTTTATTCCAGACTTTTGAGGAAAACCAAAAAAGTTTGCGACGTTTGTTGATCCCATATTTGCTAATCGCATTAATCCCTCTTCAATTGTTTCCTTTCCAAACTTCCGTATCCAACCCGTTACATAAACGGCAACTGATTCCTGGATTCCCGGCGTCCCGCTGACTGCTTTCCAAATATTTCCCTTCTTTTCTTCAAGAGTGTGCGGTGTATGTTCTGAACAAAATCCGTCGATCCGTCCGGCACGTACCATTTCCCAGAGTTTTTTATTGGCTTCTGGTGCTCGCAGAGCAGGGGAGACTTTGATACGAGTTCCCAACTTTTTATAATCTTCTGTTGTGAAGAAGAGCTGATAACCAGTTACTTCACCGCCTGCTTCTATTCCATTTTTTCGGGCATAGTCGATTGCGTCAAATTCGCCTTCAGTGCTCGCGTGTAAGATCCAAAGTTTTGTCCTGTATTTTATCGCGATATCTACTGCAGTTTTCGCCGCCTTAATCACAACATCTTCATTGCGTGCTTCAGAGTAGGCAAGCATATCGGTTCGTCCTTGATTTTGTAACATTGTTTCTCGTTTAGTGACTAATTCCTGGTCTTCAGCATGAGCAAGGATCGGAAATCCACGGCGGGCTGCAATTTCCCAAATTTTTTCCTGATCTTCCCGTTTTATTATGGTCGTCGGGGTAGTTTGATGACCGGCCATAAAAACCTTGACTCCGGTAATTTCCGTCGGGTCTACGTTTTCAAGTTCGGGTATATCCGAGACGGACGTGCCGAAGTTTATCGCGAAATCACAGAACGACCTTTTTTTATATCGTTCAATTTGTTCGTGCAATCGATTAATCGTAGTAATCGGTGGATTAGTATTGGGCATATCAAATACCGTCGTAAAGCCACCGGCGAGTGCCGCCCGAGTACCATGGGGAATATCTTCTTTGTGTTCAAATCCTGGCTCACGAAAATGCCCGTGTGTTTCGATAAGACCCGGAAGAACATAATTTCCCCTTGCATCGCATGCGTTTTTCGAAGCATGATTTCCTTTTTTAATATCAGAAATTTTGCCGTTTTCAAATGAAACTGTACCGTGAATAATTGCGGCGGGGGTAACAATTCGAGCATTTGTGATAGAAAAATAGGGATTCATGATGAAATTTTGACAAAATGACTGCTAGCGGCAATTTTGTCAAATCTAATAGTTAAAATGTACTTGCGGCAACGTATGCCGCTTGATAAGGCGCGATTCGATCGCGCAACTACAATTTCGGCCGTGCCTCAATCTTAGTATACCACCTGAACGGTACACCATGTTCTTCTCAAAATTCAGCCTTTCCTTGTTTTTTCAATCTCTCAAGATGGACCAGATAGACAAAAACTGCTCTGAAAAAGGCATTTCAATTCGTGCCAGTTCTTTCCAGGTGTAATACGTATCCAGCAATTTGAAAAGTTTTTTCGGGTTAGTCGTTGATGCAAAATTAATATACAATCCCCCTCGCTTTTTGTGCAAATAATCAGGTGCCTTTTTAGTGCTATTTCAAGATATTTTGTCCTGTCCGGACCGCCATTGACAGAGGAAGGAAATTGATTAATTTGATCGGGCGGTATGGGCATGCACGGAGGGCTTACATACAATACATCAATCCCGCCATTTTTCTTAACATCAGAAAGCGGATCAAACAGAGAGCCTTTTCTAACTTCTATGACTCCTTTAACCTTATTTGCCTCTACATTTTGTTTTGCAATAGAAAGAGAATGAGGATCTATATCGGTGGCAATCACCTTTCTTAGTCCTTTCAGCACAAGAGCAATAGCGTCCAATCCGCTCCCAACACCAATCATGGCACCGGTCTGATCTGATGATGTTACACGAACAGTATTTATAAAGAGAAGAGTCGTATGAGAAGTAGGTGCATATGTTTTTGAATCATAGTAAATAGATATTTTCTTTCTCTGAAATGGTATCTGCATGTACTTCAATTTTTTTCATATCGTCTTTGTAGTTGCGACCCTTGTGGTCGCTTATTTTGCAAGGACAAGCCTTGCAACTACAAACATTCATAGTATCAGTACAGTTTTACTGTTTCTCTAACCTCAGTCTTAATTTTTCCCTTAACATTTTTCACCATAATATTCTTCTCCCACTTCTTCAACATCCCCGGATAATCAATTCTAAAATGACCGCCGCGGGACTCTTTTCTAAGGAGCGCTGCTTCAACAATAATCTGTGCCAACTTCACCATTTCAACGGTCTCAAGCGCTTTATCAAGATCTTTTTTATTTGAATGAATCTTTAGCGAATCTTTCAGTAACGTTTTAATCTCTTTTCGCGCACTCTTAAGCCCTTTTTCATCTCTGACAATTCCAACATCATGCCACATGATATGTTTTAGCTTCTTTTGAATTTCATTATAATGAATACCGTTTTTGCGGGAAAGAATAGAATAAATACGTTCTTCTTCCTGATGAGTGTTTGATGTTCGAATTGATCTTATTTTATTCGACAAACAATATTCTGCTGCTCGGACGCCGGCGCGTCTTCCGAACACTTGCCCTTCTGCCAGAGAATTTCCTCCCAAACGATTAGCGCCATGAATGCCCCCGCCGACTTCACCGGTAGCAAAAAAGCCCGGGACATTGGTCTGTCCCCATTCATCGAATTTTATGCCGCCCATCATGTGGTGCATAGTCGGCGTAATCTCCATCATCTCTTTTGAAATATCAACACCGACGTTTTTAAATCTGGCATATACCTCGGGGATATGTTTTTTAATATCTCGAAGTCCTAATTCCCGGACATCGAGATACACGCCGCCGTGTTTTGTCCCGCGTCCTTCTTTTACTTCTGTGTAAATTGCCCGGGCAACTTCGTCCCGGCCGGCAAGCTCCATCCGCTCGGATTGATACCGTTGCATGAATCGTTCACCGCTTGTATTAAATAGTTTTCCTTTGTGTCCGCGGACTTTTTCGGTTATCAAACTTCCCCGGACGTCTCGCGGAAAGGCCATGCCGGTAGGATGAAACTGGATAAACTCCATATCAAGAAGCTCTGCTCCGATATCAAATCCCCAGACATACCCTTCGCCGGTATTGCTCGGTTCGTTTGAGGTAATTTTATAAAGTTGACCGGCTCCTCCTGCTGCGACAATAATCGCTTTTGTTTTGAAAAACAGATGGTGGAAGGTTCGTTGGTTAAAAGCAAACGCGCCGTATACGCCATCCTCGTCAGCAAACACTTTCGTCACAAAGTGACGGGGGAAAAAAGGGACATTAAGTTTCTTTACCTCACTTGCAAGTCCATGCATCATTTCGCGCCCCGTGTAGTCGCCCGCACAAAGATTCAGCGGCGCCGTTTGTTTTCCGCCTGCCCACGTGTAAAACGATCCATCGGGAAGCCGGTCAAATTGTACGCCGTACGAAACTAAATCATGGATGCGGTCCGGCATTTCATGAGTAAAAATGTGAACGAGTTTATGGTTATTTACATACCATCCACCTTTGATGGTATCCTGATAGTGAAGTTCCGGCGTCGCCGGCGCTTTAATCGCGACGTTTAAGCCGCCCATGGCTTTGTCGGTATGAGCTTTGCCAAACGGTTCTTTGGAAATAACAGCCAGTTTTGTCCCAAGCTTTGCTGCTTCAATGGCGGCCCTAAGTCCTGCACCGCCACCGCCGATAATGAGGAGATCGATAGAATATGTTTCCATGTTGTTTCATTGTAATATACATTTTTTCAATTACAAGTTGCAGGACACTATTCTCCAATAATTTGTTACAATAACGTAACGGGAAAAATTGAAATCTTTGAAAGAAATTGTTGGCGCAGCACACTGATATAATCCGAATATTCCGAATGATATCCGAATGTCCCTAATCATTATACGGATAATTCGGATACAATTCGGAGCATTAGGATTATTTATGAAACATTCATTCATTATCCCCGGCACATCAAACAAGCCACTTGCAGAAAAGATTTCGAAAGCAGCAAATATTTCCGTCGGCAAAACGCTGACCGGTCGATTTTCAAACGGGGAAGCACAAATCAGAGTAGAAGAAGAAATTTACGGAAATACCTTCTATATTGTCCAGTCGCTCTCAATGCCCGTTGACGAGCATATTATGGAATTGTGTTTAATCGCCGATGCACTCAAGCGTGGAGGTGCAGAGAAGATTGTGGCCGTGGTTCCGTGGTTTGGCTATGGTGTTCAGGACAAAGTTTTTTTGCCCGGTGAATCATTATCTTCTAAAGTAGTCATCGATTTTTTACAAACCGTCGGCATCCATTCATTAATAACCGTCGATCTCCATTCCGATAACATCATCGGGTTCTTTGAAATTCCGGTCGTCCACATCACGGCAGTTCCGTTATTTGCAGAATACATTTCAAAAACGTACGGAAAACATACATTGGTAGTAAGTCCTGATTTCGGCGGCGCGAAACGGTCACGCCGGTTTGCGAAAGAAATGGGACAGGAGGGGACTATCGGCATTATTGACAAGGAACGATCATTAACAACGGGTGCCGTGGAACTGAGAGGTATCAATCTCGATGTAAAAAATAAAGTAGTCGTCATTCCCGATGATTTTATTTCTACGGGAAGTACCATGATTGCCGTCATACCCCTTCTGAAAAAAGCGGGCGTAAAGAAGGTAATTGCGTGTATTTCTCACCCGCTTCTCGTCAAGGATGCCGCGGAAAAAATTGCAAAAAGCGATCTGGATGAACTCGTCGTAACGGATACGGTTTTAATTGATGATAAAAAAAGGAAACTTCTCAGTAAGAAACTTCACACATTGCCCATTGCGTCTTTAATCGCACCGTTTATGAAAGTATAATATCCAAAATATGAATAAATCAGTTTCGGAACAAACCTTACATATCCTTAAAAAATATGGCGCTGTAATAACAAATAGTCATATAGTTCTCACATCGGAAAGACATTCAGATTTTT
>Ga0209542_10010344_pt1 | contig 16865 bp, 12 predicted proteins | sample RifCSPhighO2_01_FD_184028 | JGI IMG/M metagenome (GOLD analysis project Ga0209542, IMG submission 184028) | Soil microbial communities from Rifle, Colorado - Rifle CSP2_plank highO2_0.1 (SPAdes) (version 2) | ecosystem: Environmental > Terrestrial > Deep subsurface > Rock core/Sediment ...
CGTACAGAAGTCCGGTTTGTCTTTCACGACCTGCAGAACGCCCGCGACCTTCTCTGCGTCGCGCTGGCCGCCGACGGCCATCTCGACAACGCTGTGGCCGAGCGCGTAGCACCGGTTCTCCAATGCCCTTCTCTGATCGGTCATCACGATCACCCTTGCTCTCGCCCGGTCATCGCGGGCGGGAGTTTCTTTCTCAATGTACGGAGTGGCCAACCCACCCCGTTTCTGCTTTATATTATAATACACAATCTATATTCTTGTCAAATTTTTGGGATTCTTGCTTGTATTATCTAGTTTTTTCACTGCTTGTAGCCATAACGAAACTGGATTCCCGCTTTCCTCATTCGTCAATATCTCGGAGGACAGGTCGCGGGGATGACGCAACGCACTGCGCTATTTCTTTTTAAATACCTTCAATATTCCTCCTTCCACCACAATTCGCACCATGCCGTCCTTGTCGGTCCTGAAAATCGCGGCGCCGGTTGACGAGGCGATGCGCGCAAGCGTTGCGGGCGCGGGATGCCCGTAGTTGTTCTTCACTCCCGCCTCAACCACGGCGACTTTCGGGGAAACCGCGCGCAAGAATTCGGCACCGGAGGACGTTTTTGAGCCATGATGCCCTATCTTCAATATGTCCGCCGCAAGGTCGGTTTTTTTCCGCAAAAAATCCTCCACGGTAAAACCGATGTCCGCAACAAAAAGCGCGCGGAACGAAGGGGTTTCCAGGCGCGACACGATGCCCGTGTCGTTCAGTTCCGCGCTCTGGATAAACTCGGAAGAAGGCGAAATGATCCGCAACGCGCTTGACGCATATGTAATCGCGTCGCCGGCGCCCACTGCGATAAGCGGGATGCGTTCGCGTGCGATCTTTTCCCGGAGCAATTTCCATTCGGAAGGGACTCCCTCTGAATCGGTAATTCCGTTAAAGAGTATCGCGCCGAATTGATATTTCCCCACAAGCGCGTCGTATCCCCCGAAATGGTCTTTTTGCGTGTGCGTGACGATCCCTATGTCAATATAGCGGTCGCCCGAGGGAAGCGCGCGCTCAAGCGCGCGTGCGACGCTTGCGTCCGGTCCCGCGTCGGTCAGAATCTTTACTCCGCCCGGTAATTGTACGAGTTCCGCATCTCCCTGCCCGACGTCCAAAAAATCCAGCTCGTAGGCGTTTCGCGGTCCGCCGAACACAACCGCGTGCCATATAAATATGTCTGATACCACGAGGACAAGCGCGACGATAAGAGTGGAGGGCTTCATAGATAGTGTAAAGTTGAAATATCAAAAATCAAAATTACAGTTCAAAGTGTAAAATGTCACGTAATTCATTTTTTAACTTTACATTGTCATTTTGCACTTTCATTTTTACATTTTCAATTATACTACACTCCCTTTGTTACGGGTTTATCTTGAAAATTGAGGATAAATGCAACTAACAAGGCATAATAGATCGCGAATATCCCCCACCCGCCGAGCGGGTTCGTGACGGGCAATTGGAACAGGGAGAATGCTTTGATGACAAATAATTCATACCGCAGGAGCACTTCGGCGGGAAACGCAAGCGCGATGCCGAGCGGAGGAACAATGAGGCACGCAAATCCCATAAGGAAGCCGACCGCCATGGTTGCCGGTATGAATTCCAGAATAAGAACGTTCGCGAGGATGCCGGCAAGCGACATCGTGCCGAACGCCTGGATAATAACGGGCATTACCGCCAGCTGGGCGGAAATGGTCATCACGGCATTTTCTCTCCAGCCGAAGAACGATTGCTTTTCCGTATTCAAGCGCAGGAACGCCGCGATTGCCGGCGAGAGATACACGATGCCCAAGAGGCATAAGAACGAAAGCTGAAACCCGAGGTCGTGCAAAAGGATGCGCGGGTCAAGAGTAACCATGATGAGCGCGGTAAAGGTAATTGCGTTCCGCATATCGTGTTTTCTCCCTGTCTGCTTTGCGAGGAGCACGAGCAAGCCCATGATCGCCGCGCGCACGATAGAGGCCTCTCCGCCCACCATGGCGACGAACGCCGCGATGACGATGGCCATAACGATGGCAAGGGTCCGCCGGCGCATGCGTCCGCGAAGAAGGGCTTCAAGCGCCAGCACAAGGATCGCGATGTTATAGCCGGAAAGCGCGACGAGGTGCGTTGTTCCGCTCGCGGCCATATCCGCGCGGAGCTCCTTGCTGAACCCCGACTGGTCGCCGAGCGTGATGCCCGACATAAGCGCGCCGGAATCCGCGCCGAGAAAACGCCGGAAGTTGGAAAGTACGCTCTGCTTGAAACCGAGAAGCGCGCTTTTGATGCGCGAACCGTTCCCCCGGCTCGTGATTTCAAACTCCGGAAACGCCGATACGGGATCTTCGTAATTCGTCTCCGCGCGCTCCACGACTCCTTGAAGCGCAAGCCGGTCGCCATAGAGAACGGGGGCGGAGGATGGCAAAAACACTTTTATCTCTCCGCGAAAAGGTGCGTCCAGCGCGAACATGAAGCTCGTTGCTCCCCCGCGTATGCGGGGTTCGTTCTTTATCGTGCCCGAAAAGGTTGTGTTCGCCTCCTCGGGAAGCACGAGGCGCGATTCCCTCAAGTTCAGAAAAAAGTGGTAGTAGAAGAAACCGAGAAAAAGGCAGAGGATAAAAAAGATATGAAGATATGGGGATATGGAGATATGTAATCGCACAAAATAGAAACCGACCGCGACAACGACCGCAAGCGCGACTATCACGAACCCGCTCGCGGTGAACCCGGCAACGAATACGCCGGCGAGAAACGAAAGCGCTCCTGCGAACGCTATATCCGCCGGCGCCATTCGCTTATATCTTTATGATTTCCCGACAAAAGCACTTTCGGCACCGCCCATCGTGTTTTGCGTTTATTGCCATTTGCCATTTGCCATTTGCCATTTGCCTGGAATACTTCCGGCCTCGTATAGACCGGATAGGACCCCTTCACCTCCTCAAGCGATTCATACTTCCCCAAAAATCCCGGCAAGAACCTGCTCACCGTTTCCATAAGCACGAGCGCCGGCAATTCCCCTCCCGAGAGCACATAATCGCCTATCGAAATTTCCTCGTCGGCGACATGCTGTGCCACGCGCTCGTCCACGCCCTCATAGCGCCCGCAAATGAGAATGAGCCGGTCATACTTTGAAAGCCGTTTCGCAACTTTTGCGTCCAGCTTTTTCCCGCGCGTAGAAAACAGAATAATCCTCTGTTTCAATTTCGAATTTCGAATTTCGAATTTCGAATTTAGGAGTTGAACCGCCCTGAAAATAGGTTCAATTTTGAGCGCCATCCCCGGTCCCCCGCCGAACGGGCGGTCGTCCACACGCTCCTTTTTCCCGCGCAGAAAATCCCGCAGGTTATGCGCGCGCACCGAAATAATCTTGTTTTTGAGCGCGCGCTTTACGAGCGACTCGTTCAGATACGAATCAAACGCGTTCGGAAAAATCGTGAGAATATCAAAAATCATAAAAGTAATCGTTAATATCGCGTCCGCCGAAGGCGGATCCGCCTCGGGCGGAAATGTAACAGAATAGCAAATAACGCGAATGAATCCTATTCGCAATTAGTAGATTGGCATTGCATTCGTAGATTAGCATCACACATTACAATTTCCCCAGCGAATCCTTGATCGCGCTTCTTAACTCCTCAATGTCCACTTCCTGTTTCTGCGGGTGCTCTTTCGGTCTCTTGTCCATCGGCTTCAGTTCGGCAAGCGACATCGCCTTTCTCTCCGCGTCGGATACGGGGTGCGCCTCTTCGCCGCCGGCATCAAACATGGAAGGTTTCGGAGGGGGCGGCGCCGGCTGGTCTTTTTTAATTTCAAATTCAATGCCGAGCGCCGCAAGGTCCGCCGCATATTGGCGCGGGGCGGCCGGTTTTGCTTTTTTCTCTTCGGGAGGCGCGGCTTGCTGGGTCACGCGCGCGCGCGGCATTTCTCCTTTCCTCACCTTGTCAAAGCACGTTTTGCAGTACACGGGCCGGGTCGGGTCCGGCTCAAAGGGCAGGGTGATCTTTTTGCCGCAGGCGGTGCACACCGCGGGGAATTTCATGCCTGCGTCTCCGTCGGAAGGTTCTGCGGACGATTCGCTCCCGTCTCCGGAAGGCATCGTCATCCCGCTCCACGCGTTGATCTCTTTTTCCACGTCTTCGCGCCGCCTGCCGTAGCGCCTGCGGGATTCTTCAATGATTTCCTCCACTGTCATTCCTCCGGTCGGCACCTTAAAAGGCGGCAGCGTGGTCGCGGAAAACGGCCTACAGGTGACGCCGTCCACCATAAGCTTCAAATAAGTGTGGTAGTTCGGGAGGTTGACGATATCCTGTATCACGAATTCGGGCTCAAACTCGCTTTCCAAGAATTCCGCATCCGCGGCGCCCACGCGGAACACGATCATGGTGCCGACGTTGCCAAACACCGCGTCGCGCATTTTGGTGGACACATTGGAAGACCCCGAACCGCTTATCACGAGCTGGCCGATATACTGGTGCGCAATGATAAGATTGAGGCGGTATTTCCGCGCTTCGGAGAGAATGCCGGCGAACGAATCGGTGGCGAAGTTCTGGAACTCGTCCACATAAAGATAAAAATCCACGCGCTCGTCCTCCGGAACGCGTACGCGCTCCATCGCCGCAAGTTGGATTTTCGTGATAAGCATCGCGCCCAGAAGCGCCGAGTTGTCCTCTCCGATGCGCCCCTTGGACACGTTCACGAGAAAGATCTTCCCGGTGTTCATCACCTCAAAGATATCCACGGTGCTCTTTGACTGGCCCACGACGTTCCGCACGAGCATCGTGGAAAGGAACTGCCCCACTTTGTTCTGAATAGGCGCGATGGCTTCGTTCCTGAATTTTTCCTGCCACTGTTCGTACTCGTTTATCCAGAACGCTCTGACCACCGGGTCGGTCACGTTCGCGATGATCTTCTGCCGGTAATCCTTATCCACGAGAATGCGCGAGATGCCGAGAAGCGTTGAGCCGGGCGTATCCAGCAGGGCAAGAATCGCATTGTTCAGGATGTACTCCATTCTCGCCGACCACACGTTCGCCCATATCTTCGTGAAAATGCCCATAAGGCCGGATGCCACGAGGTGCTTGTATTTCGGGTCCGGCAGTTCCAGCACGTTGAAACCGATGTGGTAATCGGTGTCCGCGGGATTGAAATAAATGACGTCCTTTTTCCGCTCCTCGGGAATTTTTTCAAGAATGCTCTCCACAAGCTCGCCGTGCGGGTCCACCACCGCAAGCCCTTCGCCATTCGCGATGTCCTGCACAATCATGTTGTGGAGCATCGCGCTTTTCCCCGTGCCAGTTTTCCCGACCACGTAGGTATGCTGGCGCCTGTCGTTGCGCTTGACGCCGAACAGCCGGTCGCTGTTCCTGAAATTGGTCTTTGCGAAATAAATAACGTCCTTCGCCGGGTCGCGTTCCATGCCTTGTAGTATACAATAAACCCTTTCTACTTACTACTTTATACTTCCTACTTAAACCCTACGCCACTTCCGCCTGATAGCATTGCTCGCAATAGATGATCTCCGGCCTGTCGGGCGCGTAGGAGGTCTCAAATTCGTTCTGGCAATGCTCTCCTTTTGCGTGCGAGGGGTGGGTGCCGGTGTTCGCGTAGACGCCGTTCTCCGATTTCTCGCCTGCGCAGTGGCATTTGCGGTGGTAAAGAAATGGCGGGTTAATACGACTCATGCGTTCTTTGTACCGACAATTGGGGCATTTGCGCGGGATTGGGAATCCGAACCGGCGCAATAAGGACAATTCCGCCGGGATAATGCGGAATGCCTTCTTGCATGTTGCGCACTCAATGATTTCTTTTAGCAGAGAATCTTGAATGTCGTTGATGCTGTCGGGAATATCTTTCGCGAGAAGCGTCGGAGTGTGCTGGCTGGGCTCCGCATCGTACCACGAGAAACCCTGCGCTAACGCTTCCTCGCGACTCAACGGGAAGAAATCATTCGCGTACGTTTCGTTATATCCAAAGAGGCTCAAATCGGGTGGCAGGAATTCTCCATACCGGTACGCCCTTCCCTTTGTGTCAACATAGGGACGCCCGCCCATATCTTGAATAATCTGCGTTCTTAGTTTCCTGTATTCTTCTTCCGTATACTGTTTATTCAATATGCAAAAGTGCTTGTTGCGAATATTTGCACAGCCAAAAAGATACGATGAAGATACCGCCTGTATGGAATATTCTATATCCCGCACATTCCCCCAAACCTGATATGAAGATTTTATGTTATTTGCACCCTCTCCCACCACGCAACACTCGTAAATCCTCTCTGCAACGTTGCCCCACATAGTATAGTCGTGGGAATCTCTCGTGCCTGACATCGATAAAAGCTGGCAATAGCGAGAGTCTTCTGCGTCTTCGTGCACAACGTACATATTTCGGGAATTTTTCGAAGTATACACGTAATCCCCTGTTACGTTTGCATTTCGCAAACTGTGCGCGAACTTGTGCGGATACTTTTGCCAGAATGCCAGGGATCTTTCCTTCAATTTTGCAATGCCCTTGTCAGAATCCAGTCCGAACGATTGGATTTTCTCTTTATATTCTTCTCTGGTGTAGGGTTGATTGAAAATGTGGTAGCTCTTATTTCTTAATCCCACGCAACCGAAACAATTACTGCATCCGTTTAAATCCTTGGAAAAATAAACATCTTGGCAATTCTCGCAATCCTCCGAAAAAAAGGTTTTATAGCAATGTCCTGAACTAATTATCCAGTAACAAAGCTCCGAACCTCTAAGCATCGTTCCGTCCATAGAATCTTTGTTGTGAAGCAGAATTTCGGAATAGAGCACATTCTCGCATTCGTCGGCAACATAAATGAGATAGCAATTTTTAGCGGTTGCAGTGGCGTTAACGTATTCTGAATTTACGAGAGTGGGATAATTAGTCACAAGCGCAACTTGGGGCATCGCGTCATTTAGTTCCTTGAGTTGCGCCAGAAAAGGGCGCGAAGGATCATATTCGCGGCCATAGGCCATAGCATCCCATCCATCCGACCACCAACAAGAACTGCAATATACTGTAAAGTTTTTGCTCTGCGGATAAGTGCTCATCATGCTTTTCCCGCAGAGATCGCACATTCGGCGATACAGTGCTCTTGTGTTGTTGAATAACAAACGCCGCTGAAATCTGCATTTCGGGCAAAATGTCGGCGGAGGGACTTTTATCTTTTCGTAAAATTGAAAATCCTCCGGCTCTATGACGAACGGGCTCTTACAGTTCTGGCAGGTACGGGTTTCGGAGTTCACTTCACTAGTTTACCCGTTTGCTAAAGTTTTGGACAATGATATTGACAGTTTAATTCATAAATGATAGAATGTTTTCAGTTCGAGCTGTCGGGCAAATTCGCCCGCACTCTTTGAAGCTGCTGATGCAGCGGAAAGGAAGGTCGCAGTGAGCTCCGCGTTGCTGTTGGCAGCCAGCGCGATCTTCCTGATCGCGTTCGTGATGTATAACCGGGGCATCCTGAGGGGCAAGAACACGCCCGCCTTCGCGGCGTGGTCGGTGTTCAGCCTTATCACGCTGGTGAACTGCGTGACTTATTTGCAGTTCACCAAGAGCTGGGTGAATGTCGCGGTCTTGTTCACCGATTTCGTCATCTGTGCCGGGACAACTCTGATCGTCCTGGTACATTTGAGGGGAAAGGTGTGTGTGGACCAGACCGACAAAGCGATTGTGCTCGTGAGCTTGTCCGCCGTCCTGCTGTGGACTGTTTTCAATACAGCGATCGGCGGCAACCTCCTGAACCAGGTCGCCTACACGCTGACGTTCATCCCGACCTACAGGAACGTCCTCAGGAACCCGAACGATGAGCCGACGTTGCCGTGGGCGTTGTGGACGATGGCATTCGTCCTCAACATCATCGCGCTTGCCCTGCAACCGCAAGCCCAGCCCATGGATTACGTGAGCCCAGTCGTTTGCCTCATGCACCATGTCGCGATTACGCTCCTCTCGCGACGTAGGCGTTAGCCGTTCGCGGTGCAAGCCTAATCCGCTTGCACCGCGACCCTCCCAAGCTCGGCAATTTTTGGTGAGCTTAGAAGGTTAGGCAACTTCCGCCTGGTAACATTGCTCGCAATATATAATCTCCGGGCGGTCGGGCGCGAAGGTGGTTTTGAATTCATTGGGGCACGGCTCCTCGCCGTGAAAATGAGCGGCGGTATTGGCGTACCGCGACTTACCTGTCCGAATGGCCGAAGTCATTCGGTCGGGCGGGCGACTTACAACTGACGACTTACTACTTGAATCCCCGTTGTTAGTTGTGGGTTGTGAGTTGTTAGTTCCCCCGCCACATTCACATTTCCGCTCATAAAGATGGAAGGGATTCCGCGGCGCGACGCGATCCGCATACCGGCACAAGTGGCATTTCCGCGGCAAAGGAATCTCAAATTTTTTATAGAACTGGAATTCGCGGAGAAGGATGCGGTACGCTTTTTTGCACGACGCACAACGGATGATCTCTTTGGTAATTCCCTCTTCCGCATCACGGACGTGGTCGGGAATCTGCTCGGCGTCAAGCGTTACCTCAAATTCCCTCTGATTCGGGTCGCGCCACAGATATCCTTCGGCAATCACTTCTTCCTTGCTCTTCGGGTAGTAATCAATCGCTTTGCTTTCGTTGTACGCGAGCGGAGAAAGCTCCGGCGGAAAAAACTCCCCGTAGCGGTATTCAATGTTTCGTGCTTCGTGCTTCGAATTTCGTATTTGAGCAATGTATGGCATCTCATCCATATGCTTTTTGATCTTCTCCATCAACGCTTCGTATTCTTCTTTCGTATATTGCTTATTCAGAATGCAATACTGCTTGTTGCGAAGCCCCACGCATCCGAAAAGATTGGAGGACGAATGGCAATTCGCGCAGTACTCGCTCTCCCGCATCGCGGGCCAGCAGTCAAAGCAAAATTTGATATTCCGGCATTCGTCTCCGCAGCTTATCGCTTCGTAAAGAAGTTCCACGTTCTCTCCCCAATTTGAATAGTCATACGAGTCCTTCGTGCCCGGCCCGAGATTCACCACATAGCGTACGTCTTCCGAAGAGCCGATCTCATATGCATCATACGCATTTTTTGAACCGTAGATGTAATCCCCCGTTACCCTCGCGTTATGGGTCCCGCGATAGCATTTATGAGGAAGCTGAAGATAGAGTTCGTTCACCCGCGCGCGTATTTTCTGCGCCTCTGCATAAGACCCGTGATTTAGTTCCTTTATTTTTTCTTCATATCCCTCTTTCGTATATTGCTCGTTAAAAATGCAATGTTTCCTGTGCCGCAGATTGACGCACCCGAAACAATCACTGCAATCCATGCAGTCGCGCGAGAACCATACGTTCCGGCAGTCTTCAGTGTCAAGACAGAAAAAACACTGGAAACAACTCCCCACCTCATACGCTTCATAACACATCTCCAGATCTGATACGGCATACACATCCATCGTTTCCCTCAATCCCCCTGAAAACCCCACGCAATAAAAGGAATGCTCCGACCGGTTGCCGTTGAAGCAAAGATAGCAATCCTTGAGATACGACGCCTGGTTGCAATATTCGCTTTCCACCATGCCCCGCACGGACTTGTTCGGCCAGGGAACCTCGGCAAACAACTCTTTGAACTGCGCGAAAAACGGCTTTGAAAAATCGTAATCTTTGCTGTAAATCATCGGGTCCCATGCGTCCGACCACCAGTAGTCGTGCTCATATATGGAAACGGGCGATTCCTCGGGATAGGTGGAGAAAATTTCCTTCCCCGCGAGCGCGTCTTTCTTCCGGAAAAGATTGTGTTCATTCCAAAACACCATGCGGCGAATCAACCGGCACTTCGGGCAGAAGGTCGGCGGAGGCACTTTCATTTTTTCGTAGAACGAGAAGTCGGCGGGTTCGATAACGAACTCGGTCTTACAGTTCTGACAGATGCGAGTTTCCGAATTCATATTGGTAATCCCTCGACTTCGCTCGGGAAATAAATCTATTGGCGACTATTCTTACCCCATCTCGCTTTGATAGCAGGACTCGCAGTAAATTTTGAATTCTTTCTGCTGTGCTTCATTATACGATGTCCGGAACGCGGTGCCGCATTTGGCGCACGTTCCCGGCCAGAGCTCGCGAACATTGCGCTTCCTCATCCGCGCGGCGTGCCGGCAGTTGAAACAGTGCGGAGGCAAGGGTAGCTGCATCCGGCGGTAAAACGACAGTTCGCTCGGTATTAAGCGGTAGTTCCTTCCGCACGTTCCGCATTTTAAGATGTGCTTGAGCAGGTCGTCGGTGAACGTTTGCGGGTCTTTCGGCAGGTCCGCGTACGCAATCGTTTCCAATCCTACCGTGCTCGGCAAATCGTCCGTCCAACGGAAACCTTGCGCAAGCGCCTCTTCTTTTTCAAGCGGCATATATTCCTGCACGATTGATTCGTTGTAGGAAAACGGGGAAAGAGAAGCAGGAAAAAACTCTCCCCACTCGCCCGTACGCTTCATGTGCGCGATGATTTTTTCTTTGAGCGCCACGTATTCCTCTTTCGGATACTCTTGATTCAAAATGCAATATTCGCCTCCCTTCAGCCCGGCGCACCCGAAAATATTATGCGCGTTAGAACAGGCATCCGAATAGTACACATCCGTGCAATTCGTGCACATATGCGAGAAATAAATATCCTTTCCATGCGAAGTAAGCACTTCGCATTCGCGCTCGGTGCGCGCCCCGCAAAATGAGGCATCGTATGTTTCCACTACATCTTTACCCGTGTAGGCGTATCTCGCGTGTTCGCCTCTTTTGATATCAAAAGAGGCGTGGACGTCGCGCGCGTTATAAATGTGATTTCCCGACACGTCGCTGTTCTTGGAACCGAAGAAAAATCTTTGGGGAACTTTTTTGCGAAGCTCCGCTTGTTTCTGAAGTATGAGCGCGATGGTTGCCGCGTCGGTGAGCGGATGTTCTTTCAAAAACGCCTCGTACGCTTCTCTTCCGACCGGCTCATTAAAAATATAATGCGATTTCTGGCTTAAACCGACGCACCCGATGCAGTTGGCGCACCCGCGGCAATCAAAAAGCCCTATGCTCTCCGTACAGTTCTCGCATTCCTGGCAGTAGAAAAGCTTGTACGAACCGAGGCAATCAATGGATTCGTAGCAGAGCTCCGATTTATAGAGGTAAAGATTGTCAATTGAATCCTTGGATTCCCATACGATGTGCCCGTAGGCGCAATCCTCGTCTTCCACGCACCCGAACACCAGATAGCAGTTTTTGCTCTTTAGGACAAAGTTGGCGTATTCACAATTTTCGCTCTGCGTGTTCATAATCGCGACCCGTGGCACGCTCAATAATAATTCTTTGAACTGCTCAAAGAACGGCCTCGTGAAATCAAACGGCCGCCCGTATATCTTCGCGTCCCAATCATCCGCCCACCATTCATCGTGGGTATATATCTTGTACGGCGCGCGCTGGGAATACACGGAGATGATCGGCTTCATGGACCGGTCCGAGGGGCGCTTGTAGAGCGTCTTAAAATTGCGGAAAAGCAACCGCCTTTGCAATCTGCACCGCGGGCACCACGTCGGCGGAGGCACGCTTATTTTTTCATAAAACGTAAAATCATCCGGTTCAATCGTGAACGTCGCACGACAATTTTGGCAAATTCGTTCTTCGGTCATTTTGGTTTACAGTCCCGACGCCCCCGGGGTCGCCCGCCTTGCCGACGAGGCAGGGGGCCCCGACCTTGCGTCGGGATTCTGGCAATCTCTCGTTTCCTGGTTCATGATATTTCTGACATTCTAACATTCTGCAGAATGTTAGAATGTCATCAAGCAACCTCGGCTTGATAGCATTGCTCGCAGTATATGATTTCCGGTCTCTCCGGCGCGTAGGCGGTCTCAAATTCGTTGTGACAATGCTCTCCGTTCGTGTGCGAGGAATGCGTACCCGTGTTCGCATAAACGCCGTTTTCGGATTTTTTGCCCGCGCATTGGCAGGCGCGATGCCAGAGTTTGAACGGATTGCGCCTGGCAAGCCGCTCATAATGACGGCAATTGGAACAGAGGCGCGGCAAGGCAAGATTGTGCTGGCGGTAGAATTGGAGTTCTTCGGGGATGATCTTGAACGCGGTCGTGCATTGATGCGTGCATTTCCCTTCGTGCATGCATCCGATGACTTCATTAAGAATCTCGTCTTTCACCGCATTAATGTGGTCGGGGAGCGCTTCCGCGCGCATCGATATCTCATAATTTTTCTCCGCAGGGGTTTTCCATACGTATCCTTTGGCAAGCGCGTTTTCCTCCGTAAGAGGATAGTATTCCTGCGCGATGGTCTCGTTGTAGGCGAACGGCGATATGTCGGACGGAAAAAATTCCCCGTACTTATATGTGACGGGTGACACGTGACCGGTGACGTGCGATTCGTACGGCATCTCGTTCATATGCGCGATAATTTTCGGCACAAGCGATTCGTACTCTTCTTTTGTATATTGTTTGTTCAAAATACAATACTTTTTGCTCCGCAGGCCAACACATCCAAAAAGATACGAGGAAGAATGGCAACAATAGGCGTATCCCACGTCGTGACACCCATGCACGTATACCGCCGACTTATAGCGTGATGCCTGTATGCCGGAATCAACGCTTTCATACAGCAATTCAGCATGTCCGCCCAAGCCGTAGCCGTCGTAGGAATCCTTAAGCTCCGCGGCATGGATTATATATTTTGAGTCCTCCACGCCGCCAAACCCGTCAAAACAGTTCTTGCAGTTTTTCGCATTGACCATCATGTCCCCTGTGGAGTTCACCGATTTCAGAATTGAAACGTGGCGGCGCGGGTAATTTGCAATAAATTCCTTAAATCGCGTTTGGATTTTTTGAAGTTTCGCATAGCTCCCTAGGTCAAATTCCGCGAGTTTCTTTTTATATTCTTCTTTGGAGTAGGGTGTGTTCCATATGTGGAATGACTTGTTGCGAAGATTGATGCACCCTATGCAATCGCTCATATTTTTGCATGCGTGGATAAACGAGGAGTCCATGCTGTCGTCCGAATCGTAGGAAAAAAATACTTTGTGAAGGCCCATGCCGAATGAATCTTCGTAGCACTGCTCGGCGCGTTCAATGATATACATATCCATTGAATCTTTCCCGTCTATTGAGCCGCTTGAATAATGCACGTTCTCATTCCTGAATGACGCATAGAGAAGATAACAATTCTTGCAGTCCGCGTTATGGTTGCCGTATTCGCTTCTTGTAACGTTCGTATTCGCCAGATTCGGCAACGGCGCACGGGAAAAAAGTTCGCGATATTGCACAAAAAACGGCTTGGAGAAATCGTATTCTCTTCCGGAATTCAGCTGGTCCCAGTCGTCAGACCACCAATAATCGCGTTCGTATACTTTCAAGCCGCTCTCTGGAGCGAACATCGTGATGATGTCTTTTCCGGTCGCGTCGCATTTCCGCTTGTAAAGCGTCCGCTCGTTCCGCCACGTCATCCGCCGCACCGCGCGGCACTCCGGGCAAAAGGTCGGCGGAGGCACTTTTATCTTTCCGTAGAAATCAAAATCTTCCGGTTTAATGGTGAACTCGGATTGGCAGTTTTGGCAGGAGCGTTTTTCGCTCATCACTTCAAAGAATGAGAGGATTTCTTTTCAAGTTGTACGAGCCGTTTTTCAAGCGCCATGAATTCATCCCTCCCTACTTTCTCTTTCAAGTCATTGCGGATAATGCGCAATTCATCAAACACCGTTTCAAATTTATAATCCACCTCGCGTCGAAACTCCCGAAATTCCTCATGATTCGAGCTAATCTGGTTTTGCAACGAATGTTGGCCTTCAACCACCACGTCAAGCTTGGAATCAATATGCTCCAAGAGGACGCCCGTTCCGTTCTCTCCTTTTTTTGATGCTTTTTTCATACCTTTCATTGTATACGTCTCGCTTTTTCCGTCAAACCGCCGCTTCACTGCCATCTCGCGCCCGCAAGCTACTCCACAATTCCCCTCTTTTGCAATTCTTCATACAACTTCCCCGCGAGGGCGTCATGGAACGCGTCCATCACGAACGGCGACGTTTTTTGCGCCGCGGCGTTCGCCTTTAAGATGCCTTGATGGAACGCGAGCTCAAGCAAATATTCAATTTCAAGCTTGGTTTCCGGGGGCGCGCTTGCGGCGTAATCCGGCAGAGGGTTCTGAACGACATTCCCGCCCGGCGCGGGCGCGGGCGTGTCGGTCGGCTGCATTCCCTGGATCGTCTGTTTGATGACCTCCTTACTGCTTACTCCCTGTGTTTCCGGCCGGTCGCGCCTGCTCTGAATTTCAACCGCAAGACGCTTGATGTCCTGCTCAAGCGCGGCGTGTTCAAATTGCGGGGTTCCGATTTGGTCGGGCATTTTTTTATATGTCATGCCCGACCTGATCGGGCATCCAGTTTAATCGCATCTGGATTCCCGCCTTCGCGGGAATGACAAAGTTAATGTATACTATTATTAATGAAACTTACCAAGGAATTTTGGCTCGTTTGTATAATTTTGATTATAGCAGGATTTTTCCGTTTCTACCACCTTACCACGCTTCCGCCCGGGCTCTATCCCGACGAAGCGATGAACGGCAATAATGCGCTGGAAGCGCTCCGCGCGGGCAATTATAAGGTGTTTTACCCCGAGAACAACGGACGCGAGGGGCTTTTTATGAATATTCAGGCGCTGTCGCTCAAAGCGTTCGGCGTCCGCGAGCCGTGGGCGCTCCGCTTCCCGAGCCCCGTCTTCGGGCTTCTTACGGTACTCGGCATTTATTTCCTCGGCAAGAAATTATTTTCCGCGCGCGTCGGGCTTCTCGCCTCGTTTTTCGCCGCGACAAGCGTGTGGCATATTATGTTCTCCCGCATCGGCTTCCGCGCGATTATGGCGCCGTTTTTCCTCACGTGGGCGCTGTATCTGTTCCTGGAAGCGCTGGAGCGTTCCAGAAACAACTCGCAACCTATCCCTCTGCGCGGGATCCCGCATGGCGGGACAACTCATAACTTACGACCCTATATATACGCCGCCCTCGCCGGTATTATGTTCGGCCTCGGCTTTTACAGCTATATCGCCTACCGCGTTTCACCGCTTATCTTTCTCCTCTTCGTCCCGTTCTTCTATCGCGACAAGGCGTTCTGGAAAGTCGCGGGGGTCTTTGTCGCCGTCGCGTTTTTTGCCGCACTCCCCATCGGGCTTTATTATCTCCATAACCCCGCCGACTTCATGGGCAGGACCACGCAGGTTTCCGTATTCAGCTCCCCCACGGCGCTTCGCGACCTCGGCACGAACATTCTGAAAACGATTGGCATGTTTTTCTACCGTGGGGATGGAAACTGGCGGCATAACGTCGGAGGCGCGCCCGAACTTCTGCTCCCCGTCGCAATTCTTTTCCTTGCCGGCATCATTATCTCGATTCGCGGAACGTGGAGGGAAATGCGCGAAATCCGTATGTCGCCAAGAATCCTTTCCTATCTCGTGCTTTTCGCATGGTTCCTGCTCGCATTCCTTCCCGTGGTCGTTTCCAACGAAGGCATCCCCCACGCGCTCCGCTCCATCCTTATGATCCCCCCCGTGATGATTTTTGCGGGAATGGGAGGGGTATGGGCGTATCTCTGGCTGCAAAAATGGCTTTCTCCGCGATGGACGCACGCGCTCTCCGCTCTCTTTCTGGCGAGCGTTATCACGGCAAGCTACGCGCTCTATTTTGACACGTGGGCGAACAATCCGAACACGCAGGGCGCGTTTGCCGCCGACCAGGTCGCGCTCGGACGGGAGCTCAACGCGCTCGGCCCCGGCGTGCCAAAATACATCGTGGTTGATGCGGGAGGCGTAAGTGTCCGCGGAATCCCCATGCCCACGCAAACCGTGATGTTTATGACCGACACCTTCCTCCCCGTGGGCCAGCAGGAGCAGAACATCCACTATGTGCTCCCGGGACACGAAAACGAAATCCCGGCGGGGGCGCAAATTTTTCATATCAGATAAAATTTCGCTGTTTACCCCTATAGACCGATTCGCGCGAATTGGTCTATAGATCTCTAGTGAGAATGAAGAAAAAACGACAACGATCAAACGAATAGCGCGGATCGTTTATATTCCCGCATGTTCGTGTGGCGATAAATAAAAGCGATATTGTCCTGCATAATTTTCCAACCCGCAGGAAAACTACCAAGAGTAGTATGGCTCAAAGGGGTTGTTTTCAATTCTATGTCCGGTCTTTGTTTCATAACTTTATCGTTAAACCCCTTTACGTTCTCCAAGCCAAATACAAAATCATACTCACATTGCACAATCCTTGTATGCTTGGGAAGCGATGCAAAGTATTCGGAATATGAACCCGGAGAAATAGTTGACCAGAGCTTTTGAAGCAATGAGTGGTTGATATTCCCTCGAATTGCATCCGCTATCCTCGTAGTGGCAACGCCTTTCATCACTGCCTCGGCAAAATCATTCGATATCTGATGGAAAATACCGAAGTCAAAAAGCCCCGGAGACATCATGGAAGCTATAAGCCCGCGCAGACTGCCAATGCTATACGTGAATAACCCGACCTGTTCATATCCCATTTTTTCTTTTAACGTCCGTGCCATAATCTGTATATCCTGGATATCCTGCCGCGCCCTAAAGACAGTTTTTCCAATGTTGGGGCCGACACTCGCATAATCAGCAGGGTCACCGTCTCCCGGATTCAACCCTCGGCCTGCGGGAATATGGATAAGGGTGCTGATTGGCAATGCGGTATTCCTTATAAAACTTATGATGCGGTCGTAGGGTTTGAATCTTCCATTCCAATGCATCACATGTATCAAGGCAACTTTTCTGCCAGGTGTTCCTTGCGGTTGTGGGTCATATTTAAATCTTGTAAGTTGAGAATTATCCAACAATGAAG
>Ga0209542_10010347_pt1 | contig 16861 bp, 16 predicted proteins | sample RifCSPhighO2_01_FD_184028 | JGI IMG/M metagenome (GOLD analysis project Ga0209542, IMG submission 184028) | Soil microbial communities from Rifle, Colorado - Rifle CSP2_plank highO2_0.1 (SPAdes) (version 2) | ecosystem: Environmental > Terrestrial > Deep subsurface > Rock core/Sediment ...
TTTCACTAGGCCTAACATTAATTTGGCGGATTATTGAGCCACTCGGCACACTAAAACCCAATTCCCAAGTGTATTGTTTATCGGCCGAATCTCTGCCGTCAAACAAGATTCGTACAATAGGTTCATAGCCAACAAGCCGTGCCTTTGCTCCGTCATCACCATGCTTAAGAGATACAAGTTCGTTGTCTTCGGTTAGATGTGCACGAACAACTATGCCACCACCCCTGTCAAATGCCAACCTGTTGTCATGCCAAAATTGCTCACTCAGCTGGAAACGGGTGTAATCATCTAATCTATCACCAGGCATATAAAAAGAGCGGCCATTTGGTAAACCTGCTCGTGCTTCAGCTGGATCTTGAGATGCCATACTAATACTATATTATAGCAGCTATAGCAACAGAAGTCAAGCTTATTCTACCCGAATCACGAAACCCTAGCTAAGTAAAACGCGCTCTTGTTACTCTTGTAGTGGTAAAACAAACAGGAGAAAACAAATGCGCGAATTACAAAAACAGCATATCGTAGATATCTTTGTATGGATAGATGACTTACTACCTGCTCAGGAACGGCCACTTGGCGGCCGTCCGCCAGTACTCAAGGATAGTGAGCTGTTGGCTATCCTCCTCTGGGACGGTCTGACCGAACATCACAAGAACCTTAGTGCTCTATATGATTGGATTGAGCGCGAATACAGTGACTGTTTCCCGAAGCTGCCCAAGTACCAGAACTTTATTGAACACTGTCATCGCCTCTTACCAATGCTCATCTGGTTTCTACAGTCATTACTTGTCACTGATGCCCCCTTACGATTTGCCGACTCAACCATGCTACCTGTCTGTAAACCTATCCGGGCTGACAGACACAAGGTAGCCAAGGGTGTTGCTCAGTTCGGAAAGAACTGGCAGGGTTGGCACTATGGCTTCAAGTTACATGCTGCTATAGACCATAACAACAGACTGGCAGCACTAGTATTCACGCCAGCCAACGAACATGACAACCAAGTCATGGAACGACTGGTCAATGACCAGACCCGTGTACTTGTGGGGGATAGTCACTATGGCGGGAGTGTTATGCAAAAGCGGCTCTGGAAAAAGCATAAAACCATCGTCATCGCTCCGCCACACCATACCCAAAGAAAGAAGATGGCAACAGATTGGCAGATGGCACTGTTACACCTACGTCCGAAGATAGAAGCTACCTTTGGCAAGCTCAAGGAACAACACTTCTTAGTCACTTCGTTCCCCAGAAGTGTTAAGGGTTACTTTCTCCATTACATTCGTATACTACTGGGTTACCAGATGGGAATGGTTTCGTGATTCGGGTTATTCTAAACAAAACAACGCATAACAAACTAACGTCATTAGTAATTATAAAAAGGCTTTCTGGTTGCCAGATATGTCTCAACAGCTGCAGGGATGAAATCCATTTGTGATTCCAGTAAATTGCCGGGTAGTTTCTTGGCATTATAAAAGTTACCAACATTAGCTTGGCCAGTTATCTCAACAATGTAGACTTGGGTAGCTTCCATACCACGGCCAGAATGGTGGATTATGCTTTTTGAAAATATTGGTTTTGACGCGGGAGTACCTAGTAATTCACCGGTCATGATTCGTTCAAAAGGGCTAGTGGCAGTGTCGTTTGCTCTAATAACCGTACGAGGCACGTGAAGTTTGCCTGGCCAAATTGGATCATTTTGGTCTCTAGGTATCAGCAATATATCAATTTCTCCCAGTTGATAGTGCAGGGGTACAATCTCGATTATTGGGGTAACACTAAGGCGTGCAAATTGATAAAAAACCGGAGGAGGCAAAACCCCAGGCTCAAGCTTAGCCAGCAAACTCGCCAGGGTTTTTATCTCTTCATCAGACAAGTTTGAATCCATATTCCAACTATAGCAAAAATCATGTGAATTCGGTCTATAGTCTTGCCGCTACCTATGAAACAGATGCCAAACGTGGTATATTTTCTCCTTAGCGGCAGGCCCGGTAGTGAGCTTTTGTTCATCTTCTACTATAGTAGAAGATATGCAAGCTCCGCAGGGCTTGCTAACAAAAGTCTACTACCGGGCAGGGTAGCTCAGTTGGTTAGAGCACAGGACTCATAAGCCTGGGGTCGCGAGTTCAAATCTCGCCCCTGCTACCAGATTGACTAATCATTGAACTTATGCTATTGTATAATAATTATGCCGGAGCTAGAGACTGTACATGATGAAATTACTGACCAGAGTCTTACTGCGCTGCGCGGTTTGGCTGGCGATCGGTGCGAGCCGTCAGCAGGTAGCATTAGCGAGCTTCAAATGGCCGACCTGGTACTGGTTTCGGGTCAAATTGTAGGAGGTGGTAAATCTACCCTTATTCACGAGCTTGAAAGTGATGGACGGATCAACATACCCTCTTGGACAAATCGCGATTTACGTTCTGGTGAGACTGAAGGGATTGATAAATGCAAACGAGCTTTATCGGCAATGGCTGACAGGGCGGTTGAGGGATATTTTCTCGAACTTGAAGAAATACGCCCTGGGTTTTTCTATGCTACACCGGCGGAGTTTACTGCAGAGCAGAGTTATGTAAAAGATCTGGAGCTCAAGGGAGCTTTGCGTCTGCGAACTTTTGATCCAGAACTACCCATAGTTGTTCCTTTGCCACCTATTTACGAGGTTGTTGGCAAAAGAGTTACTGAATGGGAACGCCGAGTTATAGTCCGCGAAGGGCTATTAGCGGCTTTAGGTGACAAAGAAGCCAAAGATTTGCAGGGTAGGCTTGAGGGGGCTGTAGAAGAAACAGATCGTATTATTGAACTCAACCTTCTGGAAGATCCAAACATCTTAGTGGTTGTTAATGATAGTTTGCCCCGTACGATTCATGCCATGCGCACCTTTCTTGGGACGGGAGAAAAATTGGACCAACAAGGTATTGAAAGTCATATAGAGAAGCTACACTATATAGCTTCAAGTGCTTTGCTGGCTGTCTAAACCCAAAGTGTGGTAATTTTCTGATTAGTTTGGCTGCATAGGTTCACAGCGCTATACTTGAATGATATATCAAGTAGGATCTAGAGGGTTTAGCAGAGATGGCACGGAGCGCAAAACCGTCAAAATTCAAGATAGCTACTCTCGGCAGTCACTCAGCACTGCAAATACTTAAAGGCGCTCGGGATGAAGGTTTTAAAAATTTAGTTATTTGTAAGAAGGGCCAGGCACAGGCTTACCGTGCCTTTAGGGTGGCGGATGAAATTATTGAACTAGATAGCTATGATGAGCTTGAGGGACTAGAAAAGCAGCTAATCAAAGACGATGTCATTATGATTCCGCACGGTTCATTCTTCCGTGCGTATGGCTTACCCGCGCTAAACGCATCAAAGGTACACTATTTTGGCAACAAACACATTTTGCCCTGGGAAGAGAGCAGGACCAAACAGCGCGAATGGTTGACCAGTGCCAACTTAACTTTACCTAGGATTTATGACCATCCCAAAGATATTGACGGGCCGGTCATCATCAAATTTTTTGGAGCCGGTGGTGGCAAAGGCTTCTTTTTGGCGCATACGGAGGCTGATTTTATGCGCAAAATTGTTAATCACGCTCACAAGCAGTACATAATTCAAGAATATATTGTTGGAGCGCCGCTTTACATACACTATTTCTACTCACCCATCACTAAAGAGTTAGAAGTGATGAGTATGGATAAACGTTACGAAACCAATGTGGACTCAATTGGGCGGATAAGCGCCAAGGACCAGATGGATCTGAGCATTGAAAGCTCCTATAACATTATGGGCAACCTGCCAGTAGTAGCACGCGAATCATTGCTGCCACAAATATTTACCATGGGAGAGCAGGTTATTGAGGCGTCGCGCAAACTCGAAAAGAAGGGTTTGTTTGGCCCGTTTTGCCTTGAAACAATCGTTACGCCGGATCTAGAGTTCTTTGTTTTTGAAATTTCAGCTAGGATTGTAGCTGGCACTAACCCCTACATTAACGGTTCGCCCTACACTGATCTTCGCTACCCAGAACCTATGAGTACTGGACGGCGTGTAGCCCGTGAAATTAAGATGGCAATCCAACAGGACAAACTAGAAAAGATACTTTCAAATGGTTACACCAACTGAAATTGCCAAAATCGTCGCAGGCTATAAGCAGTCTGTCATTCGCATTGGTTGCATAGGCGGGCATAGTGCGCTGGATATCTGTAGCGGTGCTAAGGCAGAGGGGTTTGAAACGGTGGTGGTTGCTGAGCGTGGACGAGACAAGACCTATAGCCAGTACTACAAAACTAGTGGAGATAAAGGCTGTGTGGATCACGTAATTTTGGTAGATAAATTTGCTGATATTGTAAAACCTAAGGTCCAACAACAGCTGCGCGATCTTAACGTCATTATGGTACACAGCCGGTATTTCTGGGTGTACTGTGATTACAAACAGATAGAAAACGACTTTGAAGTGCCGATACTAGGCAACCGAGTACTGGTGCGCAAAGAGGAACGTGGTGAACCAAAAAATCAGTATTTTTTGCTCAAGCAAGCTGGCATCAAACTACCCAAACAATTTAGCGATCCGCATGATATTGATCGGCTGGTTATGGTCAAGGCCAGCGAGGCAGCCAGGGGTTATGAGAGAGCTTTCTTTCTGGCCAGTAGTTATAAGGAGTATCAAAAAGTGGGCGGGGAACTTGTCAAAAAAGGCTCTATTACCCAGGCGTCATTGCATGCAGCTGTAATAGAGGAGTTTGTACTGGGTCCGCAACTAAACCTTAACTTCTTTTACTCATCGCTTGATAAAAGTCTGGAGCTGCTAGGCACGGATATGCGCCGGCAAACTAATATTGATGGATTGCTTCGCTTGACCGCTCCAGAACAAACCGAGGTACTCAAACGCATTGAGCCAAAGTATATAGAGAACGGTCATGTGGCCATCACTATCAAAGAATCTTTAATTGAGAAGGCTTATGAGGCTGGTGAGAAGTTTGTAGAAGCAGTGAACAAGCATTATCCACCCGGCATGATTGGTCCGTTTGCCCTACAAGGAGCAGTTACAGCTGGGCCTCCTGCCGAAGAATTAGTTATTTTTGATGTCAGCATGCGCATGCCGGGAAGTCCCGGCACTATGTTTACTCCCTACACCGGTTATCTATATGGACAGAATATAAGCGTTGGCCAAAGACTTGCTCGTGAACTCAAAGCGGCTATTAAACACAAAAAGTTACCAGTTATTGTAACCTAGCAACTTATTTTTCTTGATAGAAGTACTCTGGGTGATTATCAAAAGACTTAACAAGTTGCTCATAATAGTAGGCGATATCAGGGTGTGAGTGAGCCTTTTTTCTATGAAGCACAAACTGTTTGTCGAATCGTTGCTTGGTGATCCTACCTCTTAAATAGTAGTATCCCTTGTCTTTGTAAAGTGTGAGAAGTGCTAGAAATTTATCAAGAGCATAGACGAACTTAGCTTCTGAATTATCTTTTTTGTTGTAGTCCTGGATAGATTTTATGAGATATGGGAACTTTGAAAATCGTGTTGCTAATAGTTTCATAGCTTCTTTTTCTCTGGATTGTTTGGAGTCTAGGTGTTTTTGTTCTGCCCATACTGAGGTGTCACCGGCAAATATTTCAACTAGGTCATGAATTACTGCATATATAGTAACCTTGCCTATATCTAAGTCGGGATCAATCTGTGGAGCGAGGCTCAGTGCCATAACTGCCAAGCCCCACGAATGTTCAGCGTCGTTTTCATTACGGTGGTTTTGAATTGGTAGTGATAAATCACGCTCAATTTCATAGAACGGCAAGATAAGATTCTGCAAAAAATCTTCTAAATCTTCAAAGCTTGGCTGGCTCATGGTTTGTCTAGTTGCGGCCCCATTTGATTCGACTCCAGATACGTTCGTGCCCATAGTATATTATTGTAGCCAATATTCCATTCCAGGTTGTAATAGCTAAAGCCTCACCCGGCTTGTGGGTAATGTAGTAGCTAACTATATACACCATTACGACAATCACCACACGATAAGTTAAGGTTTTGGCCAAAGAGCGTTTCCAATGATCGTGATGATGTTTATGCTTTTTCATACCTATGTAGTCTATCACCACTTCAATAGTCAAGTTACAATAGATTTATGGTTGATAGAAGTTTTGGTGTAGAAGATATATTTGAAGCACAAGCTGTAGTTGAGGATGCTATGACATATGGCGCCGCTAAGTTAGTCGGAGCAAGCGATGAAGAAATTGCAAGGACTTACTTTACAGAAGGCGAGCCGATAATGGACGGTGTGTACTACCTAGAACTTTTTGCTGCCTATGGTGATAGGGTTGAGGCAGGTGAGGTGGACCCAGAAGTTTCCCTTACTCTTGATGTTGTTAGTAGGTTGGCCGATGAACGTAGACGAGGACTCAGAAAGGACTAAATTTATTCCCACTCCATGGTGGCAGGTGGTTTGGTAGTTATGTCGTAGACAACTCGCGAAATTCCCGGTACTTCGTTGACGATACGGGTAGAAAGCTTGGCCAAAACTTTATGCGGAATCTGTGCCCAGTCTGCACTCATGCGGTCCTTAGTTGTCACAATGCGAATGGCCACGACCTCACCGTAAAAACGCCCATCACCCTTAACTGCAGTGCTACTCGAGCCGGTCATGATTGACCAGCACTGAAAGACCTTGTTGTACCAGCCGGACTTTTTCATTTCTTCTACTACGATATTGTCGGCCTGAACCTGCTTGGCCAATCTCTCTTTTGTAACCTCGCCCATAATGCGCACCGCATGGCCCGGGCCAGGGAACGGTTGCTGATAGACCATATCTTTTGGCATGCCGGCTTTGACGCCAATCTTGCGGACTTGATCTGTGTAATAGTAGCGAAGCGGCTCCAAAAGCTGTAGTTTCATGTTCTTGGGTAGTCCACCGACGTTGTGATGACTCTTGATATGCGCTGAGCGTTTTGTACCCTGGGAGTGGATAAAATCTGCATAGGTTGTGCCTTGCAGCAAGAATTTTATACCTGGATCCTTTAGCATTTCACGTTCAAATAATTTTATATACAAGTTACCTATAGTTTTACGCTTGACCTCAGGATCAGTTACGTTCTTAAGTGAGGCCAAAAATTCCCTGCGGGCATTAACGACTCTAACTTTGACACCCAACACTTTTGGGAAGTCGTTTTTGATGCGACCAAGTGTTTCCTCACGCATTAGCCCGCTGTCAATATATATTGGCAAAAACTGCTTGCCGATAGCTTTGGCCGTAAGAGTGCCGGCTACGGCAGAATCCGTACCACCAGAAAACGCACCAATAACTTTGTGATTACCGACTTTGTCACGTATCTCGGCAATAATCTTATCTACATCGATCTTTTCGGTTTTGATTGGCAGGTTGCATATGCGGGTGGCAAAATTTTTTAGCATCTGGGTACCCTTTTTGGAGTGTGATGCTTCGGGATGGAACTGCACACCGTAAAGATGTCTAGCTATGTCACCAACGGCTGCGAATCGCACATCCTCGGTTTTACCCAAAACCTTAAAGCCAGCCGGAATTTTCATAACTGTTGTTCCATGGGATTCAAACACCTGGCTGGTTGATGGCAGGCTGTAGAATAAATCAGAGAAATCCATGATCATTAACTGAGCTGGACCATACTCGTTCTGGCCCGGAGCGACCTTGCCGCCGAGCAATTGAGCCATGAGTTGCCAACCGTAACAAATACCAAGAATGGGCAGATTAAGTTTAAATATTGCTTTGTTGATGGACGGTGCGCCCTTTTCGTAAACCGATGCTGGTCCCCCAGATAATATCAAGCCGGCTGGCTGATGGAACTTGATTTTTGCCATGGTCTCGTCGGGGTCAATGATAATGGACCTGATGCCCACGTCCTTAAGACGGCGCGAAATGAGATGTGTCATCTGCGACCCAAAATCAATAATCAAAATCATTGCTATCATTATAGGGTATGAATATTACGATCTCGCCAGGAATCTACATTGTTGCCGTATCCGGCGGCGTGGACAGTATGGTGCTGCTTGACATGCTAGCCAAGCAAAGGGCAGAGCAAACTCGCCCGGTGCACTTAATAGTGGCACATTTTGACCATGGCATTAGGCCGGACTCTGATGGTGACCGATTGTTTGTAGAGCAGGCGGCCAAAACTTATGGACTACCATTTGTGTTTGACCAGGGTAATTTAGGCCCAGACAGTAGTGAAGACAAAGCTAGAAAGTTTCGTTATGCATTTTTAGAGCGTGCTCGCCGAGCATCTGGTTCAGCAGCCATCATAACTGCCCACCACCAAGACGATCAACTTGAAACCGCCTTTATCAACAGTTTACGCGGAACGGGAAGGCGAGGACTGACGTCTCTAAATAACCGGCCAACCATGATTCGCCCTTTGCTCGGTATTCCTAAGAACGACTTAATTGATTATGCTCACAAAAGTGGGATCAAATGGCGAGAGGACAGTACCAACAATGACACACGTTATTTAAGAAACCACATTCGTCACAAACTACTTCCAACTCTAGGCCCTTCTGACAAGAATAAACTGGTCGATAGTTTAACTGAACTGGCTGATGTCAATGATCAGATCGATAAACTTTTAGCAAACCATTTACATACTCAACCGGCCGCTGGCCAGCTAAGCCGACAGTGGTTTATCGTGCTGCCACACAATGTTGCCACCGAGATTATGCTAGCTTGGCTTCGGGCCCACAAGGTTGGCGAATTAAATAAAAGACAGTTAGTTGTATTGACCACCAAAGCAAAAACCCTAGCACCGGGAAAGAGCTTGGCGGTAACTCCAACATGCTTTATTAAGGTCGGAAAACACAAATTGGCACTCACACTAGCAGAGCGCTAGCATCACCCGACATTTTTCTGTATAATAGTCACACATATGGATAAGCAACCCTTCCGCAATAAGCAGAAACCGAGTGGCAATGGGCGAAAAAACTTTAAGAACATAGGCTTCTTGGCGATTATGGCCTTGATTGGTTTGATCATATTTGCGGCCTATAGCCAACCCAGTACACTTACGCAAGTGCCCTTTTCTCAGGTCGTAAACCAGGCAAACTCGGGCCAGATCAAAGAGATTTCTATTCAGGGTCAAAACCTTCAAATTACCAAGAAGGGTGACAATGCTCCAAGCCAGAAATCCTACATGCAATCGGTCTCCAGTATCTACCAGCAAGGACTGACTAATCGAGACGTAGTTGTCAGTGTCAAGCCAGATGCTAGTGCTAGCTCGACATGGACTAACATTGGCATTTCTATCTTGCCGGTTATTTTAATAGCTCTGGTTCTGTTTTTTATGCTTAGAAGCGCCCAGGGCCAGGGCAACCAGGCCCTCAGTTTTGGTAAAAGTCGAGCTCGCTTATACGGCAATGAGAAGAACAAAATTACATTTACAGAAGTGGCCGGTGCCGAGGAGGCCAAAGTAGATTTGCAGGAAATTGTTGAGTTTTTGAAATTTCCCAAAAAGTTTGAGTCCGTTGGAGCCAAAATTCCCAAGGGCGTATTGCTGGTTGGACCTCCGGGGACTGGCAAGACTATGATGGCTCGGGCCGTAGCCGGTGAAGCTAACGTGCCATTCTTTAGTATTTCTGGTTCAGAGTTCGTGGAGATGTTTGTTGGTGTTGGCGCTAGCCGTGTTAGGGATCTTTTTGCCAAGGCTAAAAAGAATTCCCCGTGCATTATCTTTATAGATGAAATTGATGCCGTTGGCCGTAAGCGAGGTAGCGGTATGGGTGGTGGGCATGACGAACGCGAGCAAACTCTCAATCAGATTTTGGTAGAGATGGATGGATTCGAACAGGGTACAAACGTTATTGTTCTGGCCGCTACCAACCGCTCTGACGTGCTTGATCCGGCTCTGCTGCGTCCCGGCCGTTTTGACCGCAGGGTCAACATTGAGCTACCGGACCGCAAAGACCGGGCTGCTATTCTCAAAATCCATTTTGACAAAAAGCCACTGGCAAAAGATGTAAATCTGGATACTTTGGCTGCAAAAACAGCTGGTTCGTCTGGCGCTGATTTGTCTAATATTGCCAACGAGGCAGCCATAATTGCCGCTCGCCAGAACCACCACCAAATCAGTGAAGAAGATGTAACATCCGCTTTTGAAAAGGTAGCACTAGGACCGGAGCGTAAAAGCAAAGTTATGAATGACAAGGAGAAAGAGCTCACTGCCTATCACGAAGCTGGCCATGCTGTTGTTGGCCATGTTTTGCCAGATAGTGACACGGTACACAAGGTTACCATAATTCCTCGTGGTGGTACTGGTGGTGTGACTTGGTTTATTCCACCGGAGGACAGAAGCTACCATTCAATCATTGAGTTTAAAGATATTTTGGCCAGAATGCTGGGAGGCAGAATTGCAGAAGAAGTTATGTATGGTCCCGAACGTGTTACGACTGGTGCTGGCAGTGATCTGCAAAAGGCCGCGGAACTGGCTCGTGATATGGTGGTCAATCAAGGTATGGGTACTAAGCTGCGTGACCAAGTCTTTCACGTTGACGAAGGACTCATGATGGAGCGGATCATGCACGAGAGGGAATATTCAGACGAAACCGCTAAGGTTATTGATGATGAGGTTGAGAGTCTAATTACTGAGGCTGCTAATCGGGCACGCGCTGTCATTAAAGCCAATTTGACCAAACTAGAAGCTCTTAAGAAGCAACTACTTGATAAAGAAACAGTTGAGGCTGATGAGGTCAAAAAACTCCTCAAAGACACAGTCCTACCCAAAACCGCCGCATTGTATTAGACTATTCAGAATCATGAGCCGGACACACTTCGAGGTTATTGAGAGTAACATTGGGTCTGCTCTTGAGCATGGCTATGCTAATAGTAAGGTTTTTGTTGGTTCACTGGCTTTGGCCGACGCTCAGGCTGAATGCGATTCCTTAAGATGGTGGCGCAAAAACCAAGAAAATCGTGGCATTGGGGGTCATCGTGTATTCAGGCCAAACCCTAGTACGTTAGCAGAACGAACATTATACAGACCTAAACCGGTGCGAGGCCTTATAGATTTAGGGCGCAAAATTGAGAAGAAAGTTCAAGAAGCAGGTGAGCGTAGAGGTATAGAAATTCTAAAAAACTGGTCTATGAATCACATCGTAATAAACAAAATTCCAGTAGCAGAAGACCCACTAACACCATCGATTAAAGAACACCTCGATCCCAAATATTATACTGGTGTGCTAGAAGTTGTTAGTTTGGGCGCAGGCGAATTATTATTGGGTGAAACGGATGACCAGCTGATCGTTCCCACGGAAGAAGGTGGACTAGAGACGTTTATTTGTGATGACTTAGCTACAGCAATGACAGACATGGGTCAACCAGTAGCACAAGTCAAACACGCTGTTCGAGTTTCTGAACCTCGTTTTTCAATAATTTACGCTAGTGACACTAGACCGCCTCAGACTTTCGCCGAAATAGCTAGAACACAACTACAAAACAGGTGATTTTGCTAGCTAGTTTGCACTACGGTAATCTATACTACTAATAGATGAAACGCGTACTTAATCGTGCTAATAAACGGGTTAGTCTGGGCAACGCTGCGGTACTTTTGATAGTAACTGCGCTGATGGCACAGCTACTTGGATTTTTCCGCAACCGTTTGGTTGGTACCAACTTTACTCAGGTAGATCCTGGCTCGACTGATGCATTCTTTGCTGCTTTTCAGATTCCCGACTTCTTTTTTCTGACAATTGCGGCTGGAGCTTTGGGTGTGGCCTTTATGCCAGTGCTGGCGGATCGCTTGCAAGCAGACGACCGCAAGGGTGTATGGGAGATCACCTCAAGCTTAATTAACATGCTAGGCATTGTTATGTTTGTGGTCGCTATTATCATTTTTGTGTTTGCCAGGCCACTTCTGCATTATGTAGTTGCTCCTAGCCTTGGCCCTGCGCAGCTGGATGATGCCACAGACATTATGCGACTTGTGGCGCTTAATCCTTTGCTATTTACTATGTCAGGCATTCTGACTAGCCTGCAACAAACTTTTGGGCGGTTCTTTTTCTATGCCATTTCACCCCTGTTTTATAATCTGGCTATTATTATTAGCGTATATGTTTTTAAGCATCATCTTGACATAGTTGGCCTTGGGATCGGCGCATTAGTTGGAGCTTTGTTACAACTTCTTGTGGCTATTTTAGGACTATGGGGCATCGGCTTTCGATATCGGCCCAAGATAAACTTTCATTCAGTTGATTTCCGTCTAATCTTGCGCAAATTGCCAGCTAGATCAATTGACCAGGGAGTAGACTCTATTAACAGCATTGTCGAGACTAACCGTGCCAGCACACTAGCCAGCGGTTCGGTTAGCTACTATAACTTTGCCACTACTCTTATGAATGTGCCTGTGATGCTGTTTGGTACGGCAATTTCAACCGCCGCGTTTCCGCGACTTACTGACCGTCTCGCTCAACATCGCCCAGACCTGTTCCATCAAGATTTCTTTAAGATTCTCAAAGTTATGATTTGGATTGCTATGCCAGTGGCTGTTGTGTCATATTTTGGCCGAGGCTACCTGGCTCGTTTGCTGTATGGTGATGTCGCCCCACAAGTGGCTTTGATCTTCGGTTTCTTAACTGTCGCCATCTTTGCACGAATTATTTACACCATTGTTTCACGTTACTTCTATGCACATAAGGACACTGTTACGCCGCTACTTGTTTCACTTTTTGTGATTGGGCTCAACATCGTCCTGGCCTTTAAGTTGGTTCAGCCCGGCTCATATGAGATTGCAGGACTAGCGCTGGCTCAATCGATTGCCGCTGTGACAGAGATACTGTTGCTGTTCATTATCATGTTCAAGAGAGATCCGTATCTGTTAAATCGTGCCTTTTGGGGTTCAATTCTGCGAATTGTTTCAGTAACAGGTTTTAGTGTTCTAGCTGGCTTTGTCATGGTTACACTACTGCCGCTTAAAGTTGCTGATCACGGTTTTGTAACACTTGGCTTTAAGTTTGGATTGATTGCCGGAGTGACTTTGTTGGTGCATCTGGGCATGTCGGCACTATTTGGGCTAGAAGAAGCCAAAGTAGTCATTAGCAAAGCCTACCGCATAATCACCAGCCCCATCCGCATCCAATAATTTGTAAGTTCTAACTTCTGCAGCTAAGCTGTACCAGGCATAAGCATGATTGCTTAGTGCAGATTTGTTGACACTCAAGCTTTCGTATATAAAATTATGTCTATGAACTTACCTCAAAATCATCCCGCAGACTCAGCCTTTGAAGAACAGTATCAAGCAATGGGTCGTCGAGAGGAGGCAGTCGCTGGTGATACTTTCAAGCTAGCTACTGTAGTAACAGAGGCTGGTGGTGTTGCTTTGGTGGCATCGAAAGTTACTAGCGCTGTCTACGAAGGAGTTGTGGCAGGAGTCCACGAACAGGGAGCGACAACAAGTGAAGTTGCAGTGCCACGACCCCTAGAGACAGCCGAAACACTTTCACAAGATGTATTCTTAGGCGGGTTAGCGCTAGGCGCTGCAAGCGTTCTATACATGTTTAGCCGTCATTTTAAGCATGAGCGAGCTCGAATCAATTTCAGAAAAGGCTGGGAAGCAAAACCTAGTTAGACTGTAGGCAGCATTTTTCTAACTTCTGTATCAATACTGCAGCAAACTAACCTCATTAGCTAAGGTATACTGAAGTTCTATGAACCAATCGCATATTCGGAATTTTTGTATTATCGCGCATATTGATCATGGTAAATCGACTTTGGCTGATCGGTTATTGGAGCTGACCGGCACGGTGGAGAAACGGCTCATGAAAGAACAGCTGCTAGACCGGATGGATTTGGAGCGCGAAAAGGGCATTACTATCAAGCTTCAACCCGTGCGAATGAAGTACATAGATTATGAGCTTAATTTAATCGATACTCCTGGCCATGTTGATTTTAGCTACGAAGTATCACGCAGTTTAGCAGCCTGCGAAGGCGCACTGTTAGTGGTTGATGCCACCCAAGGAATTCAAGCACAAACTCTTGCTAACGTTTACTTGGCCTTAGCTGTCGATCTAACAATAGTCCCAGTAATAAATAAGATTGATTTGCCGGCGGCAAATGTGGAGCGTGTTAGTGCAGAGGTCATATCGTTACTTGGCTGCAAACGCGAAGACATACTACTAATCTCTGCCAAAACAGGTGAGGGAGTAGAGGAAGTGTTAGAAAGGATTGTTGGAGACATTCCATTCCCAACCGGCGAAGTAACAAAGCCAACTCGGGCCTTAGTATTCGACAGCTATTACGATGATTATCGTGGTGTGATTCTATTTGTCAGAATGGTTGATGGACAAATTGCAAAAAATTTGCAAATTAAAATGATGGCCACGGGAGCTGAGGGCATTGCTCTGGAGACTGGTGCGCTCAAGCCTGATCTAAACACCTTGCCAGCTCTACAAACTGGGGAAATTGGTTATATTGTGACCAACTTCAAGAGTACGCGTGAAGCAAAAGTAGGCGATACCGTTACGCTTGTTAGCTCACCTGCCCAGCAAGCTCTACCTGGATATAAAGACATAAAACCATTTGTCTACGCCGGGTTTTTCCCTGACTCTGGCGAGAACTACCAACTCCTAAAAGACGCCATTGAAAAGCTAAGTTTAAGTGATTCTGCGTTGCAGTTTGCACCGGAGAATTCACCGGTACTGGGGTTTGGGATGAGAGTTGGCTTTTTGGGTCTGTTGCATATGGATATTGTCCGCGAGCGACTAGAGAGGGAATACAACCTAGAACTAGTCATTACCAATCCATCAACGGACTATCAGGTCACATTGCTAAGTGGCGAAGAGCTAGATATCAAAAGCGCGGCTGAGCTGCCTGATCCGGCCAAGATTAAGGAAATCCGTGAGCCGTGGGTTAGCGGTGAAGTGGTAGTGCCCAAAGATTACGTTGGGCCGGTTCTGCAACTTATTGCCAGCAAAAGAGGATTGCAAAAAAACCTAAGCTACGTTGATGCCCAGTTAGCGGTAGTTGACTTTGAAGCTCCACTGGCCAATCTGTTAACTGATTTTTATGATCAGCTCAAGAGTTTAACCAGTGGCTACGGATCATTTAACTACGAGCTAGCCGATTATAGACCAGAGGATCTGGTGCGGTTGGACTTTTATGTGGCAGGAGAGCGGGTAGATTCGCTTAGTATAATGGTGCATCGCAGTGAAGCCGATAAGCTGGGGCGAGAAATTGTGGCCAAACTCAAGGAAGTTGTACCTCGCCAACAGTTTAAAATTAGCTTGCAAGCCGCCATTGGCGGTAAGTTCATCGCCCGTGAAGATATCAGCTCCTATCGTAAAGATGTCACTATTGGTTTGTATGGTGGCGATGTATCACGTAAAAAGAAAGTTCTAGCCAAACAGGCCAAAGGCAAGAAAAGAATGAAGAAGTTTGGAAAGGTCGAAATCCCACCAGAAGCATTTACTGTTATGCTCAAGCGCGACTAGCATTAAGTAGTCTATAATTGGAGTATGAACACACAAGATTTACTAAAAGAAGAGCGAAGTATTTGGGGTAATAAAAAACAAACGCTAGACCACATTGTTATTTGTATGGGCAAACCATACGGCGACATATGCAAGCAGGTACGCAGCAAAATAGAAACCGGCAACTTTGATGAAAACGAGCTCAAAAAAGAGCTTGGCAACACGGTTGCTTCAACCATTAGGTTTATCGATGATCTTGGCTATGACGTTGATGAATGCATTGGACTTGCTCTAGATAGTCAGCGAGCCTACAAACGTCAATAAGCTCATGCTTGCATCACATAGGTAGTCGTAATAAGCTAATGTTCTTATGAAGCAGTTATCTAGAGATGCCTTTATTGAAAGGGTTTTGCCGGTCTACGAGGCTGGCTATATGCCTAATGATGAGGTACAAGTTGGGCTTGGCAAGGTTTCGCTAGTAGCTATTGCCGGACCTAGTGGCGTTGGCAAAGACACTCTGCGCCACAGATTGGGAGCTATACCCAGAATAGTCAGCGATACCATTCGTAAGCCAAGACTGCAAAACGGATCCCATGAAACCCATGGCAGAGACTACTATTTCAGAGGTGATAAATTGGCAAAAGTATGGTCAGATGTGGAAGAGGGCCAATATGTTCAGTTTGGAATGGGGCCAAACTTAGATGGTTTTTACGGGAGTCGGGCAAAAAAATACCCAGCAACTGGCCCAGCTATCATTGATGTTGTAGCCACTCAGCTCGAAGTTGTTCGCAGCCTTCCTTTCAAGGCCGTCCACAGCATCTATGTCGTATCACAAAGTGTTGAAAGATGGCAACAACGCCTTAACGGTCGTGGCGAACTGGACCCAGACGACCTGGCTAGCCGTTACAGGGAGGCGAGGTCTGGGCTAGAACTTGCTTTGGAAGACCCACAAACAGCATTTATCATTAACGAGGATGCTCGGCGTGCCGCCGATGAAATATATAGGTTGATCGGGAACAGACTTGACCCAGCCCGGCAACAAGAAGGTAGAGAACTCGGCCAGCTGATGTTGGCTGGACTTATAGAAAGCGATGCTAACAGCTAATAATTTAGCGCCAACTGGCTAAGATTACTCCGTTGATTAACAAAACAACCAAGAAGTAACCAGTATTAATAGCCCATAGTTTCTTGCGCGTGTTAGCAAAGACCATATTTACGCCCTGTGGAATTGCCACAAAGCCCAACCATGCCCAGGTGGCAGTCAAAAGCCCAACCGAAACATTGTTATAGGTAGGCCAGAAAAAGGCAGCGTAAGTTACAAAATGTAGCAGCACTAGTGCTTGTACAAATGCCCCAATGGTTGTAAGAATGTATCCTTTGGTACCATCACCCATCTCGTTCATCTTGCGTCCCGTTAGCTTTGCCCAATCTTTAGTGAACATGACCGGCGAATACCAA
>Ga0209542_10010349_pt1 | contig 16859 bp, 13 predicted proteins | sample RifCSPhighO2_01_FD_184028 | JGI IMG/M metagenome (GOLD analysis project Ga0209542, IMG submission 184028) | Soil microbial communities from Rifle, Colorado - Rifle CSP2_plank highO2_0.1 (SPAdes) (version 2) | ecosystem: Environmental > Terrestrial > Deep subsurface > Rock core/Sediment ...
AAGATTTTCCAGCCCCACCAGTAATAAAGATTGTTTTTCCTTGATAAAATTTCTTCAATTTTTCAACATTTTTATCAATGAACGGACGGCCCAGAAAATCTTCCGTATCAAGCGGTTTCACTTCGGAATATTTCACATCGCTCTTGCTGATAACCCGCAGGTTACGAGGCACGATACTGATCGGTACGCGATTCTTGATATTTTTCATCAAAATGCGCCGCACGAGCGTTCCGTCTGCCGAAGGAATAGCGATTATCATTTCATCCACTTGATAGATCTTCGCTATCTTCGATAAATCATCGATGACTCCGAGATGTTTGATCGAAGTGACCTTTGACACCTGATCATCAACAAAGCCGATGACATGTGCACCATCGACATTTCGATCGATATCCTCCTTGAGGAGTCGCCCTGCCTTTCCTGCTCCGATAATCAGTATATTCTTTTCTTTCATAATAATTTCCTAATCTTTCTTATTATATCGATCCCATGTTTTCCGAAGTCCTTCTGCGAGAGATACCCTTGCTTCAAATCCATATTTTTCCTTCAGCTTCGTAGCGTCAATACGACTGATATTTACTTCATTGACTGGTGTGCCTGTTATCTCATATGAGATCTTCTCCCCCGAAGCCTCTTCAATCAAATGAATGACATCAAGTAATGTCGAGCTTTCCCCCGTTGCCACATTGACGATATCCGAATCCTGAAGCCCGCCACTGATAGCAATCAGGGCCGAAACAACCTCGTCGAGAAAAATATAATCCCGCTTCTGAAGTCCATCGCTATTCACCTTCATATCCGATCCTTCAAGCATCTTCTCGAATACGAGTCCGACAAAACCTCTATTCTTTTCCGATCCATAGACATTCGCCAGCCGCAATATCCCGACCGGAATTCCGGAAAGTTTTTCTTGTATCATCTTCTCACATTCTATTTTAAATACGCTATACTCATCCTTTGGATTGAGAGCAGAGTTTTCATTGGCTGGTTTTTCGGAGTCTCCATAGACCAAGGCCGAAGAAGTGAAAATCACCTTTGCAGGAGAAGTCTTATTCACGGCATCAAGCAATTTTCCGAAAGTGTTTTTTTCTTTTTCTGAATCAAAATGAGGATATACTTGCCCTGTCAAAAAAAAGATTGCATCTCCCCCTCTGCACACTTCACTGATTTTCTCAGAATCAGTTTCGATATCAAACGAAAAATACTCAACTCCGGATTGTTTCTCTCTTGGAATATGCCGTGAAATACTCACAACCTTTTCCCCACAAGAAACAAGTTCAGAAGCCAATGCCGAACCGATAAATCCCGTCCCTCCAAAGATAATAGACCTCTTTTGATTCATAAAAAGGCTTTAATCAGCCATTACAGTATACGCTATGAATTCATTTTTTAGAAGATTGCCAATCCTTCAAGGATTATCACTTTTTTAGTAATCATATTTGATTACCCCATAGTGATATCTCACGTTATTCCGGAAAATATACAGAACGGTCATCTCCTCATCTCATGCCCAAAAATCCGAAGATGAATCTTCTCAACTAATCCTGATATTTTATCCTGCAAAACAGCCATATTTTCTTTCAAAAAATCCAAAAATTCGAAATTTATCCGCTTTCGTATTATACTATCTTTATGGATCAGAATCAAACCTCTCGTATGCTCAAAAAGCCTTTATTTTGGCTCTCGATTTTACTGTTCGTCTTTTTTCTTAAAGGTCTTATTTTAAGCATTCTTTTTCCTTTTTTTCAGGAGCCGGATGAACAAACACATTATGCTACTCTGCAATATCTTGCCGAACCAAAGGAAAAGGATTGGCCCATTATTAAAAAACCAAAAGACCTCATTGATGGAAATAATATAGCCACATACCATTTTTCCGAGGAAACCACCAAATCCGCGCAAGCTGCACAATTCGATGAAGTGAAATTTCAGAATGAAAATACGCAGGAATTTTATCAATCCTCTGTAGGGTTGAATGAAAACGAGATCATCGGAAACACCTGGAAAAGATACATAGATACTTACCCGACGAATACCTCCGCTACGGTATCCGTGTACTATCTTCTCGGGACAAAGATCGAACAGGCGCTCTCGGATCAATCCATACTGACGCGTTTTTTCTCCATTCGACTCTTATCGGTCGTCTTGGGGGCACTCGTTGTTTTGTTTGCTTACCTCACCACACGAAAAATAGGCCTATCTCAATGGCAGAGCCTCATCATCGCATCCCTCGTCGCTTTCCAACCGATGCTTTCCTCTACAGCTGCCATCGTGAACATCGATATCGCGCTTATCCTCGCCTTTTCGCTTTTTATCTACACTGCCGTATCCCTACTCGCCGAGGGGCTCACGTGGAAATACACGGCACTCCTCATTTTTTCCATCATCCTGGGACTTTTTTCCAAAGGACCGGGAATGGTACTCGTAATCGTAGCCACACCGCTTCTCACCTATCTCATTTACAAGCGCCTCAACATCTCTCTAAAAAGATTCTTTTCGGGAGTAGCTATTTCAATATTTGCACTTTCTGCTCTCATTTTCATTCTCGTTCCAAAAAGCTACTTCGTCGGAATTACGAACTTTTCTACAACTTCAAAATTTGACTCACCTCTCGTTTCTCTCGGCAAATATATAAGCAAAACCATCGGTGAAAATGGATTCTCCATCACCCATAATTCGTATTGGGGAAATTTCGGTTGGCTGGATACCAAGATATCTCCAAAGATTCTCGATGTCATCCGGATTATTGAGCTTGTCGCTCTCTTGGGCATTATTCTTTACCTTATTTCCGGAACAAGATTCCTCGACTACGCTCGGAACGACAAACGATGGATCACGAGATTCCTCGACCCGCTTCGACGACTCATCGAGGCAGGCAGACTCGGAATGACAGGAGGAAAAGAATTTCTGCCGGAGAAAAAATACATCATCTTTTTTATCGGCATCATCTTGGCGCTCCAGCTCGCTATCCGCTTCTATGACTGGCGCGTTTTCGACGCTACCGGACAAATCCTTATCGGTACGCCGGGTCGTTACTTCTTGCCGAATATCATCCCGCATATTCTGCTCATAGTTACCGGTTTGGGATTCTTCACTCGGAACAAAAAGCAATTCCATATACTCCTCAAAATCCTCGCTCTCCTAATGATCCTTCTTTCTCTCTATTCAATAATAAACGTGATTATTCCGAGATATTATTTGTAGATCCTTCGACCCGCTTTGCCATAACTACAGCCAGCCTCGCCGAGTCTAGGCGGGCGAGGCGAGCAAGCTCAGGATGACAGAAAAAAAATTTATGAATATCAGTAAAAAATTAAAGAATGAACGATGGTGGTTAACACTGCTTTTCGTCGGCGGATTGCTTTTGATAATGATTTCTTTTTATAATACTCTCAGTTTCCCCGACTCCGGCTACAACTTTCTCGGTACTAGCGGCAAAGCCAAGCTTGACTCGGGAAAACCCATCACCCAAGTCTTCACTGCCAGAGAAAACAATCTCAACCAGATAAAGATTATCATCGGCAACTTCGACCTCATACTCCGAGAAAGAATCGATTTTGAGCTGATGGATCCATCCTGTGAGAATGTCCTAGCCCGGCAAAGCGCCAACTTTTTCACTCCCAGTCCGCACATCTACTATCGTTTCAATTTCCCCGCCATCCCCGATTCGGCAGGTGAAAAATACTGTTTCAAAGTGACCTATTTTTCACCGATTGATCGAGGGAGTGAGCGCCCATACCTCGCTATAAGCGAAGGAGAGCAGTTCCGGGGTCAATCATACATAAACGAGGGAAACAGCCGGGTATACGAAAATAGGACGCTTCAGATGCGTCCTGGCTACACTGCCGGGAGTTTCCTCGGCGACCTCGGCCGCCTCAACGACCGTATTTCCCAGTACAAGCCCAATTTCGCCAAAGGCTGGGGACTGACGCTCCTCTTCGGAACATTCCTCCTTGGCACTTTCGCCCTCATCTGGTTACTGATTTTCAAAAAAGAAGAGTAAGACAGAATACTTGACAGACATGATTATTCTGCTATAATAGAGCTAAAGATCCCGGCCAGGAGGTAACACTCCACATCGTTAGGCGGGGATTTTTTTATTTTATCTCCAGTTTTTCTTGGTATATACTTAAAGAGACGGCGTTCCTGTCATACGATGCACGGGTTTGTTTCTCTTCCCTTTTTCGATAACCAAGACGCTGTCATAAAAATGCAGAGACTTCGTCGAACGAGTAAATTCGCTCACCGGAAGCGTCTTCTCATCCCGCGAATTCCAAGCGTTCAAAGCATCGATAAAATTTTTGCTGTATTCGATAAATGTTCCCGGCTTTTTATAACCGCCGCCGTATTCTTTCCAATAGGAAGTATTGAGGTCTTCGCAAATATAGACGCCGTCCTCCTTCACGTGATCGTACATTTCTTCGAACGTCGCTACCTGCTGGTTCATCGTGTGTCCGCCATCATCAATGAGAATGTCTACTTCGGGAATTTCTTTTTTCAGGCGTTGCAAGAAACTCCGGTCTTCTTGCGAGCCGATAGAGATATTCACTCTTTCCTCTTCGAATTTTTTGCACTCCGGATTGTTGTCGACGCCGAAAATTTTGGCCCGCTCTCCGAAATAATACTTCCACATCTGGAGAGATCCGCCATGAGAAACCCCGATCTCCAAAACAGCCACATCCTTTCCTCTGAAACGGGAAAAATGCCTGTCATAAATCTCGAAGTAGTGTTCGCCCTTATGAATCAGATTACTCTTGTTGTTTCTGAAATATTTCTCCAGATCATTACTCGCATAGTTTGATGACCCTTGTGGCAGATGAATATAGGCGAGACGTCTGCTCGCGTGATAAAAACGAAACCATCCTCGCGGGATGTATTTCTTTATTTTTGCCGCATAAAAATTATAGAGAAACCGCGCCATAGTGGTTTTCAGATCAAAGACTACATTTCGCTTTTGTGAAGCACCCAATGAGTAAGTGAGCTAACAGCCGAAAGGATAAGGGCGCCGAGAACAGCTACCCAAAAACCATGCACTTCAAACCCTTTCACAAATCCCCCAAGAAGCCACAGAAGAAAACCATTGATAACAAAGGTAAAGATACCAAATGTCAGAAGATTGAACGGAAGCGCCAGAACCATCAGTATCGGCTTGATGGTGATATTGACGAGCCCCCACATGAGCGCCAAGACGAGCGCCGTCCCAAAACCCTGTACACTGATCCCCGCTATGATGTACGGCAACGCCAGAAACGCCAACGCGCTCACGAGCCATTTTAAGAGAAGCATAATTTTGAGTTTATAAAGTTAATCAAGTTTATAGGTTTTATTTTCTTAACTTGTAATATGTCGCCCTACCCTTGCCAAATTTTTCAATAACGCCGAGTCCTACCAAATTTTTCAGATCAACGCTTCTTGTCGATTTTGCCCGATCAGTCAACTTCGCATAGCCACGAGCATTCAAACGTCCGTGTTTTTCTATATAACGAATAATTTTTTGATGATAATTTTCTAACTCTTGCTTCGAAGACAGAGTTTCTCGCTTGAGTTCTTTTTCAACTCGAAGCAATTCATCAATAATGCCATCCGTAAAATATTCTAGCCAAGAGGTATAATCGATGTAATCCTTGATATCATAATAATTCCCCAGTAAGCCAACCTGCTCAAAATACTTACTCACATTCTGATTATAGTAATTCTCAAAGCTGAAAAGGTTGAAGGTATCCAGTCCCATCTTCGCTAACAAGACTTTCGTAGCCAAACGAGCCGTTCTTCCATTGCCATCGATAAAAGGATGGATAATGACGAATTGTTTATGAAAAATACCGGCTAAGATCAACGGGTCGATTCTACTCTTATTCTTCTTTATATAATCAAACAATTCACTCATCAATCCCGATACTTCAAGATGGTCTGGCGGAAAGTAAACGGTTTGGCGCGTCTTTGGATTATTAACGAAAACCGGCTCTTGTCTCAATTTTCCAGAGCGATATTCCTCAATCAAATCTTGCGTGATGGTTTTTTGAATTTTCAAAATAAGCGGCAAATCAAAAGTTTGTTTTTTGTTCTTCATCGAATCATTCAAATCAACCAGGGCTTTATTATAATTCAAGACCTCTCTTTCACTATCTCGGATATGTTCCGGCCTGGTCTTGAGAATCCTTTTGACATCAGTGAGTGGCAGAGGATTTCCTTCAATGCTGGTTGAGGAGAAAGCTGATATTTCTCTCGCTCTTTTTTCTAATTCTGCTAAAACGATACCCGAAAAACTCCGACTATTCAAATCAGCGATAATTTCAGTTATCCTTTTTATATTGGATAACAGCAGGTTGGAAATCGAGTATTGTGGCTCAAACATAACGTTTTTACCTATAGTCTATAGACGTATTATAGACGGTAAATAGACGATTGTCAATCGTTTTTCAATACCCTCCTGTTATACTTCCCTTCCCCGTTTGCAGATACGGGATAACCATTCCTGATAATCTTTTTCGGACAGGCCGTCGCTCGCTCTCATCGTCCTTCTCATCATCGGCCAGGTCTCTCGGCCTTTCCATAATCCAGGTTTCGTTTCTTTTCGGAATATAGTGGGACTCGATGTCCGTTGAAACGGTCCCCAGATGCGATGCGAACAGGCGATACAGATGCTTCCGATCAATCCGCCATTTGTACTGCACCGCCGCATCTGAAAGCATGACCTCGCTCTCATCGTACGCGACAGACTTCATCCTCATGAAAAGATACCCGTTCCTGTCTTTCGCTTTTTCAAAAGCGATACTGGTCGTATGCCCGGCCGCATCAGTCAGCGTAGCGAGCATATCGGGAAGGTTTTTCCGGTTCTTCTGAAACCAGCGAGAAAACCAGGGCTTGATCTTTTTCACTTTTTTTCCTGATACATTCATTTCAGGCTTCGCTATGATTACAACAGAAACATTCTGCGAAAGATTGTCTGCACCGATGATATCCAGCTTCTGCGTGATCGGGTTGAATGTTATTTTCGCTTCAGGAGCGGTTTTATCTATTTTGACGGTTTCTGTCTTTGTTTCTTCCTTATTCCCCTGTTTGTCTGTTGAAAAATACTGAATAATATTTGTTCCCTCTTGAGTGATTGTCAATGGATTAGCATATATATTCCACGTCGTGCCATTATCGAGGGAGTATTCAGTTTTTTCCACTCCGCTGCCGCCTTCGTTATCCGTCGCAGTGAGCGTAACCACCGCATCCCCGATATACCAATTGTCGCTTCCCGTGGCACCGGAAAGAGCCGCCATAGTAATGGGTGCTACCTTATCCTGATCATCTGCAACCACCACTCCTCCTGTTTCATCTATCTCCACTCTATTTTCATTTTCTTTGCCCATCTCTGCCGTACCGGAAAACGTCGCGACTTTTTCTTCCGCCTTACCATCCGCGTCCTCCTGAATACTGACGGCTTCGATGCGGTAATCGCCAGCACCCGTCCCTTGGGTAAGGATTTTGTATTCCCCTTGCTCCGGATTGGGAATCGTTATGAATTCATTGGGCGTATCATACCCGGTATAGTACGCACCTTCGATCTCACTGAAAATTTCCCCGGTTTCAAAATTTTTCCCCACTCTCTTTCCGGACGGAGAAACGACCTGGACATCGATGGGGGAAAAAGGCATAAAAAGCAAAAGGGACGTAGGAATTGACAGTGACGGAACAGTAGACACCACATCTGATCCAGCCAGTATTCTGAATGCCGTTTTTGCCGCAGCAGAGGGAAGATCAGAATGATTACTTTCAATTTCTATAGTCTCGTCAGCCGTAATACTCTTTGCGGAATCGATTGGCACGGTACCATCACCAAATCCTAATTCAAGCCCTCGATCTCCTCCCAACAAGTCATCATATCCGTCTGGCTTTCCATGTCCCCACAATACTATCGCTTCCGGGTCACTGAGAAGCTCAATAGATGCTCCATCGACACGGATCTTTTCTATCGTATCATTGTCATTCGTCTTCCCGACGACGTTGGTGAAAGCGACTGGAATAAGTCGGTTGATATTCGTTGCGGTTTTCAGGTTTTGAAGAAACGTATTGGTAGGATACAAATTTGGATATGTCCGCAATACATCTGATTCCTTGTCACGAAGATAAGAATACACCGGAAGAAGCTCCTTCACAGAAGGAATGGGCGCTTTTCGAATATATTCGAAAATACTCTGATATCCATTTTCTTCAGCTTCCTGTTGAAAGATTTTTTCCAACAGAAAATCTCTCAACTTCACACCAAAGTCTCCACCTTCCCACGTCAAATAACTTTTTGGCGACCCATCATGCGGCGTTCCAAGCGTAATGAGCTGATCAACGCTGCTCCCGCCATCCAATGTTCCGATATATTCGCGCGCTATCAATCCACCCATCGAATGCGCCACGACATCGACTCTCGGCCATTTTGTCTGCGCTTTTACCTCATCAATCTTTGTCCTCAAAAGTTTTGCTGATTCAATATTGCTGTAATGCCATTCGTACGGAAACGGGAAAAGACTTGTTCCTAATGTATAGCCGTTTTCATCAAGTGTTTCTAAAAGTTCATCATAGGTTCCCAGAACGGGGTCAAGTTCTAGATCGCTTTTCTGAGTCATCTTCCATGAACCCATAATGCCCGGTATGACCACGACCGGGTCTTTGAAATTTTCTCCTCTCGCCCAATCAGAAACATCTGCTTTTCCAAGCACTTTTTTATACGTCTGCCAAGGCTCGCATTCATCCGGATTGATACAAAGCTCCGGACCATCCGCACTCTCCCACCAGTTATATCGGATATCAGAGCTGTCTGCTCCAGAATTATACGCGCTTACAAAATCGAAAGTATTGCCTGAAAATTTCGATCTCCACACTTTTGTCTTATCGTAAGAATCTTGATCGGTATATACGGCAAGAGCATTATCATGAAAATTCGCTCCCTCGATATCTAACGTTCCTCCTCCCTGCGCACCGAATGCTCCGCTATACATCCAAAAGGCATTCACATATTGAAAAAATGAGCGCTGCCGATTTTTCTCAACCATAAAAACCTCGGAAATGCTGCCGCCGCCGGACACATCTATATTTCTGGCGTATATATTGCCAGAAGAGGTAATGCTGTAGCTATCATCTGGGTTACCGCTATTCTTTTTTCTAAAGACAACAGGTTCGCTCGGCGTTCCTTCGACCACGAGACTGCCGGAAACATCCAGCGTGGATTGCCCCTCAAACTCGATGACAGCGCCTTTTTTGATCGTCAGCGTTATGCCGGATGCTACGGACGCATATCCTGAAATCGTCTGCACTCCAGACCACTCGGTATCTGCTTCTATCATCAGATCTGCGGCTTCCGCGGATGAGCTATTTGCGAAGAAGAAAAGGTCGATCGGTGAGAAGACGAGAGAGAAGACGAGAAAAAATACGAGGAAGTATCGCTTACTGATTCTTCTTCCTGACATAATAAAAAATGAGAATAATGTTTATGATCGGCCAGATAAAGATATTGAATATAGAAACAATGTAAGATGCACTCCCCATAAAATAAAGGAATGAAACAGCGTTCAAGGAACAAGATAACCAAATCCAAGAGATGTTTTTCTGTTTTCTCACAAGGAAAAGAAAAATGCCAACAGATAACAGCAAGGAAGTCCCAATAACTATATTTGTAAGAAAATCTCCAAGTCCTATAGAATCAATCATATTTTTCTCTTAACTAATTACCCCTTTATTTTACCACAAAAACCCATCATTGCGAGGGGTTTTTTCAAGATGTCAATGTTTTTTACTTCCCGTTGTTCTTGCGGCGGCGGAGAAGGACTTTGGCGGTCTTGAGACAGATGAGGATATCCAGCCAGAGCGACCAATTCTCGATATAGAAAACGTCCAAATGAAATTCGTTTTCGAAAGCCAGGTCGGAACGTCCGGAAACCTGAGCCATCCCGGTCACCCCCGGCCGGATGGTGAGCAGACGGCGATGATACTCCGAATAGCGATTGACCTCGCGCTCCTGATGCGGACGTGGTCCCACCAGGCTCATCTCGCCTTTCAGAACATTGAAAAACTGCGGCAGTTCGTCGAGCGAATAACGTTCGATGATGGCGCCGATCCACATCTTGCGCGGATCATCTTTGATCTTGTAGAGCACATCGCCCTGGCGGACATTACGCTCTTCAATAAGCTCTTTTTCTAAAGCGACGGCATCCTTGAGCTCCGGGTTTTCTTTGGTAATACAGTATTTCCACTGCATATAGCGGAATTTGTAGACAAAAAATTTCCTGCCATTCTCGCCGATGCGCTCATTCTTGTAGATGATCGGGCCGTCCGGATCCTCGAGCTTGATAAGGAGCGCGATCATGAGCATGAGCGGCGAAAAAAGCACGGTCAGGAAAAAACCGGCCACCAGATCGTAGATCCGTTTCATCACCCGGCCCCACCCGTCGAGCGGCGTATGCTGGAATTCGATGATCGGTTCGCCGTTCCATATTCGCATCGAAAAATGCGTGGTCTGCAGCGTCGTCGGAAAGTAACGATAGACGATATTGTTGATCTCGCAGAAATCGAAAAGCTTCTCCTGCTCATCATCAGTCAGCGACGGATCGCCGATAATGATCTCATCGATGCCGCGGGCCGCGCGGATATTCTTGATATGCGAGATGCTGGCGTCATCGATCTGATCCACCACGCGATAGCCGAGCTCCTTGTTTTGCGTAAGGAGTCTCCGCATTTTTTTCATCTTGTCGTTGTATCCGATGAGGAGCACGCGATGGATGCCCGTCCCCTTGTGGACGAGGAGCCATTTCTGGATACGCTGGATGATATAGCGAGCCGCCACCACATAGGATACCGCCAGCATCCATCCGACCAGGATGACGAAGCGCGAGGAAAACCATTCGCGATTGAGAAACACAGCAATGATGAGAATAATCAGTCCGAATGTGATGGATTTCATTACGCCATAGGCTTCCTGCCAGAAACGCCGCGTGGCACGCATACTGTAGAGTCCCTCGACTGCCAGAATAAGGAGAAAAAACGGCGCCACCGTCAGAGCGAAACGGATATAGTCTTCAAACGCCAGGTTGAACACTTTGGAAACGTATGCCTGAAACTGTGGCATCCCGCGCAAAAAATAGGCGGTAGCGGCCGCCAAAAGAATCATCATGAAATCAACCGGGACTTGGATGGCGCTGAAGAATATTTCTGAACGTTTCACCCCGTTAGAATTAGTGAGTTATGACGTAAAAATTTTCAGCAGTAACTATATTCATCATAAATAATCAGAGTGAGAATGTATAGCCCCAAGAATTCTAACGGGGCGAGTATCAAAAGGAATGTTTCCAATTTTTTCCCAAAACAGATTTATAAGCCGGATTCTGTTTCATCCGCCATAGCTTTACGCGACGGAGGATAAACGATCGTCATTTCTCTTGCCTTGCCGTTGCCGGCAAGATCTTTGCGGTTCTTCCAGCCGTAGTTTTACTGAAAATGTTTACTCTCACAAACGTAACTTTCCACATCAAATATTATAAGAGCTTCAAAACGTACGCAGTAAAACTACAGCTGGACACGACCTTGCACTCAAGTAAGGGTTTAGCCGTTTCACCCACGAAAAGAGCTTGCGCTCCTCGTGGCTACGCTCCTTATTGCTAAGGAACGCCTATGCTTCTTTCGTCGCATAGCGTCTCTGCTCGCACCTCATCCAGCCGTAGTTTTGAAAAAGGTACCTTGTACCATACCCGTTACAAAACTACGGCTGGAGACGGGAGTTACCCGCTACCTGGCTCCCAGCCGTAGTTTTGATAATCGACTTTTTCAACCTTCAAAACTACGGCTGGGGAGTGTCCGGACTTTCCTCTCACTGCACAAGTGCAGAAAGCGACAATCCAATCTGTTTTGGGAAAAAACGAGAAACGTCTAATTATAGCATATTCCAACGCATAAATCAAGCCACAGATGGTATCAATCCCTCAACCGAGCCTCAAATCGCTCTTTAGCGAGAGCTACTATCCTGTCAAAGGTAATATCCATTTCCTCGCTGGAAAGCGTGCGATCGTCCGCTCCGAAGGAAAGGTGAAAGGCCAGGCTTTTTTCTCCATCCTGCTCGTACACATCAAAAAGTTCGTAGTGTTTGAGAAGCGGCTTTCCAGCTTCACGCAATAACCGTTCGACTTCGCTCACGGTCACTTTTCCAGGAAAAGTGAGAGAAATATCGCGAATAGCATACGGGAATTTCTGAAGCGGTGTGAAAATAATTTCTTTCTTTTGAAGTTTTTTCAGTTCTTCGGCAACAAATCCGGCGACAGCAGCGCGTGGTGGAAGATCGAAGGCTTTGAGAGTCCTCGGATGGAGCTCACCTATCACGCCAAAAGGTTGTCCGTCATAGGCGAAAATGGCGCTCCGCGTCGGATGAAGCATCGCCAAGACCGGAATATCCGAAAACTTTTCCGGCAATTCCCAAGAAATTTTTCCCTGATCGATATGCAGCGCTTCGAACAACGCCATTACTCGTCCTTTCATGGCATAGAATGGTTCATCTGTCCTCGCCGAGACTTTGCCCGCCTTTGGCGAGGCCTCGTCTTTGTCGTTCTTTTTCGGAAGCACGGTCATAAGTCCGAGGGATTTGAACTCAATCGGTACATCCGCCTTGCCCTTCACAAAGACGCTCCCCCACTCGAAAAAATCAAAAGCACTGAATGAGCGGAGGTTTTCCTTGGCTTTCTGGAGCATGAGAGGAAAGAGTGTCATGCGCAGAAATTTCTGATCGGGACTGAGAGGATTGGCCAGCTCCAGATGATGTTCCAAGGGAAGAAGCGCACCACGTATTTCTTTCTCCCCGTAAAACGAATACGTCATCACCTCATCAAAACCGGCATGGGCGAGATATTCTTTGGTGCACCGCTCAAAAATTTTTTCCGGATTCGGAACCGCCGGCATAAGCGGCAAGACTGGAGCGACCGAAACAATTTTTTCATACCCGTACATCCGCCCGATCTCTTCGATCAAGTCCCATTCGTCACGGAGATCCGGACGCCGCGTCGGTACGATCACTTCCAGCGTTTTCTTATCAGCAATCTTCCTTACCGCCAATCCCAAGAGCGTCAGATACTTTGCCGCTTCCACAAAAGGGATTTTTCTTCCCAAAACATTTTCCACGCGAGAGAGCGTCAGTTTAATTTTCGTCTCTTTGGCCGCCTGCGGATACACATCGCGCATACCGATAAATGTTCCTCCTGTGAGAGATGTGATGAGCGCTACAGCATCCCGCGCCGCTTCACTCGGCAGATTCGGATCAAGACCGCGCTCGAAACGATAACTGGCATCAGTGGGAAGATTGTAGCGCGTTTTCGTCCGCCGGATCGTCGCCCCTTCGAATGTGGCGATTTCCAAAAAGATATTTTTTGTCTCTTTCGTCACAGCCGAAACGACTCCTCCCATCACTCCGGCCAGCGCCAGCGCCTCCTTGTCATCAGCTATGACCACATCTTCCGAAGAAAGGGTCTTCAATTCTCCTGTGAGAAGTATCAATTGTTCACCTTTCTTCGCGAGGCGGATCGTCACCGTACCGGTAATTTTGTCCGCATCGAACGCATGCATCGGCTGACCGGTAAGGAGCATCAGATAATTGGTTATATCAACAATATTATTGATGGGACGAAGTCCCGAAAGCACCAGTTTCGTTTTCAACCACAACGGTGATTGAGAGAGAGCAATATTTTCAAATGCAACGCCTACATAGCGCAAACAATCTCGTTTATCATCAATCATTATGTGCGGAGCATGATTGGTACCAGAGACCTTGATCGGTTTCGTTTGCTTGAGGAGAAACGATGCCGAAAGGCCGTCCAGAGCCGCGATTTCGCGGGCTAGTCCCTGATACGAGAGCGCATCTGATCCGCGATCCGGCAGGATCTTCACGTCCAGGATGCTGTCTTCCAGTCCGAAATATTTTGCGAAAGAAACACCCATCGGTGTATCATCTGGTAGAACAAGAATGCCATCCTGATCATCGCCAAGATCCAATTCCTTCGCCGAACAGATCATGCCGCGCGATTCTACGCCGCGGATTTCTACGACTTTGATCTCAACACCATTGGGAAGTTTTATTCCTGGCAACGCTATTACCACTTTCTGCCCGACAGCCACATTGGGTGCGCCGCACACGATCTGACGAATATCGTTTTTTTTGACTGCCACTTCCGCTACGCGTAGTTTGTCCGCATTGGGATGTTTTTCAAGTTTCAGCACCTTGCCAACGACAATGCCATCAAGCCCGTGCACATACTTTTCCACACTCTCCACCTCGAACGCGTGCGTCATCAAAAGTTCCGCCAGCTGTTCTGGGGATTTCTTGGTCCCGGATAATTCTTTCAACCAATTGTAACTGTATTTCATTGGGTCACTAATTACGCAAATTACCCACTAATGATCACAAATAATTTTATCTTACTATCCTTTCTGGATGAGGTGATTTAAATTAATCTCTCTTTTGTCTCTATTATAAGCCTTTATATCACGAAAACTTTAGCCGCTTGTCATTCCCGCGCAGGCGGGAATCCAGCTTAATGCTTATGGCTCATCTACTGGATTCCGGGTCAAGCCCGGAATGACAGAACAGGATTAATGTTAAATGAGTTCGATATAATAACTCAGTGTCTTGTTTTTGAGTTGTATTCGTGTCCATTGGTGGAGTATTGGTGTTTATTTGTATTTTAAAACTGGCGGATAAACCGCAAATCGCCGCTCATCAAAAGGCGGATATCGCTGATCTTGTATTTCATCATCGCCAGGCGCGTCATACCGAATCCCCAAGCGAAACCCTGATACTTCCCGCGCGGATAACCCGCCGCCTCGAAAACTCTCTGATTCACCATGCCGGCCCCGCCGAGCTCGATCCAGCCGGATTGCTTGCACGTCGGACAGCCCTTCCCGTCACAAATGGAACAGCTGATATCGAATTCAAACGATGGTTCCGTAAACGGAAAAAAGCCCGGCCGCAAACGGACATTCACTTGCTTGCCGAAAAATTGCTCAAAAAAAGTTTCTGCAACATATTTGAATGTTGCCACACTGACTTCATCCGCTACACCCACCATCAAACATTCGAATTGATGGAATGTATGCTCATGTGTCGCATCAGTTGCCTCATTACGGAAAGTCCGTCCAGGTATGATTATACGAAAAGGCGGCGTATGTGTTTCCATGTAGCGTACCTGCACATTGGACGTATGGGTACGAGGCAAATATTTTTCTTTGCTTTTTTTATTTTCCTCAAACCCGCCTTCTCCGCCAGCTGGCGGATTCAGCGAGGCAAGCCAAAACGTATCCTGCATATCCCGAGCGGGATGATCTTTGGGAAAATTGAGGGCATCAAAATTATAATGTTCATTTTCCACTTCCGGACCATCCGCCACGGCGAACCCGAGCGACGTAAAAATATCCTGGATCTCATTCTCGACAATAGTGATCGGGTGCGTATGGCCGACTGGCGCAGGCACGCCAGGCGCTGTCACATCGATGCGTTCTTTTTCGAAGTCGCTGCTTTTTTCAAGCAGTGTCCCCTGGGCTTTCTCGAAAGCTGTAAAAAGAGCTTGTTTGGCGGCATTGCCGAGCGGCCCTACGACGCGTTTTTCTTCCGGAGTCAGATCCTTCAGACCTTTCAGAATATCATTCAATTCGCTCTTCCGACCAAGATACTTCACTTCCCACACTTCTAATTCTGCCGTCGTTTTGACGGCTTGCAAGGCTTTTTCTCCCTCTTCTTTGATCTGAGTAATACGTTCTTGCAACATAGTCAAACAATTTTCAGTAATGGCTTTACCCAGCACCTATTTTGCCATTATTTTAGGTGCGCCGCGCGGGCGAATAGCCCGATCCTATTCGGATCAGCGTCGCCATTTCAAAGAAATATAAAGTGAAAGCAAACGTAAGTCGTTATTTATACTGGCAAAATAGGTGCTGGGTTTATTGTACCGAAAATAACATCTGCAGTCAAAGTATTATTTCACCTTGACGGAGCACTTTCCAAACGCCGTCATGCAAACGCGCCACGGTCGAGGGAAGACTCTCCCGATGACCACCATCTACATATAGAGCCACTTGATCACCAAAAGAGTTTTTGGCCTCCGCTGTAGTGTGAGCAGGCGGCTGACCTTCCAGATTGGCACTGGGAGCCGAGAGCGGTCCGGTGTTATGTAACAGATTACGTAACCCTTCATCATCCGGCACGCGGAACGCTAGTGTCTTCGTCCCACCTCTGTGGAGATGTACCCACTCATCTCCCAGACAATCAAAAACCACACTAACCTTTCCCGGCCAGACTTTATGCAAAGTCTTTTCATCAGCCTCACTCAAAACAATACCGAATTCCTTGAGTCCAGAAATATCCGCAATAAGGATAATACACGGCTTGGCCGCATCACGCCCCCGGAGATGATAGAGTTTTTCCACTGCTTCCTTATCGCGCGCGCTGCACACGATACCATACAATGTGTCTGTCGGAATGACAGCCAGTTTTCCTAATTGCAAAGAAGAAATAACATCATCGGAAAAAAGCATACTAAATTTTCACGAAATCTTTTTTCCCCACTTTCAAAACCTTGCCAGCATAACTGCCATCCAGTGTTATCTGCCAGTCGGTGATCTTTTGGCCGTCGAGCTCGACCCCCCCCTGCTCAATTTTTCTGCGGGCATCAGTCTTGCTCTTCGCCAGTCCCTCAGCGACCATAAACTCCGCTAAAGTCAAGCCAAGAGAAGGTGCCTGCGATGGACGGGCATCTTCCGGAATTTGTTTCTTGGAAAAAGTTTCTATGAAATATTGTTCCGCCTCTCCCGCTTTTTTATCACCGTGATAGAGCGTCACGATCTCTTTGGCCAAT